>Ga0164295_10005228_pt1 | contig 10268 bp, 6 predicted proteins | sample GEODES006metaG_FD_111798 | JGI IMG/M metagenome (GOLD analysis project Ga0164295, IMG submission 111798) | Oligotrophic lake water microbial communities from Sparkling Lake, Wisconsin, USA - GEODES006 metaG | ecosystem: Environmental > Aquatic > Freshwater > Lake | place: USA: Sparkling Lake... | reverse complement strand
TGTGACACCTGAAAAGGCATAATTAGTATGCCAACATTTCACTGATAGTGTTTCTTCTTCTTCTTCTTCCCGTGTGATTCCCATGATTTAAATTGATACAATGTTAATATTATTCGTTGCACCCCATAATTTGAACAGTGTTGGGCTGCTTGGAGTAGCAAGTCTAGAATTTTCCTTTATCGTCAACGAAAGCGGTATTTTTTCTACTGGCTATAGCCCAGAGAGCAGAAAGAGATATAAAAAAACATTCTTTTTAATTTATTTATAAAGGAAGCTGTAGGTTTGACTTTTTGTTTCTTGGTTTCGTGAACTCCGTTTTTTTGCAAAACGAACGGAATGTCGGACTTCCCCATCTCCATCGACTCGCTAAAGAAGATCATCCGCGACAAGACCTTTGACGACTCTGGCACGACCAAGGATGGCGTCTTTGAGGCTCTCCGCTCTAACGAGGAGCACGGTCTTTCCTCTGCCCAGGCTCTGTCCAACAAGGCCCACTACGGAGAGAATCGACTACCCGACAAGCCCCTCAAGCCTTATTACATGCACCTTCTTGAGGCTCTCTCTGACCCCATCTTGATTGCATTGATCGTCTGCGCTGTAATCACAATCGTCTTTGGAGCAGCGATCACCAAGGACCCAGGCGACTGGATCGAAGGAATCGCAATTATCTTTGCAGTGGTGATCGTCTCTGGCGTTGGCTCCGTCAACAACTGGCTCCAGGAGGCCCAGTTCGCTTCTCTCTCCAAGGTCAAGTCTGACAGGACTGTTCTTGTAATCCGCGACAACCAAGAGGTTCCTATCTCGATCTATGACGTCGCTGTTGGCGATATCTTCATCATTAAGACGGGTGAGATTCTCCCGGTGGACGGCATCCTCTTGAAGGGCAGCTCTGGCATCAAGTGCGACGAGAGCGCCATGACAGGCGAAAGTCTAGAAATCTCAAAGGCGCCTGGCGCCTTTATGTTTTCCGGAGGCCAGGTCACGTCTGGAGCTGGACGCATGTTGGTCCTCACCACAGGCGTCAATACTTCGTACGGCCAGATCGTGATTGCTCTCCAGGACGCCGAGCCCCCTCCAACCCCTCTTCAAGAGAAGCTCGAGGAGATGGCCGCATTCATTGGATACCTAGGCCTTACCGCTGGTGTTCTCATCTTCCTCGTTCTCTTGATTGCTTACCTTGTCAAGGGCAATGGCAGCTACCCTGAGCCTGGCGGCTCGATCATGAGCTTCTTCATTATCGGAATCGTCATTATCGTCGTTGCTGTGCCTGAAGGTCTTCCTCTCGCCGTTATGCTTGCGCTAGCCTACACGATGAAGCAAATGATCAAGGACATGGTCTTAGTTCGCGACTTGAAGGCTTGCGAGACCATGGGAAGCGCAACGACGATCTGCTCTGACAAGACTGGCACTTTAACCGAGAACCGAATGACCGTCATCAAGGGCTTCTTCATGGGGCAGGCCTTTAACGACTCGTTGCCTGTGGGCGATGCAGCTATTGGTGGCTCTGACCGCTCGTCGGAGCTTGCCAAGTGCATCTGCTTGAACTCTGATGCTGGTATTGAAGGCAAAGAAGGTGATGGTAAGAAGCTGATCGTGCATGGCAACAAGACTGAAGGCGCTCTTCTTCTTCTTCTCCGCAAGTCCTTCTCGATCGAGTACGACACAGTCCGTCGAGCAAATGGCAAGTACCTCTTTAGGGAGAATTTTTCGTCTGCAAGGAAGCGCATGACCACCATACACGCTCCTTCCGCTGGATCATCTGATTACTCTGTGTACTGCAAGGGTGCATCAGAGGCTGTCTTGGCGCTCTGCACAAAGTACATGTTATCAACAGGAGAGGTTGTTGCTCTTGACGATGCCAAGAAGACCGAGCTCGAGAAACTCATTATTACCTACGCTGAGCGTGGCTTGCGCACACTTACCCTCGCTTCTAAGAAGATTGCATCAGCTGATCTCCCCTCTTCTATCCAGTCATCGCTCTTGCTCAAGTCTAGCGGAACTCCCGAGTCTGAGGATGACATTGGCAAGCAGCGATCCGACGCTTGGGAGGAGTCGATCCACAATGGCTCGATCGAGAAGGACATGGTTCTCCTCTCGATCGTTGGCATTGCTGATCCCGTTCGCGCAGCAGTGCCTGATGCCGTCGCTCGGTGCAAATCTGCAGGAATCAAGGTCCGCATGGTCACCGGCGACAATTTGATCACGGCCAAGTTTATCGCAGAGGAATGCGGCATCATCGAGGACTCAGCCGTTACTTCTTCTTGCATTGAGGGCTCAACCTGGCGCGAAATGACAGACGAGCAACGCAAAGAGTTTGCTCCCAAGCTTGACGTGATGGCGCGAGCGATCCCCACCGACAAGCTCCTCCTCGTTGAGACCCTCAAGTCCCTTGGCGAGACTGTAGCAGTGACAGGCGACGGCACGAACGATGCCCCCGCGTTGCGTGCAGCTCACGTAGGCTGCGCTATGGGCATTGCTGGCACAGAAGTGGCGAAGGAAGCCGGCAAGATGATTATTCTTGACGACAACTTTGCGTCGATTGTGACTGCAGTGATCTGGGGCCGCTCCGTGTTAGAAAACATTCGCAAGTTCCTTGTTTTCCAGCTCACGATCAATCTAGTTGCAGGCGGTGTTACCTTTGTGATGGCGTGTGTGAATGCTGCCAAGCCGATCTCAGCAGAGCACCCTAACTTTCCTCTCACTGCGATTCAGCTCTTGTGGATCAACATGCTCATGGACTCTCTCGCTGCGCTGATGCTTGCCACTGAGCCTCCTGACGCTGAGCTGATGAAGATGCCTCCTCAGGACAAGTCAAAGCCGCTGTTATCAAAGACAATGAACAAGTACATTTTTATCCACAGCGCTTACCAGATTATCCTCCTCTTGTGCTTAAGCACCCAGGACGGCGCTCTCACTCTTTTCCGGGTCGATCGTGCGTCAAAGTACGGTCACAGCTCAGCTCTTGGCGAACGCGAACACTTCACCAACATCTTCAATACCTTTGTTTGGCTCCAGATCTTCAACTTGTTTAACTCTCGTCGTATCCACGACCAATGGGACATCTTTCACGGCATCCATAAGTCGACGACCGCTATGACAATTCTAGTCTTGATCATTATCGGGCAGGTCCTTATCATCGAGGTCGGCGGAGACGCCTTCAAGACCACATCGCTAACTGGAGCTCAATGGGGTATCAACATCGCTCTTGGTGCAACGTCTATTCCTATTGGATGGCTTTGCAGGTTGATTCCTTATCAAAGTGAGGACGATCACGTCGCCTACGAATCCAAGAACGTTGTTGCAACGCATAACAAGCTGTTGCTGAGGTCTGTTGCCGAATCTTCTTCTCAGTAAACTCTTGACATAGAAACAAATCGAAACAAATTTTTCACTTTTGCAAACATTGGACAAGACACTCTTTTGGGATATATCATTGAATTTCAAACATATCATATAAATCCTCTATGAATAAGTAACAGATAGAGTTATATCCAAAAAAAAGGTTTAAATGCTGTCTGGTTTATCAGGCTCTCAGCGCTCGTCTGTGCTCCGAGCGTTGGCGATTTCTGCAGCCTTTGGGTGCACATCGATTGCTACTAGCTTTTCCTTCAAGGCTATATTTTCTGTCTACAAGTGCGACGCCACGTTTACTCTATTAGGAATGCAGATGCTGCTGACCTTGTGTTTTTGCATCTTTTTGCGGAATAACTGCCGCGACTCTCCGGGTCTTGAAGTCCCTGATGCGATTGACCCGAAGATTCTTCGAGGTTTCGCTCTTCCTGGTTTTCTTTTTGTTGGTAATATTGCTGTTGGTTTCTACGGAATCAAGCTTGTGTCGATCCCAATGTTCTTAACAGTACGAAGGGCAACGACTGTCTTTACATTGATTGCAGAGTACTTTATGCTAGGGAAGGTTGCAACGCTCCCTGTAACGTTTGGTGTGTCGTTAACGGTTCTTGGCGCGCTAGTTGCTGGTCACGAATCTCTCTCAGCTGATTGGCTCGGGTTTACGTACACGCTCTTAAACAACGCATTAACGGCTGCGTCTTGGTCTGCAACCAAGTTGGCAAGTGATCAACACAAAGTTACGAGATTCGGACTCACATTCTACAATGCTTGTATTGCTCTACCGTTATGTGTTTTGCTTTCTATAGCCAACGACGAGCCTCGCTACCTCTTGCATCACCCTCATATAGGCAACCCGATGTTTTTGTTCGCGCTATTGGGTGCCTCGTGCCTAGGGGTGCTGATGAACTGGGTCACATTTCTCGCCATCACGATGACATCTCCGCTTGCCACGTCAGTGACGGGAAATGTGAAGGATATTGGAGGCACGTTTCTCGGGGCCATGATCTTTCAGGACTTCGTGCCGACGCCAGCTAAGGTGGTTGGAATTATCATTTCATTTGCTGGCTCTGCTATTTTTTCGTGGGCAAAGCTTGCAGAGGTAAAGAGCAGTTCTGCTGTACTCCCAACGACTGCAAATGACTCAAAAACTGGAGGAGGAGGAGGAGGAGGAAATGGAGAGGGTATAATGTCGCCGCGATGGGCACCTACGTCTTTAGAATCAACACCTCGAGGCGGAAGCGGAGTAGGGGGTAGTATCGAAAATGATGGCGGCGAGAATGAGAGTAGCGGCTCTTCTCTCTTACGAAGTGGTCATGCCGCTTCACGAAGTCGAATTGCAGCTGTGGCTCAATAATGCGTCAAGTGACTATTGCCACACAACGCTGTTTTCTTTTAAAATATTTATCTGTGTATTTAAAAGATTAGTTCATGTTACTCTCTATATCGTCCTTCATCTTTAGCTTTTACCAGCGCTACTTAACTTTTCCTTTTCTGAGTTGATCACTGAGATATACTCCTTCAAGTTGTTGTCCAATGAGTTATAAACGTCAGCACACACCATCACTTTTTTAAACAATGGTGTGTTTGCAATCATGTCCCAAAGCGGCAAGACAAGAACAGTGATAAACCCGGCCTGGGTCTGTGCTCGGTTCAAGAGAGAAGCACTAGAGTTGCGATCGTGCATGGCAGGCACGACGAGGCCAGTAGCTTTCATTAAATCGCCTTGATTATGGAACTCGTTTGTGATCCAATCACTCCAATGAGAGGCGATTGTCTGAGGCCGAGCTGGGTTCGAAATGTCGCACGCGTGGAGGACAGAAGTCACAAGAAGACGAGCGTCGTTCGATTTGGTCATGTCGAAAGGCTGGTATACTATATCTCGCTGGGTATTGATGGATGATAGGCTACCGTCAAACATCTCAACCATTGCATGATCTTCTTCTTCGTCGTCATCTTCATCTTCCTCATCCTCATGAGCAGCCGAAGAACTTCCTCCTCCTCCTCCTCCTCGAGAAGAATTGTTCACGCCAGTGGTGTTAGACATTGACGAATTTTGGGGAGGGCGCATTGCCCTTGCTGTTCGCCGCTTCAACTTAGTCATTAGTTTAAAGTGTTGAGAATTGTCAGTGCCTAGAATTCCAGCAATGATTAGACTTCGAACTAGAAGACGCTGTTCAGATGTTAGCGAGCCCAAAATATTACAGCCTGGGTACCGCATGGAGAGAAATGCCGTGGCTACGTGCATGTTTTCTAGAGGGCTGCTGTCGTTATAGGTAAGAGCTAGCGGGTGGCCAGACGCTATTAAGAAAGCGTTGTTTACCCCGGGGTATCCAACGTCATGGCACGCGGCAGCAATTAGCAATGAGAGCTGCACTTCAGGCGAACAGTTCTTTGCCAGTTCTCCTTTGCTCAACGTGTAATACACAGCCTGGGCCACGTCCGCTCCGTGCAGTGCATTGTGATACGACAAGGTTGAGTTATACCCTCGAGCGATTTTTGCTGCAAACGACGCAGCTACTTTCATATCAATGCCAAACACTTCAGAGAGATGAAGTCGCTCAAGAGATGAGCAGAATGTTGACACGAGCATTTCTGTTCCGACGCCGAATCCTCGTTCTTTTCCCAACACAGCTTCGCGCTGCAAGGCGAGTTGAGTGGCTCCATTGACGCTGGTAGCGTTTAAGTCAAGAGAGAGTTGACCCAGTGCAGACGAGGAAGAGGAAGGAGCGATGGTCGAAATGATGTTCTGCATGGGCTCAGCTGCAGACGAAGATGAAGCAGATGCTTGTTCGCCGTCAGATAGAGCTGGTGAAGTTGACGACTCAATCTCGCCCAGTTTTAATAGCAATGATCGATTCGCTTCAAAAATGTTAAAGTCCCAAGAATCCATTGAGCATAACACGTCGATTTCTGCAGAGAACGAGCGATGTGTTAGAGGGTCAATTACTTCCGTAACCTGCGCGTTGTTTAAAGCTGTTAAGGAAGGTAAGAGAGTCGAGGCTGAGTGTGTCGAAGAAGTATCTGGCGATGTCGATCTGTTTGCATCATTGCTAGACACATCATCCAGCCCATGTGCTGAGCGGTAGGCGGATATCACGGCCGTTGCAGTGTCCACTGAAGAGGTTTGACTAGTCTGTCGGAATAGATTAGTAGCGACAGCCAACTTTCCCACAACTGCAGCTACACTCTTCATTTTTTCCTTGGCCGCGTTGAATTTCTTTGGCGCTACAATGCTTTCAACAAACTCTCTCGTATTTGCGTCAAAGACAGATGGGTAAGCAGTATATCGCTTCAAGAGCTCTGCAGCTGCCAGCGCCCGAGAAGTTGGGCGCCGCTGGCCTAGTGTTGATAAAGATGTTGACGACGTTGATGCGTGACTAAAAGGAACCATGCCATCGGCTGAATCACCAGCACTACTAGTACTGCGACGGATAGTTAAAAGGTCCAATGCAGACGTAGACGAAGAGAGAATTGATGAAGAGGACAAAGGTGCTTCTGAAGACTTGATAAGATGTTGATCTTTATCTCCTATACTGCTCAATGGTAAACCTGCTTGATTTCGCGTCTGGGCATCTCTAGATGATAATGACGATGACGACATTAGATCTCCATGTACAGTGACTCGAGATGCAGTATAGGAGGAGATAGAAGCTGGATTTTGATGAATCAGGGGAGCTTTTAGCGCCGGAAGGCTAAGAACAGAAAATTTTCGAGGTAAATGTTGACCAAAAGCCACAGGAACTGATGCAGATGCACGTGGAATTGATATATGTTCAGACTCGGAAGGCGTCGTTGATTGAGTTTGAGTTTGCGCTAGCAGATTGATAAGAGGGTAGCTAAGCGATGCATGAAGAATTTCAATCAATTGAGTCAGGACAGCGACGTCATCTGCCGATAGCTGGAGCGTTATATCCTGTGACGACTCCGATAGACTATTTAATTGGGCGACAAAGCGCGCCAAACCAAGTAATGCGATTTCACCGGCTTCTCTGTCAACAACAGGAAGCATTGAATGATGATAATGACTATGATGATGCTGACCAATAGGCGGTGGAGAGACTGCCGTTGTTGCCCCAGTCACACCGATTGGGTGAATAGTAGAAGTCCGTCGAGTGTGTCCTTGAGCCACTCCACCGGATTGAGAAGTCGATGACACAAACGCATCTGTAACCGGTGATGAGAGAAGGCTTCCGAAGGCACCACTAGTAAACGGTGAAGTAGTAGTAGATGATGTCGCACCGCTCTCAGTGCTTTCAACTCTAGGGCGAAAAGTTGAGCGAGGGGGCGTAGGTTGAGCAAGAACAGGATTATTTAGTTCACCTAATTGATGAAGTGAAGTTAAAACGTCGGATAATGATTTTGAAAGGTTTAAAACACCTGTTATAGACGACATGATTTTTGTGTGTATAGTGTTTTTAAAGATTACAGTCGATGAATACAGCTAGAAGAGAGCCCACTTTCACTCGCTCCACCCCAATCACTCTTCACCCCTTCCTGTCTTCCTGCGCTTCTCCCTCTCCCTCCATTTGCACTCGCCTCCGCGGTTTTCATTGACTCATTCACCGAACGAACGAACGAGCTATCAAAGGCATCGTCAATTCTCGTTTGTATTCCCTAAAACCGTCATTAACAAAGATCATATCATCATTGTGTCGCGTTGTTATAACCTTTGAACGTCCACCCAGTTGCCTTGACAAGCGTCGAGACTAATGTTTGCACACCTGGGATCCACAAGAACGCCAATCCAAAGCGTAGTTGCCACGGAGCGACAAACTCTCGAGATCCTTGTTTCAACGCCAGACGACAGCATTGGCGGCATCTTGACTGGATAATGACCCAAACAGAGGCGCAATCCACGGCAATCTTTCATACGAGCCTGGATTGTTTGTAAAATACTCACTGTCCTTGATTTCTGAGAGAATCACCTCTGAAACAATGACATGCTGAGGCAACTCCACCGCTAGTGATTCACAAATTCCTCTTAGACCCCACCTTGCAGATGTATACGCCGTTGCTCCTGGCCACGCGATGCGAGATGCAGGCGATTGAACGCATAAAAAGACTCCACCCTCCTTTGATTTGTGTCGTATCATTCCTGGTAAGAACGCATGAGCAGTATGAAGAGTAGACAATAGAGGTGCAGAGATGCATCTCATCGTTTCTGTGGCATTTGCTTCTTCCTCAAAAATTGCCTTCCACGTGCCAACTCCTGCATTTGCAATAACAATGTCGCAAGAAGATGATCCAAGTTTCTCTGCCACAGCTGATAAGTCTTCACTCTTACTGCAATCACAGCTAAAGTAGAGCACTTCCCCTGGACGATTCTTTCGTAGTTCAGTTGCAAGTTCAGCAAGAAGAGATTCAGTTCGTGCTAACATAACAAGTTTAGAAGATGGTAGTAGCTTTGCTAACGTTTTAGCAATCATTGCACCAACACCTTGAGACGCTCCTGTGATCACAATGGTGCTGTTCTTATGACGAGAAAGAAATCGAGATGATGAATTATATTGTAAGAAGATTCGACCTAGAGAAAAGGCAAGGAGTAAGGATGAACCATAGATTAGACCCGCGTGGATGTTTTCCATTTTGAATTGAAAACAGAATTCCCCGCGTGATCACACACGCCGTAGTAAACTAGTGTTGAAATATAGGATAAATTGAGTTTTCCCCTTTTCACCCAGTCTTATAAACCCGATATAATATCGTCGTTTGTTTCACAATTCGCCCAGAAAAATCATTCTTTAACGTTTCAATGGAACCCTACAGCAGCACCAACCTAGGTGGTGCGTCTAGCTCCAGTGAGTATGGTGTTGGCGGTATTTCTCTAACCGCTACAGAGGTTTCAGCGATTGCTGCTCGCTTGTCTGCTTCGATCGACCCGTCACTGATGAAACTTCGAACGGTTGGAGGCGGAAAGCAGGCAGCCTACCTTCCCGCAGACGAGATCTTCGGGGTCGCTAACGAGTCCTTTGGGTTCCATCGCTGGGCGTGCAATATCAAGGACTTGAAGCTCATGCACGCGACGAGAGAGGATTCTGGGCAATGGACGATCGCATATATGTGCACGATGCGAGTCACGTTTTTCGACAATGGCAAGCCGATTTGCTTCCACGAAGACGTCGGGTACGGAACAGCGGAGCGACAGCCGAAAGCAGATGCTGCATTTGAGCTTGCGGTCAAGAGTGCAGTCACAGACGCTCGAAAGCGATGCTTGCGATTGTTCGGTCCTATTCTTGGTCAAAACATCAACTCTGCAGATTTTCAAAAGGCAGCGCAAGACATTGCAAAGTCTACTTCTCAGCAGCACCAACAACAGCAACAATACAGTCGAGGAATACAGCAGCAGCAAGGTGGTCCTCACGGACCTCCAGCTCTTCGATCGGTTCCATCTTCATCCTCAATGGTACTAGCTCCTCCCCCTCCTCAAACATCACACACACACGGATCATCCTCGACTGGCGCGTCATTCTCTTCTTCCTCCTCCTCCTCTTCGTCTACTTCTCTCTTTTTACCTACTGCACATCCACCTCAGCCAGTTTCGTTGCAGCAGCAGATCAGCAGTGATGCTTTTAATTCATCATCAGGCACGTTACTGAAAGGAGGAGGAGGCCTTCATCCATCTGCAAGTGCTGCTGCCGGTGCATCTGTAACGACTTCATCATCTTCCACTCCTCCTGGGCCACTATCATCAACCTCCGCCTCAACGCAGGGAGGAGATGGGTTAGGTCTTGACGAAAATTCAAAGAAGCGACGAGCAGAGGAAAATCGGCTGGCTGCTATTGCGAAACGACAGAAACTGGGAGAACAGAAAGTGATCGAAACCTCGTCCACAATTGTAGGAACAAGTAATGGCAATGTGTCATCCGTTTCTGCTCTACCGCAAACTACCCACTCTCCTGCGGTTGTGTCCGACATCCTCC
>Ga0164295_10005225_pt1 | contig 10270 bp, 10 predicted proteins | sample GEODES006metaG_FD_111798 | JGI IMG/M metagenome (GOLD analysis project Ga0164295, IMG submission 111798) | Oligotrophic lake water microbial communities from Sparkling Lake, Wisconsin, USA - GEODES006 metaG | ecosystem: Environmental > Aquatic > Freshwater > Lake | place: USA: Sparkling Lake... | reverse complement strand
ACTCCTGACTCCTGACTCCTGACTCCTCTTCTCCTTACAAATATCCGTTTTCTGCTAAGAATGCAGTTGTAATTTCCGCTTGTTGATGGTGATTATTGCCAGGGGTGAGGAATTTTTCCACGTATTTACCCAGGATATCTCCTTCTAGATTTACCCAACTACCCGCTACTAAATGACTGAGATTGGTTTCGCTGTATGTTAGCGGGATGACGGCGACTGTAAATTGAGATGATTCTGATTTATATTTAGCTACGGTGAGGCTGATACCATTGACAGCAATGCTACCTTTAGGAACTATATAACGAGCGATCGCTTCTGGGGCCACAAAGGTCATTTCCCAGGAACTAGCAGTTTGTTCAGATGTGATTAACTGACCAATTCCATCTACATGACCCATAACAAAATGACCACCGACTTTACCACCCACCCGTAGTGATGCTTCTATATTGACGTATCTTTGTTGAATTTCTTCTTTGCCTAATGTTGTGCGTCCTATGGTTTCCGGTGAAGCGGTGGCAATAAATCCATCTTTTAAGATTTCTTCAACTGTCAAACACACGCCATCTACCGCCACACTATCACCATAGGCCAAGTCATGAATGATCATCTCTGGCTGACTAAGATAATTAATCTGCCACGAATCTCCTGTTAAGGGTTTTATGGTTCCTAAACCTTGAATTAATCCTGTAAACACAGCTTTTGGGAAACTAATTTTATTTATTGCTTAATTTTGGCGGAAATCAACTAATAATTCTCGGAAAAAATCTAAAGCCCGTAAGTTTATTTTTTTTCCTGGTTTTGGTAAATGAATATTAACATATTAACATCAATCCCCAGGCATACTTGAATTAGGAGCTAAAAGAAAGATGAAGGATAAAATATGAAGGATCAATAAATTAGTTATTAACAAGGTGTGAAATTAGTTTATTTATACCTGATTTCTATGACACCACAGTAAGAGTCAACTAACCATTAAAAATTCCTAAAAAGCTGGTTTGATTTGCTTTTTTAATTTTTAATTTTTAATTCTTAAATTCGGAAAAAAGTGGATTATTTGTTACATATTTCCAAGCGATTAAAGAACTTTAGAGGCTGAACCAATGATAGAAATGAAAGTCGCTGGTATAGCATTAGATGCGATCACTCGCAGCCCGATTGTGCTTCTGAAGGATGGTTCAGATCGTCGCGCTTTGCCCATTTACATCGGTCAGGAACAAGCAAGAGCAATTATGGGGGCAATGGAAAATCAAAAGCCCCCCCGACCTTTAACCCATGACCTAATCGTGAATATGCTGGAAACATGGAATATGACTTTAGATAAAGTTATTATTCATACCTTACAAAAAGATACCTTTTATGCTGCGTTAATTCTTCAGCAAGGGGATGTCAAAAAAGAAATTGATGTTCGTCCCAGTGATGCGATCGCTATTGCACTCCGCACAAATACTCCCATTTGGGTCATGGAAGAAGTAGTGGCTAATGCTTCTATTCCTGTAGATCGTGATGCTGATGAAGCTGAACAGGAAGCATTCCGCGAATTTATTTCTAATCTCCGTCCAGAGGATTTAATCAAGCGGTTTGGGAATGGTGACTAAGTTGTAAATGCTGAGAATGGAGAAAAAATAAGAAAGTAGCAAAAAAGCCACAATTTCTGGATTTTTCCTCAAACTCAGCAATTATGACCATTTTAGATTCTAGATTATTAGGAAAATGCCGAGAACCCTGAGAAGAAGAGCGGGCTAATTTAATCGCTTCCTTACAGGCACAAACTGAGCAGGCACTATTTTGGATTAAATCCGTCAAATATAGCAATAGACAAGGTAGTTAGGACAGGGCAAACGCACCTAAATTCTGTAATCCATGCCCAGCAAGGGTTTCAACCTTTAGTTACAAAAATTAACAATCGTCAAAACCTTTGTCCAGTAAGCATTCTAAAAATAAGATGCGCTTGCCCTGTAGTTAGGATATCAATTAAGATAAGTAGGTGAACGAAAAAAAACCGTAGACGCGAAGCGGCTTCTCAAAGAGTAATATGTAACGAAAAGTAAAGTTGCCCAAAACCTCTTCCCTGTTCCCTTGTCATAACGACAATTTTTAACGCCAACCTACTTATATCATTGTCATAGTTTGAAATTAAAATGAAATTCAATTTCCATCAATTTGGTTCTCAAAAATTACTGAAAAAGTTATTTCTGCCTTTGTTCTTAATTTCTTTACTGATGGTTTTTTGGGGAAACACTTTTACACCTGTTACCGCACAAGAAGGATCACGTTCAGAAATTCGTGGTGTGTGGATGACAAATAATGATCTCGATATTCTTAAAGATAGGACTAAAGTTCAGGAAGCAGTCACACAACTCCAAAAACTCAATTTTAACACTATCTATCCCGTAGTTTGGAATTCTGGTTATGTCATGTATCCTAGTGAAGTAGCCAAGCGGTTAGAAATCCAACCGTTTGTATTTCAAGGTTTAGATGGACATGATATTCTTGCCGATTTAATTAATAAATCTCATCGGCAAAATTTACTGGTAATTCCTTGGTTTGAATTTGGGTTTATGACTCCTCCCAGTTCAGAATTAGCAATGAATAAACCAGAATGGTTAACACAAAAAAAAGATGGTAATCAAACATCTATTAGTGCCGGCGGTGAGGTTTCATGGTTAAATCCGTTTCATCCAGAAGTACAAAAGTTTATTAGCAATTTGCTTGTAGAACTTACTAACAAGTATGATCTTGATGGTATCCAATTTGATGATCACATGAGTTTACCTTCTGAATTTGGTTACGATAAATATACGGTTGCCTTATATCAACAAGAAACTAAAAAAATGCCTCCCAGTGATCCTCAAAACCCAGAATGGGTAAATTGGCGGGCAAATAAAATTACAGAATTCATGGTGAGACTTAATCAAACAGTCAAACAAATCAAACCGAAAATGATTTTTTCTGTCTCTCCTAATTACTATAATCATGCCTATAAATTTCAACTCCAAGATTGGTTGAACTGGGTAAGATTAGACATAGTAGATGAGTTAATTGTGCAAGTTTATAAGGAAAATTTAGATCATTTTATTGGCAAGCTTTCCCGTCCAGAAATGGAAGAAGTAAAACAAAAAATTCCTGCGGGAATCGGTGTTATGGCAGGTTTAAGAACTAAACCCGTATCAATTCAACAGATTCAATCTCAAGTCCGTGCCGCCCAACAACGGGGACTAGGTGTAGCTTTTTTCTATTATGAAAGTCTTTGGAGTACTGCACCAGAAGTATTAAAAGAAGAACGTTTTGCTGGATTTAAAAGTTTATTTCCATATCCGGCATTACGAACGGCAGTAGAGTCTGAGGAAGGGGAAACGAATCTAACTGTGACTGACAAAATACCATTTTAGTGTGTGAACGCAAAAACCAACAATTAGCAGTAAATTGGGATTTATGAATTAGTTTGTAAATAATCAATTGCGGCTGCTAATTTGTGAGGATAACTTTCAGCAAATCTTTCAAACCATAATCCTTCTGATGATAATGGATCTAATTTAGCTAACCATTGTTTAGCAGGTTTTTGTAAAGCTTCTCTTTGTTTAGCTTGAAGTTTTTCTTGACGAATTTTCTCCTGTGTTAATTCTTCTTGTTTTTGCAGTGCGACCGCCGCATCTTTTGCCAAAATATCAGCTTGTACATCTGCTAATAATTTATTTACAAATACATCAGATTTAGTATCAGGTAAATGGACAAATTGAATGGTTTGTAAATTATTCTGTGGTTCTGTGGGTTTGGATTGGATATATGCAGTTTTATTTTCAGCCAAATCAGCTTGTACTTCTGATAACAATTTATCTATAAATACATCTGATTTTGCAGTTGATGAAACCGATTTAACTGGGGTTAAATTATTTTGTGGTGGTGTGGTTTTTGGTTCTGTATATTCAGTTTTGAGTTCAGCTAATAGCTTGTCAATGGAATCCATATTTGTAATTCCTAAAAAATATAAGATCCCCGACTTCTGTTTTCATCAAATTATGAATTGATGTGAAAGTTGGGGGATCATTTTTAATTTTTAATTCACGACGGTAATAGTACCGCAAGGCGGAAGTCAAAAGTCAAAAGCAATATTCAGCAAGCTTTTTTAATTTTTAATTGTTAATTTTTAATTCCGCCTTGCGGTGCTAGTCATTAATGGCATTGAGGAGAACTTCTGATAAACTCATATCTTCCATATCATCCATTGTGATAGTGTCGCAAATATCAAACTTAGCACCTGCACTTTGCAATTCATCATCCAAGATTTTCAAAAAGCGGGTAGCTTGAGCATCATTACCGACTTGAATAAAGGAAATAGCTAATTCTTCATCTCTATCCAGACGACGAGAAGCTTCAATAATTACCTTCATTACGGCTTTACGATCATCTGGTTCACCGTCAGTAACTACTAAAATTGTTTCCCCATTGGGTTGACTTTTACCAGAGGCTTTACGTTGCAGATAATCATCGGTAGCGTGTTTTAAAACACCTGCTAAATCTGTTGTTCCTGAAGGATCATTTTCCGTGAAAATTTGTATTACTTTAGCAGATGTGACATTATCATAACGTTTAAATTTCCCAGAAAATAAGTAAATGGTAATGCCATCTGGATCAAATTGTTCACATTTACTTGCTAATGCAAAAGTAGATTCTTGTGCTGTTGCCCATCTAGTTCTACCACCTTTTTGATCTGGGGTAGCCATGCTACCGCTTTTATCAATAATTAAGGTGTAATCACGGTTTTCTAGCATGACTAAACTCTCCAGATATTAGGAATTTTTGTTAATTAATCAGTGATGGCATTCATTAAAACATCAGCCAAACTCATGTCTTCTAAATCATCTAAAGTTACGGTATCACAAATATCGAATTTAGCACCAACACTTTGTAATTGATCATCTAAGGCTTTAAGAAATTTAGTGGCTTGAGGATCTGAACCGACTTGAATCATGGAAATTCCTAATTCTTCATCTTTTTCCATTTGTTGGGTAGCACGAATGATAATTTCAAATACGGCTTTGCGATCATCTGGTTCACCGTCAGTAATGACTAAAATCGTTTCTCCATTGAGTTTGGTTGTACCAGCGGCTTTGCGCTGAAAGTAGTTATTCAGGGCATCTTGGAGTACACTTCCTAAGTTAGTCGTACCTGATGGATCATTTTCCTGAAATATCTGGGCTACTTTAGCAGCAGTAACATTTTCATAACGTTTAAATCTGCCGGAAAAAACGTAAACTGTAATGCCATCAGGATCAAATTCTTCACACTTTCTGGCTAAAGCAATGGTAGATTCTTCAGCTATCTGCCATCTAGTTCTTCCACCCGCTTGGTCGGGTGTGGACATACTACCGCTTTTGTCAATAATTAAGGTATAGTCACGATCGCTCATCATAATCTTCCTATTGTCATTTTTCTATCTCTAGTTTAACCGTTAAGTATGAATACAGCAGGAATAAAGGAGTCAGGAGTCAGGAGTCAGGAGTCAGAATGAAGAATGAAGAAGGAAGAAGGAAGAAGGAAGAATGAATAAGGAAGAAGGAAGAATGAATAAGGAAGAATGAATAAGGAGTAAAACTGGCTTGCTGTCTGGCTTTGAATTTAGATCCTGTACCTCATTAATCTGCAATCTGCTGTGATTCATCCGTCCTTATCTGTGTTTATCTGCGTTTATCTGCGTTTGATTATTCTTAAATTCTAATTCTATGCAGATTAATCTTAACTACAAATTACCAGCTTTTGACTTAGGATAAGCAATGCGTTTGTGATGAAATTGTTGCCAAACATCCACAAATATTTGGGCAATTTTTGGCATTTCTTCTCTTGTCAAGCCTGAATCTATTAATTGTTCATCTTGCCATTTTGCTTTGAGAATATTATTCAGCATATTCAATGCTTTTTCTGGAGTTGCATCTTTAAGACTGCGTAATGCGGCTTCACAAGAATCTGCTAACATGACGATTCCTGTTTCCCGTGATTGGGGGATAGGACCATCATAACAAAAATCTGCTTTATCTACGATGATATGGGGATTTTTTTGGGCTATTTGTTGGGCTTGGTGATAAAAATAAGCGATCGCCATTGTTCCTTGATGTTCGGGAATAAAAGCCTGAATTGCCGTTGGTAAACTGTGTTTCTTCGCCATTACTACCCCTTCTGTCACGTGCTTTTTAATCAATTCGGCACTTTTCCAAGGATCTTGAATTTCTGTTTCATGTTTATTGGGACTGCCAATTTGATTTTCAATAAATCCCAAAGGATCGTGCATTTTGCCAATATCATGATATAGAGTTCCCGCCCTAACTAATTCTACATTACATCCCAATTGTTTAGCCGCAGCTTCAGCCAAAGTAGCCACTAATAAAGTATGTTGAAAAGTTCCTGGAGTTTCCGTAGCTAGTCGCTTTAATAATGGGCGGTTGGGATTAGCTAATTCTGCCAAGCGGATAGGAGTAATCACATCAAATAATGTTTCTAAATAAGGACTTAAACCCAAAGCCACAATACTCCAAGACAAGCCAGATACAGCAAACAAACCTGCTTCTTGGAAGATATACCAACCCGAACCAAATACCCCACCTGTGAGGATTTTTAATAGTAAGAATACACCACCTTGGGTTAAGGCAGAGACAACACCTAATAATGCTAATTCTTCACGCGATCGCAATCTATGAGCGACATAACTACTTAACATTCCCCCCATAGCCCCAGCCAACAATACCAGAATATTTGTATCTGTGGTAATTGGGAGTATCAGCGACAATAACCCCACTACTGTTATCCCTACAGTTGGTCCATAGAAACTGCCTAATAATAAACCAATAGCACTCCAAGTAGTATAGGGTAAACTCATTGCCAATACTCCAGGAACACTGAGGCTAAGAAGTAAAACTAATAGGCGATCGCGTTGTCGCAAATAGTTATGACTTTTTCTTTCTATCCAGACAAAAATCCGAATTCCTACAGTAACAACCATACCGACAATTGTTAAACCCATCCAATTCACTTGGCGGCCAATCAGGCGATAATGTTCTAATACCTGAAATTTCCATTTAGTAATTTTTTCTCCTTTACTAACAATTACCTCTGCTTTTTTCACCCGGATCATTACAGATGGTATTTGATTAGCTACCAGTTCACCTTGTTGTTTTGTTTGGGCTTCGTCTTGTTTAATATTTGGTTGGAGTACCGCTAATAATAATTTTGTTACCAGGGGTTCAGCTTCACTAGGTACAGATGATTGCACTTGCAAATTAACTGCATTATTCAAAATAGTTTTAGGTAATCCAGCATATATACCTTGGGCAAGAATTCGCTCGGCAATTTTATGAATTCCATCTTGTGTTTTTAACCAATCATCATCAGTTAAATCTAAAATAATAGGTTCTGTATAAAAGTTTTTAAGTTTTCCAGTTTCTATTTGTGATGCTTTCTCAATTGCTTGATTATATTTTTGTCTAACTTGAGAGATTTTGGTAATCAATGCTGAAAAATTAGATTCTGATCCAGTAAATTGATAAGCTTCTAGTTCTGATAATGCTTGAATAAAACTAGCTTCATCACTCTGCTTTCCATAAATAGGAAAAGGTTTAGACAATTGCAATACCGGAAAATTTGATGATATTTGTGGAGACAACAAAAATTTTGAATTTTGCTTTTCTAAATTTTGTTTTCTATTATTTTCTAAAGTTACTTTCAGCTTTTGCCATTCTGATTCAGGAAAAGTCCTAAGATAACGTTGAATAGAAATTGATAAAACGGCAGGATCAAAAAATGGAAACCCGTCAACTATATCCCTAAGTTCATTAGTTGTATCTAAAAATTTTTCCACCTGTTCATTAATTTGTTCATTTATATGGTTATCAATCATGAGAACAGGCACAGATTTATCTATAGCATCTTTTCGTTTCTGTTCTGTTTCTTGCTGATCTTCAACATCATCTGTGAAAGGAGCAGTAAATGTTTGTAAAGCAATATTATCAACTTTCATTCTTGGTTGGTTATATAAACCATGTCCCATTACACTTGTGAGTGATAAGATTGCCAATACCAAAATTATTGAAGAGCGTTTTTGATGTATCCATAGAAGAATAAATTTATCAATACCACGAGTTTTCTTAACTAATTTAACAGTTGATTGTTGTGTCTGTCTCTGTTTGCCTTGTTTTCCTTGATGACTATTTGCTGATAAATACAGAAGTAGATTTTTTAGAAAATTCCCATGCAGTTTATGCTGATACTTTCCTTTTCGGAATAGCACTTTATACTGCCGTTGCCATTGCCTCAGTTGCTGGCTCAAGGATTGCAAAAATCGCTGCGTTTTCATCTTTCCTTCCGCGAAATACCCCAAATATGGCTGATGTCTCCGCCATGCTACCGCGAACGCCACTCTAGCTGGATAAAAAGTTAGGGAATGATAGCAGTTCCCATTTGACCGTTAATTAACCTTTGCTGAATCAGATCATTTCAACGTCTACGGATAATATGAGGAGCAGCAAAGATAGTATATCCTGTGTCCACAAATTCGCCACAATTATCGCTCAAGTCATATACTCCAGACCACACCGCCATCATTGTATCGGCTAATGTGAACATTTGGGCAAAACTCTCAAGTCCCCAAGCCGGGGAGTTAGTGACTGACGGAGAAATTTGCCAATTTACAGGTATACCAACTGTACTGTTATACGCGCCTGATAATGCTCCAGCAATTGCACCTGTAATATTTTGATTGGCAAAATTTTGATTTTGATTAGCTCTTAATACGGTCAGGGGAAAGTCTTCTAATGTACTCCCAAAGCAGTAAAAAGCTAAACCAATATTGCTAATTAATTTTTCTGGACTACTCAATTCCCTTTGTGCTGTTTCTAGTCCCACCCCTTTTTTTAATAAATTATTGACTTTTATTAATTCTTGTGGTAATAAAGTTGATGTTTTATCTAAAAAACTCACTGTTTCCGAAATCAGGCTGTGGGGGTTAAGTTTTTCATTCAGGGATTGAGCGATCGCATATCCTATAATTAAACTAGCATCTCTGATCATCGGCTCATGTTGCCAATTGAATATCCTTTGCACGTCTAAAATATTTTCTCGCATTCTATCGGTATTGTCATGAAAAAAAATTGCCACTGGTAATGTAGCGAGAATTATTTGTCCCCAGAAATTAATATTTGTTTCTAATTCAATACCTGCTTGTTCTTGACGCTTTAACCAGTCATCTACATCTAACCTGCCCAAACTGATTAAACTTTCCGTCCCCAAAACCGCAATTTTACCCAATCTAAAACTATTCTGGCTAGATAAACCCTCTCCCAAGAAAGCTCCCAGAAAAGTTCCCCTAACCCGATTCACAAGAGAATAACGCATAATTTTTAATAGGTGATTGGTAATTGGTAATTGGTAATTACTTCTTCTTCCCTGTCACCTGTCACCTAATTACTGCCTTAAATGGTACACCAGTGCTTGTAAGCCTAACAAATAACTTTGAGCGCCAAAGCCACTGATTTGGCCAATTACCACTGGTGCGATATAAGAATGATGGCGGAAATCTTCCCGACGATAAATATTACTTAGATGTACTTCGACAGTAGGTAAATTAACGGCAGCGATCGCATCCCTCAAAGCTACACTAGTATGAGTGTAAGCCCCAGCATTAATGACAATCCCCTGATGCTTTCCTAATGCCCCGTGTATAGCATCTACTAAAACCCCTTCATGATTTGACTGCAAGGGCAATATTTCAGCTTGTAGTTCCATTGCTTTGGACTCTAACAAGCGATTAATTTCTGCCAAAGTTAAAGAACCATAAATTCCCGGTTCTCTGAGTCCTAGCAAATTTAGATTTGGACCGTGCAGCACAAGAACACTTAAAGCTGGCAAATTCAACTCTCACACCTTCAATATTTTAGCGTCGTCGCCTAGAACGTTCATGTACAGGAATCGGAATCAGTTCCGGTTCCGGTTCAGCCTCTGGACCTAGCAGGCTATCAATTAACTTCCGCGCTAATTCTTTCAGCTTTTCCAGTACCTTTTCTATATAATCCATTAAACTGACCGCTCCTGAGATAGTACCTCAATTTTTTTTAACAGGGTCGCAGAAACTGGCGTATTATCACACCTTTAGCCTACAAAAAGGTTGACACATTTCCATAAGTATGATATATGCTACTAGGAAATTCTAATTTTGTGTTCTCCCTTACTTATTAGATTATCACATCCTTAATTAGTAATGGGTAATTGGTGATAAGGAATAGAAGTT
>Ga0164295_10005224_pt1 | contig 10270 bp, 9 predicted proteins | sample GEODES006metaG_FD_111798 | JGI IMG/M metagenome (GOLD analysis project Ga0164295, IMG submission 111798) | Oligotrophic lake water microbial communities from Sparkling Lake, Wisconsin, USA - GEODES006 metaG | ecosystem: Environmental > Aquatic > Freshwater > Lake | place: USA: Sparkling Lake... | reverse complement strand
TGTCGCGGATGGCGGCGTGCACCCGCGGGTCGATCTCGACGGAGAAAACGCGGCTGCCTCCCCGCACTGCCGCCGCAATGCCGAGGATGCCCGATCCGCTGCCGACATCGACCACGCGATCGAGCCGTCCACGCTCGGCCTGCCATGCTTCCAGCGCCATCAGGCACAGCTGGGTCGTCTCGTGGAGTCCGGTACCGAACCCACTCCCTGGCTCGATGAAGATCGTCGTGCCAGCGGCCGTCGACTCGGCCTCACCCTCGTCCCATGCCGGTCGGATCGTGCCGAATCCGGGCACGTCGATCGCGCCAAACGCGGCCCGCCAATCGCCCCCCGCTTCGCGACTCGTCTCCCGCCGCACGCTGCACACCGCGCAGCCGCCTGCCGCGGCGAGCAGGGCCGCGGCGGCCCGGGCCGATGCCTCGTCCTCAAACCAGCAGGCTGCCCTCGTCGGCGCGAGCCGCCCCACCCAGTCGCGGTCCGGTGGCGCCGCAGCGGCATCGAGCACCCGCGGCGAAGCGACCAACCCACGGGCGGCCGCCTCGTCCACATCGACGGCCCCCTCGAACACTCCCTGGAGCCCCGCATCGCCACACTGCTCCCAGAGCCACTCGAAGAAGGCGTCGCGGTCGGGCGGAATAGCGCCGACACTGCCGGCCGGGCCGCCGATCTCAAGGTCGACGATCCACGTGGCCGGCGGCGGGTCTGGGTGAGAACAAAACGCGGCGTCGGGCATCGCTGAAAACGTGGAGGGTGGGGAAGCGGCGGGGCGGTCTTGAGGCACGACGGCGTCCTGAGGCGCGACGGCCTCCTGAGGCACAGCGTCAGGGTACGGGATCGAAACTGGCGATGATCGGCCGGTGGTCGCTCGTGCGGTCATCGTCGGGAAAATCGCCCGGCCGCACGATCACCTCCGACGTGCCCTGCCAGTTCTTCGCCTCGTTCGCCACGAACACGAAATCGAGGATCGAGCCGGGGTAGCTGTCGACGCCCCGCCGTCCCGACTTCCGATCCTCCGACCAGTTGGAGTCGACCAGCGGGTCGGGCTTGAGCCACTGCCACACGCCCCCTTCGACCATCGCATCAAAGGCGGCGTTGCCCGTGGAGGTTGCGAACACATAGTCGAAGTTGAAGTCGCCGGCAGCGATGATCGGCTCACCGCGATCGGCGGCCCAGCGGCGCAGGGCCCGGCCCTGCTCCGTCCGCAGGTTCTCCTCGCCGCGTGCGAGGTGGTTCACGATCACCCAGAACGACGTCCCGGTGACGAGGTCGTGGAGTTTCGCGATCAGGGGTGAACGGGCCCGCACGGAACCAAACTCCGACGAACTCGGATCATCCACGGTGAAGTTCGTCCGGATGCCCGCGTAGCGGTGCAGTTCCATCACATCATCGATCCGGAAACGGCGGGTATCGACCGCGAGCATGAGCGAATCGGCGTCGGCATAGCCTCCGCTGGCCGACGTGACGAAATCAACCTCGGCCCCCAGGCCATCGGCGAAGGCCTGGCGGTAGCGGGCGACCGTCTTGGGCTCCACTTCCGACAGCGCCACGATCTCGGCACGGGTGGCGGGATCGCGCATCAGGGCGACGAGTTGGTCGGCGATCACGTCCGCGTCGCTCACCGGCGGCTGGCCGGGCCGGTTGCTCTCCACGTTCCACGCGAGCACGCGAAACTCGTCGGCCGACGTCTGGGCCGCGGCCAGAGCCATACCAGCGGCCAGCCAAAACACGGATCGCAGCATGATCGACTCCTGCAGAGAAAACACCGAAACGACCGCCCGCGTCCGCTCCCCGGATGCACCGGAACCATCAGTCTACTCGGCTGATCTGGTCAGGTGACGGCGACGGTCGTTAGGATGTGAAGCGGATGGTTGCTTCCAACACCTCTTCGCAACACCTCTTCAGGAGAATGCATCATGGGCAAGGGCAACAACTCGCAGAAGAACGACAAGAAAAACAAGAAGCCCAAGCAAGACAAGACGAAGCCCGCCCCAAAGAAGTAAGCACCGCAGTCGCGGACTGAGTCCGATCTGCATGCCGTTCGTGACACCGCCGTACCCCCGGCACGGTTCCGCCATCCGTTCCGAAAGCACCGTTGCGCTAGCGATCAGGAGCGCGACGCTGATGCCGGTGTCGCCTTACTTCGACGGCGAGTAGTCGGTCGCCACGAAAAACTCGGACACAACACCCTTCTCCTTCTCGGTCAGCGAACCGCCGGCCTTCTGCTCTGAGGCCTCGCGGACGGCGAGCCACTCCGGGTCCGCGCGAAACGCCGCGAAACTCTCCTTCGCGGCTTCGACGCTGGTGTGGCCGAGGAGATAGATGAGTTTCCGGTCACCGCCGGCGACGTGCGTTGGATTCCAGTACACGAGGTTCTGCATGCCGTGCTTCTCGAAGAGTTTGAGCGTATGCCGGCGAAACCGCTCGTGCAGAAAAGCCAACTTCTCCGTCGTCGGGCAGGTGTAGGTGCGAAGTTCGAAGACTCGGGGATTCGCTGACGCCTCGACAGCAAACTCGGGCGAGTAGTCGGTCGGGCTGAGGGACATCGTCACACTTTTCTCGAGAAGTGCATCGGCCCCATCGGCGGAGGCATTGAGCGGCCCCCACATGGGGTCGGCCTCGAGTAGGGAATCGAACTCCGCCTGAGCCGAGCCGTTCGGAAACCGGTGCAGGCAGAGAACATCCAGCCTCGGGTTCTCTCCCACCGGAACCAGGCAGGCGATCGTCGTGGCTCCATGCCTCGCCAGCACGTCATCGCGATGCTGCCGCAACCACTCGTGCACGCGGTCGAGTTTTCCGGGCTTTGCCGTGAGTACCTGCAGGGTATATTCGGCACCGGCCGACTGGCCGGAATCCGCAGCGGAGGCGACCCCGCTCGCGAAGAGCAGCATCGAGGTAACGATGACGATGACCATGGCAGTGTCTCCCAACGACATGACGTGACCAGGATGGTGGCTGACCTATGCGTCGCGGCGGCGAGCATACTATAGAGGGCGTCGATCCGGGCCCTCCTCCTCGTGTGCGAGTTTCGCATGAAGAAACCCAGGAAAATACGCCGCCGCAAACGCCCCGCCGCTGACCTCGAGGCCACGTACATCTGCGACTCCTGTGGCGAGGAGATCGTCGTGCCGGTGGACATCTCAGCCGGCTCGCGCCAAGACTACGTGGAAGACTGTCCCGTGTGCTGCCACCCGATGACGCTCCATATCGACATCGACCCGGACGGTGAGGCCCATGTCGAAGGCGAACACGAGTAGGCCCGTGAACCCCTTTTCTTGGGCGGGTAGGGCCGGAAAAATCGCCCCACAGCATCCGAGGAGTCGTGCGCCGCACATTCGATCGCCCGCTGCACTCCCCGCATGGGGCTACCGATCTAGAATAAAGACGGAGTTTATCCCTCCTTTCGCCCCTCCTTGAGCGACCCCGCTGCCATGCCTCGTCCGCATCCAGATTCCGAAAAACTCATCCAGATCGCCGCCCTGTGCCGGGAAGCGGTTCAGGCCCAGCGTGACCGAGAGTCCGGGCAAGGCTACGGGCTCGATGACTACTCGGAGGGCAGGATCGTCGGCGGGGCGAATCTGGCCCGAAAAATCCTCCGGGCGGTGACCGGGAAAGAACTCGAGATGGCCGCAGGCAAGCCCTATCGCCGAAACTCGCTGGCGTCTTGACCATGGGCGACTGCTTTGTGTTCGTCATGGCCGCTCATGAGAACATGCACCTCGGTCAGCTTTCGGCCTGGCGGCGGGTCCAGGGCATGGCGCGGGTCTAGCCCTGAAGACAACCTTCGTGCCGTCATTGCCACGCGGAAGGGCCTGCCAGTTTCCCGGCGATCGTGGTCGGGCATCGTGACGGGGCCCCAGTCGCTCGCCACACGCCCGATGTGATATACTTCTTCCCGACCCGCGGCCGCGAACCTCGTAAAGCGGGCCACTCGGGCCCACGTGTTTGACGGGCTTACTGGGTTGATCTGTTCGGAACCTCGAGAGGGATACCGTGAAGAGTCAGTATTTTTTCATTGCGGCGGCATTCATCAGTTTCGTGTTCAGTGTCTCGCTCTGGTTCATGGGTGAAACTGATCTCAATCGGCAGCAGGCCATCTTCGTGGGCATTTGGGTGCCCAGCATCCTCAGCCTTGGCAACCTCATCAAATGAGCAACTTCGCGATCTTCGCCGTCGGCGTTGTGGTGACGCTCATCACGGGCATGGGTGTCCTCCTTGGCTTGGTCTTTGTGGGCTACAAAAAATAGCCTGCTTCGCCGGATCAGGCGGACGATCGCTCGGGTCGTTTCGCAACGACTCGTCTTGGGCAAGTCATTGGCGAGGCCGTCGAGTTGAAGGCGATCAAGCCACTGGCCGAGGCGTAGCAGGCTACTGCCGCCCGGCTCAGCCGACGAAGATCCCCCGCTTGTTCGCGCTCGTGAACCCGGAGATCTGCTCGTTGATGAGCCGCGACTGCGTCGTCCACGTGCCTTCGGTGGCACCGTAGGCGAACAGCTGAATCGTGGGGCTGGGCCCCACGCCCGACGCCACCATGATCTGACCGGCTCGGGCCGCCACGCGGGTACCACCCGTCGAGGTCCAGCCCGGCTCCTTGTCGGTGACCAGATTCTTGCTCGACACGAGCGCGCCGGTGAGACCATTGTAGATGCTCACGATCGGCGCGTTGTCGAAGCCGACGACCACCTCAGAGCGTCCGTCGCGGTCCATGTCGCCAGCGGCGACGTACAAGCCGCTCCCCCCCGTCACGGCGAAGGACGCCAGGCGGGCCTGATCCGAGAGCGTGGGATTCTGCGGGCCGCTGATCAGGATCCGACCGCTGAACACATCGACCTTCACCGGGCCGCCTGGCCCGCGGCCCGCCACGACATCGCCGTAGCCGTCACCATTGACGTCGCCGCCAGCGACGCGAACACCCACTTGCGCCGCCGTTCCGAAGGGTGAGAAGGCCCGCAGCAGCGTGCCTCGGCGACCCTCGTAGACCTTCACCCGGCTCTGCCGCTTCCCGGCCGAGCCCACGATCACGTCCACGAAGCCGTCGCAGTTGACGTCGGCCGTGGCCACGAACACGCCCGGCCGAGCAGCGGGCCCCGTGGCTCCGGCGACGAGCGGAAACATCCCCGCCACCTGCCAGATCACGGAGTTGGTCGCGCCGCTGATCACGATCACGGTGTCCTGCCCGCCCAGCCCGGTGCCGTAGACGTAGTCCACGACGCCGTCGGCATTCACGTCGCCTGTCGCCGTCCGCCAGTCGCCGTAGTAGTTCGGCAGCAGCTGGCCGGGCGAGGTCTTCACGGCGGGCGTGATCAGCGGTTTCGGATCACGGAACTCGAGCACCGGCCGCGTGTTGACGTTTTGGTCTTCATTCACCCCCGACACCGTGAAAATCGCCGGGTTGGTGGCCGATGCCGCCTGCGACACGGCCGGATAGTCGACGCGGTAAATGTGGCTCGTCGGCGCCGGCGCGACTTCCTCGGTGCGGAACCGCGTCTGCATGTCGCTACCGCCGGTGCCATCCACGTAGGAGCTGAAGCGGCCGAAGCCGTCCTCGTCGGTGGCGAGCGCCGAGTTCAGGAACACGCCGGCCGATGGCACATTCCCGGTGGCGGTGCTGGTGAGGAGCGTCGTCCGGCCCGTCTCGAGGTCACGGACGAACACGCCTCCCTTGAACGCCCGGTCATAGATGCCTTGAGCCAGATTGTTGGCCGTGCTCGAGAACATCACGAAGCGGCCCTTCTCGCTGATCGTGTTGAGCACGTCGCGGGCCCCGGCGGGAGTGGGCGAACCGAGCGTGGCCTTGTTTCCCGAGGCATTCGGCTTGCCCGTCACGTCGGGCCTGCCGTTGGCGTCGACGGAAAAGCCGACGGAGACGAGCGACGTCGTGCCCGTGGCCGCGGCAGCCCAGTTGATCTTCCGAACCCAGAGGTTGGAGAAGCCGCCGAGGATGAAGTTGAGCGGCAGCGGCACCTGCGGAGGATTCTGGATGAAGGGATACGGCGGCGTGAATCCGGGCAGGTAGAAGTTGTTGGCAGCGGTGTCGAACAGGAACGTCGATCCGTCCGCCGACATCCCGCCAAAGGCGGCGATTCGGTTGGTGTTGGCACTGCCGTCGGGCGAGTTGATGAGCGCGGTCTGCCCGGTCGAGTCAGTGGCCGCGGTCGAGGTGAACTGGAAGCCGTAGATGTCGATCGGGTTGGCCTGAAACGCTGTAAAAAGTTTGTTGTCGGCGGTCCCGCTGTTGCCGATGTACGCCGGCTGGGCGAAGTCGGCCGTGACGTTCTTCCAGGTCTCCACGAGATTGGCGGCCGACGACGTGAAGGCGATCGTCCGCCCGTCATTGCTGACCGAGTGGTTTTGTGAATCCCAGAAAAACAACGGAAACCACGGGTCTGTTGGCTGGGTGATGACGAGGTTCGGCTGCGCCGATCCGGCCGCCTGGTTGGGGTTGTCCCATTTCCGGCTGACGAGCAGGTTCGTACCGGAATCGACGTCGTTGGTGAACACGTCGAGGGAAAAGTCGGTGTCGGTGGTGTTCGGCACGATGTCGCTCGACGTCCGCCGCGTGCTGTAGACGACGCGGTTGCCCTGCCCGCTGATCTGGCTGAACATCGGCTCAAAGAGTTGGGCCGCCCCCTGGGTCGTTATCTGGAGAATCGCCGGCCCCTGATAGTAGCCCAGGGCCTCTGTTTGGTCCTTGTTGACGGTCACGGTCCGCGTCGACCACTGGCCCGTGGCGCCGCTGCCGCCAAAGCCCGTCGTGCTGGCGACAAAACTGTCGAGCGTCCACTCGCTGCCAGCTGGCTGGCCTGCCGTGGACGTGGTGCCCTCTTGGTCGAGGATCGTGGGATCCACGGTGTCGATCCAGCCGGCCGGCACCCAGGTGTCGTAGAGCACCCGCGTGCCGTTGTCGGAGATGCCCTTGTTGAGGGTCATCGACTCATTCGGTTCTCTGGGGACAAAGTTCGTGAATTTGCCCGGGAACTTGGGAACGAACTGCTGGGCGAACACGCCGGTTGCCATCGGCTGGCCCGGAGTGGGCTGCGGCAGGCCGAGGCCCACCAGCGCGACAGCCTCCTCCTGGCCCTTGGCATTCAGCCTGCTGACGAGCGAGATGTTGTTCGCGCGGTCGGCGTCGAGAGCCCGCCACACGAACGCGTCCTCCGTGCCCAACTGCAAGCTGTTCCATTGAAATCCGGTGCCCGGCTGAAGAGGCTGGTACGTGGCCTGGTCATTCTCCAACGGCACGCTGCGGTCGTACTCGTTGGCCGTGATGATCGAGTCAAACACCACGGTCTGGCCGTCGCCACTGAGGTCTGCCGTCTGGGGCTGAAACATCGCCCACAGCCCATAGCCCGGCGTGTACTTGGAGGTCTCCAGTCCGGCATAACCGGCCGACTGCACCTCACTTCCGGCCCGATGCGTCACGAGCCTGGTCTCGCCGGTCTTTGTGTCGAGCCAGAAGAGGTCGGGATTGAGCGAGGGAATCGTCTGCTGGCCTGCGATGACGTTGGTGTCGGTGCTGGAAAACAGCACGAACTGGCCTGAGTCACTCACGTCCACGAGCGTAGCGCCCGCGGGGATCGGAAACGGGTCATAGCTGGGGTAGCCCCCGGACGCCTCGCGCGGCGCCGCCAGATCGACGATCGTGGCCGCGAGATTGAGCCGGGCCTCGAGGCGCTCCCCGGCGGCGAGCCGACTCTTCCGGGCTGCGCGGGCCTTCAGTGTCGAGCGGCGCGAGGAGCGGGTGAACACCGAGAAGAGGGAGACGGGTTGCATGGCGTCCTTTTCGAAGTCGAGGATGAAGGCTGAAAGTGAAAAAAGAGGGAGCGTCGGCCGACGCGGTGGTTACTTGGAATCCGAGGGGGAGTAGATGAAGGCTGATCCCAACTTGAGCGTGTCGCTCCACGAATACAACGCCCGGTCGAGCTGCTTCGGCTGTTTCATGTCATTCGACTGGAGGTAGATTCGGCGATCGAGTGGGCTGTCGTCCCAGAAGCCAAGCAGGTTGACGTCGGCGCCCTTGTAAACCGTGATCATGCAGAAGTCATTCTCGAAATCGAAGAGTTCGCGGTCGAGAGGCGTCGGATTGTCGGTCATGTCCACGAAAAGTGACTTTTCGATCGACACGGTGCTGGAGGTCAAGTTGACCCCATCCTCTGTCGGATTGACGACCCGTACGTGTTGCAGAGTGATGTGCGAGTTCGTCAGGTCAAAGCCGTCGTCGCCAGAGTAGTTGCTCTCCACCGACGCGATCTTCCATTCAGACTTGACGACGCCGATGACCGACACGGCGTCGATATCGTCGAGCTTAGGGCCGTCGCCATCGCCGCCTGCCGGGTCTTTCCGGCCCAGGTAGTTGGCCGTGATCTTGGTAGCCTGAAACGACCAGAAGGTCAGCGGCCCGCCCACCACCTGTGACGACACGTTGTCCTTTGAAGCGGCTTGCGTGCCGCCGCAGAAGAAGACGCCGCCGTTATCAGCCACGTTCACTGGTTCATTGTTGTCGTTGGCGGCCTGAAAGATGACTGACTGCGCCACGAGCGACGAACCCGAGTCGAAAATCAGGGCCCGCGAGGTGAGGTAGGTGAACTGCCCCCTGCCGTTTCGGATCCGGACCTCGACCCCATCCTCGATGGTCAGAGTCTTGAACCTCCAGACGTGCACCTCGCCCGTGATCACATAGACCGTGCCGGCGACGAACGTCGTGTCGCGGGTGATGTTGCCCGAAATCTCGGCGATTCCGTTGACTGCCGGCGGCACATAGGGCTGCGGTGCCGCACTGGCCCGCGGCTGGGCAGCTGCGGTCGGCGGAGGAGCAAGCGTGACGCCGACGGAGACAGACGTGGGCACCGCGCCGACTCCGCCGACGGCGCGGACTGCCGCGGCCCGGCTGCCGACAGGCACCGTTCCGATCGCAAACAGGAGCGTCACCGGGGTCGATGGGCCACCGTTGGGGGCGACCACTTTCGCCGGCACGGCATACCAGCCGGTTGGTGCCGCAGCCCCTGGCCTGCCGTCGACGCGAATCGTGGCCGCCACGCGGTTCGTCGCCGACGCTGCGAGCGCGACCGCCCGACTGCCGACTGGCTGCACCTGCCCATGACGGACGGCCACCGTCTGACCGCCAACGGCGAGTTGGACAACCACGTTCGAAGGCGCCTGCTGAAACGTCGCGGCCTGCGTGCCGTTCCAGTGCATCAGGCCGTCTGCAGCCCGGAGCCGTAGAGCGACGCCGTCGGGGAGCGTCGGCACGGCGATGTCGACAGCCGTAGACCACGCTCCATTGGTGGCCGCGAACCGCGCGACGACGGCAGCCGACGACGTCGTCAGTGTGGCCACCTGCCCACGACTCGGCTCGGCAGCCGCTGTGATCACGACAGGAGCCGCACCATCATCGAGGTTTGGAATCGATGCCAGAACCAATGGCGCGCTGGAAAGGTTGACCCTAGCCTCGAGTCGTTCCATGCGGATGGCGTCGCCAGCGGCACGACGATCACGCGATCGTCGACCGGAGAAACACGGACGTGTCATCGAACGACCTTTTCGTGGCAAGGCAAAACTCCCCGAAACCGATGAATTATGGAGCGAGACGGTCGGGCGGAATAGAACCGCCGGCGCGAAGAGGGGCTACAGCCGAGCGTTGCGGCCATGGCGTCCGGGCGGCAGATACCTCCGCACGGCGACGCCGCCGCAGGCCAAGCCGACGAGGGCCAGGGCATACAGCGAGGGTTCGGGAACCACGGTGACCAACATCTGATACGGCCTGTCGCCGGCGTTCGCATAGTTGCCAGTGCTGTTCGAGAAGAACTCGTTCGCGACACCCGTGCCGGTGCCGGACGCCGCATACCACCACTGCGTATTCGCGTTGTTGTTGGTGGAGAGTCCCACCCAATACCGCGTGCTGGCAGTCAACGACAGCGGGGATCCGAGAGATACGTTCCAGACGCTCGCGGTCCCACTCAGGCTGGAGTCGGTGACCGTGCCGATCGTTGCGAAGAGACTCCCCGGCGAGGGCGGGCTTGTACCAGCATCGTTGTTGTAAATGCCGATCGATGTCGTTCCAGAAGATCCTCCACTTTTGGAAAGGAGCAACTGCACGCCCGTCAGAAGAATGCCAGACCCGGTTCCCGTCGAAAACGAGTCGTAGAGGGGACCCTGGACGAGTCCCCCCGTCCCCACACCGTCGCTGCCCGCGGACGCCTGGGTGAGATTGTTGTAGATCGCTTCCGCGCGACACACCATCGGGGCTGCCGCGAGGAGCAAAGCCAACCCACAG
>Ga0164295_10005222_pt1 | contig 10272 bp, 8 predicted proteins | sample GEODES006metaG_FD_111798 | JGI IMG/M metagenome (GOLD analysis project Ga0164295, IMG submission 111798) | Oligotrophic lake water microbial communities from Sparkling Lake, Wisconsin, USA - GEODES006 metaG | ecosystem: Environmental > Aquatic > Freshwater > Lake | place: USA: Sparkling Lake... | reverse complement strand
TGGCGCACCATCGCTATAAAGATACGGATGCCAGACCCACATCTTGAAATCGAGAGGCGCGGAAATTTTCTCCGCTGTCTTCAGTACGTTGAATTTCTCTGCCACCCGGTCAATGAAATCGAGAACCAGCTACAGTCGCGGGTTTGCTCTTTGCTGTTATTGCGCGAGATCATCGGCTCGAAATCCGCAAGATCAGAGCGAAGGGTGACTCCGTTGAGCCCTCGGGCCTGCCAGCGTTTGATGGTCTTCTCCAAGGCCTCGGGGGAATCCATGGACGCATCCGTGCCTGGCCCATAACAAATCACCACGTCTCCCCAACTGGGGATCGCCCAGCGTTCAACCGGTTTGGCAAGCACCTCCTCGGCACTCCATGCCTGGCCAGCAGGTGCCAAACCCAAGAGGCATATTCCGGCGAAGGTTAACTTGAACGAGAAATTAAGTTCGATGGGGAATTATTTTCTTGGGTTGCTATTTTTGTCGTAACTACCGGCTATCCGGGGAAGCTTTTTTTAACTCAGCCACCTTGGCCAAAGTGGCCTTTTCCCAGTCCTGCTCCGTGGCGGAGAAAAACCCCACCGCCGCTTGATACGTGCCATCAAAACCCGCTGGCATCACTTTTTCCACGAAGCTCATGATACGCAACTTGCGATAAGCGGCGGGCGCGTCGGTCCATTGCAGCCAGGCGTCGGCGTCGGTCGGACGCTTCAGCAGGTAGCACACGCTACCCTTGCCGCTGGCCGGATTGAAGACGGCCATCCAGCGCGCGGTCTTTTCCGGTGGCTCGTCGGATTGGCCCTCCTTGCGGAAGACCCCTTGCTTTTGCATGCCGTTCTCGTCACCGAACATGTAGAAGGCCGCTTTGGGATTCCACGCGTACATCAGAGGATAGGTCATCTGCAAATCAATCGCCTTCTTCGCACGCAAGTGGGCGGTCTCAATCAAGACACCGTCGCGGATCGAAACCGAGGATTCCAAATCCAAGTCCCGGATTTTCGATGTCCGATCCATGCGGAACGATGTGCCAGTGAGGTTCATCTGCGGCGTGAACTCGGTGACGGGCTTGCCATCCACCAGAAACTTCAAACTGGTCACATCCTCCTTTTCCACTTCACCGGGCTTGCCGGGCACGTCGATAAAATGGGCCGTTCCCAGATGCCCTACTCCACGGATGGTGATGACGGTGCCGTAGGCACTGTCTGCGGTAGCCATGACGGTGTTCTGATAGTCAATGCCGCTCATAGTCCACAACTTGGGTCCATCAATCCGGGTGCGGATGTCGCCTACGGTCACGACGACTTCCTTCGGCCAGTTCGTCTGGTGGGTTGCGCTCTCGGCGGTGGCAGTGCTCCCGGAAACGAGAAGTACGCCAAGGATCAAATGTGGCGCATTGTGGAAAAGGTGCATCGCCATTTGACTCATGGCAGAAGTTCCGGGCCGGCAGCGGAGGCCTGGCCGTGTTTCACCCGATTACTTAAATCGCGCAGGGCACCTTCCATCAACATTGTTGGCTCGGAAATTCCGAGAAAATTGAACCCGCGCGGACGCAGTAAGGCGGGATCGCCGATGATCCAAGTGTTCTTCCCCACGGCCTTGCCCGCAGCCAGGATTTGATCGAGTGTGGCGAGAAGTTCGGGGGCATCGGGTTTCCAACAACAACCGAGCGACGCAGACATGTCGTAGGGTCCGATAGCCAGCGCGGTGGTCAGCGGATGCGCGGCGATCTGATTCACGCAAGCCAGCCCCGCCTTATTTTCGATTTGGGGAAGAATGATAAGGTCGTCCTCAACTTCAGTGCGAAAGTTTTCGTAGTTGTATCCGCTGACCCAGAAATTTCCATGTCCACCTGGGCGCCGGCGACCCCGTGGGGCCATGTAGACGGCTTGCTGGATGGTGGCCATGTTTTCAAGTGACGAGACATAGGGCAGGAGTAATCCGCAAGGACCAAGATCCATCGCAAGGCGAATCGGCGAGAACTCCGCTTCGGGCGGCCGGATGAGCACGGGAAAGTTGGCTCGTCGACCGATGGCGCAACACTCCGCCACCATTTCATGGGAGTGGGTTAGATGTTCGAGGTCGATAATTGCATAATCAATCCCACTTCGGATGAGTAACTCGATGAGTCCTGGCCAAAGGTGGAAGGTGATGATGACGCCAGTTGTGACTTCAGGACTATTGATTTTTGCTTTGAGGATTTGGGCTGATTTCATAGGTTTTTAGGTGTAGTTACTTCTCTATTTTGTTTTTATGTTTTGGGTTTTAGATTCCAATCGATGCGAAGGGCGGCGAAGGGTCGATCGAAATTTAAATGGATTGTGAGGTGGGTAGGGCTGGAAGATTGGTTGGAGATGGAACCGGCCAAAGCATTAATTTCTGACGAGGTGCCCCGAAGGGCGATTTGCAGGCAAGCGGTGCGCTGCCCGGCTGATCCGGTGTTCCTTGCCCAGAGGCGATCGGTTCCGACGAGTTGCTCGGCATCGTGACTGAGTAGATAGAGCCAAGTGGACTGCCGATCTTCCCAGACGGTCAATTCCAAGTTGCCTTCGCCATCGACGATCTTCGCTCGGTGAGGCAGGCCAATACGGTGGAGCAAATTTGCCATCCACTTGGCCTGTGGCCAGTTTCCGGTTTTGGCGTAGTCGCTGGCCAATGGGGCATTGAGGAACCAAATTGAGCCAGACCCAAGCGAATGGCGGGTGAGGGCTGGATTTTTGGAAAGTTGACCAGACGATGGCCCTACCCCCCAGCCGTAGCGTGAGCCGGGCTTGGCATCGTAAGCGGGCACGAGAAATAATTCTGCGGAGGCCTGTAAAAGTGTGGTTTCGTGAATTGCACCTCTGACGAGAACCTCCAGAGCAGGGTTTTCGAAGTCGGGCAGATAGGATTGGTCCTGCCAAACGGAGTCTCCAATTTGGATTCCTGTCTGAGAGAACTGGCGATCTTCCACCGATGGAATTCTTCCCACAAAGAGAACCGAACCACCATTTTTCGCAAAAAGCTTTAAACGCTCCTCCGTCTCGATGGTGAGGGTGGGGATCTCAGGCACGACAACGAGTCGGGCTTGGGTCAGTGCGTGGTCTAACTGCCACTCGCCCGCTACGGTGGCGTTGCAGCCGGCATCGAGTAGTAAGCGATGCATGCCATTGATCGGAATGAGCCGGGAGCGCGGGTCGCCCACGGCAAAGAGGCGGCAGTCCGCGCCGTGGGTCAGAGAGGGGCTATGCAGGATGACTATGTCGGCTGCGAGCCTTGCCTTATCGGAGGGTGCAGTGGCAGTCCATTGGGCACGGGTGTCGGCGATTAATTTCATTGCGGTCTGCGAGATCTCGCTCAACCGGCCCTCGGGATGAAGCCGATCTCCCGGGATAAGGATGGTTCCTCGGATCCAACAGGCCAAAGCTGTTGTAACAAGGCGAAGGGCAGGGGCCGGCGACCAGTCTCCCCAGCCCCCTTGAAAAATTGTTGGCATGATTTCACAGGATTGAGGAGCGTTGGATCCATAAGCTGCATTGAGGCTGAAGGGGATGGACTGTGGCCCCATAGTTTCGGGATCGAGTGTTAGCACGGTAACATTGGAGGGCAGTGGTTCTGGGTACGACAGGCTACCGAGTTGGTTGAATCCGACTTCAGCCTTTGGATCGAGTTGATGGATATATTGGCCTACGCGTTCGACTAGGGCGAATCCCCTCTGCTTTCGCCATTTTCCTGCTTGTTCCTGAAGGGGATCCTCGTCGTCCGTCGGCAGATCACATCCAGAGTGCTGACGAAACTCGGCCTGACAGATGGCGCAGTAGCATGGAGAAAGGGCGCTCATGGTGTCGAACCAGTAGCCATCGGGACGATAGAGCTGATGGAGTTCCGTAATTTGGGGAAGAACACTTTTTTCGAGGTACGGAGTGAACGGGCACAAATTCACAAACCACCCGTTTGGATCGCTGGTTCCATTGGCATAGACTCGACGCCAATCGGGGTGTGCTTCCCCAGCCGCTCCATCAATTCCAAAACTCACATAGGAGGCGACCTTGAGCCCTCGCGTGCGAGACGAAGTGAGCAGGCGACCGAAAAGATCGGTGGCTAGACGAGGGTGAGGAGTGCCGACACGGGTCGGATAGTAAGAAAAACCATAGTGACACTTGGCAATAAAAATCACGCCTTCGATGCCTGCTTTTACCAACGAGCCTGCGACACCATCGCTGTCGCACCGTTCTCCCACGCGGACATGGCTTGGAGTATGAAAGTCAAAAATCCAGACAAGTTTCATTAAGAAAGGGGCTGGCTTTAGGTTAAGCGTGCGAAATTTCCAATTCCCACGTTTTCCCCAACAAAATCGTCGAGGGCTCCTTTGCGGACTAGGGTATCCACTTGAGCAAAGGCTACTGAGGCCGCGCTGAGGAATTCTTCGAACATACGATCTGTGTGCGTAAACATGATGTAGTTCACTCCTGCGACAAGGAATCCTTGTGCAGCCATAATCCGAATAAAGGCGACCTTGGCCTTGTTGGCGAGAGGTCCAAGATCAAAGGTGACGTAAGGATTGCATGGCATTCCACTGATCTGAACCCGACAGTCGGTATGTCTGGCGGCGACTTCTTTCAGTTTCGTTTGGAAATCCCCGCCTCTCTGCCAGATCGCCTCTTGAACTTTTAAATCGCGCATTCGTCGCACTGAGGCGAGGGATGCGGCCGGTCCAATGGCATCCGTCCAGTAGCTGCTTGAAATAAAACTGGAATTTGCAGCTTCCATCACTTCCGTACGGCCGATGATGGCCGCGCATGGAAATCCGTTACTCATGGCCTTTGCATATACGGCAATATCCGGTTCGATCCCGAATCGAGCGCTCGCTCCTGGAAACCCGAATCGCCAGCCGCTGGTAATTTCGTCCATGATCAATACTGCTCCTACTTCGGCGGCGCGGCGTTTAATCGTGGCCAAGTATCCTGGTTCAGGCCACTGAGTTCGCATGGGTTCCATGACGATGGCTGCGGGCTGACCGTTCAGCGAGGTGAGGGCATGCTCAAACGAGGCAAGGTCGTTATATTTGAAGGTTGTGGCGGTGCCCTTTAGTTCGCGAGGAACCCCAAGGGGTCGCAAGCCTGGGAGGAGATGACCGTCGAGGCTGGCCTGATCACCGAGATTTGCTGCTAAGTACCAATCCTGCCAACCGTGATAGCCGCAGAAGGCCACTCCGCTTCGGCCGGTGGCGGCGCGGGCAATACGCACGGCGATACCCATGGCCTCTCCCCCGCCTCTTCCGTAGCGCACTCGCCCAGCCCAGGGATGGAGTTCGAGGAGCAGCTCGGCCAACTCCACCTCTTGGGGTGAGAGAAGGGTACAGTACGTTCCCCGCGAAATTCTTTGATGAACGGCCTGATCGACGACTGGATCAGAATACCCGAGTACGATTGCGCCTGCCCCTGCCCCGAAATCGGTAAACTCGCGACCGCTAAAATCCCAAATGCGAGATCCTTTGCAGCGGGAAAAATAGGATGGCCAGGTTGCAGGATCATAAAGCTCCGCCCATTTGGATCGTAAGCCAGAGCCGCAAGAAATGACCGACTTGGCGTGGTTCCAGCGTTGGGGGCCAGTGACGGCTAAGGATGGATTAATTGGACGTCGGAGAACACGGAGAGCGTTAGTTTCAAAAAGACATTTGAGGTCATCTTGATTGAGATCGGCGTCATCGCACGCCTCGCGCAAGCAGCGCAGTGACTCGATACCGACGAGGGGGATGCTGGTGGAGGGTGAATAAGCGGCTTCATGTCCATAGTGCCAGCGTGGAGGGCCGTCGGTCGTCATAGTTTTTCCGCGGAGATTACTGATGGGGAAATCGCCTCCGTAACAAAGGCGGGACACACCCAGTTCTTGCAAGGCGATTCGGAAGGCCTCTGTCTCCGTAATAGCGGAGGTATCAAGCCAGACATTGGAAAACTCGTTGAGCCATTGGAGATTTCCGCGTGCGCATCGATAATTAAAGGACCGGGCAACGTGCGCAAGCACGATATGGCAATGGGGGTACTTGGTTAAAAACCGCCGGAGGGTAGCGCAGTTATCTGGGTCGGAAATTCCGTGATCGCGCATGATATGCAACATGATAACTGATTTGGTCGCATGGCAGGCTTCCCACATCCACTCTGGAGCGAAGGCCTCGATGGGCGCTTGGTTGGTCGTGGGCAAGTGGGCGTAGGTATGATAAGGCTTGAGGCCAGAAAATGCCCCAGCCTCGAGCATCGACGCCACGCTTTGCGGATCGGAATCTGGTTTGCAAAGCATCAAGGCAGCGGAATCCTCGCCAAGGGATTGGATCTCTTGTTTGACCCACGAATTAATTTCGGTTGGATTATTTCCCTTGGCGGGAAACCCGAAAAACAAGCCGCTCCACTTCCGCTGGCCGAAAAAATCCTCAACAGCTTTGCTGTAGGAGTCCGCACCATGAACGTCATCTTGATTCAGATAATTGGGACGCACCGCTTCTGGAAAATGTGAGGCCCGAAGCAAATGAGCGTGGAGATCAAAGAGTCGATCAGGGACGAAGCCGGCGCAAATCTTGTGAACGACATTTTTTTCCTCTTCGCCTAAGCGATGAACGAAAGCGGGGGGGAGGGGGGGTGTTTTAGCTGCGGAGGCGGATTTCATGGGTAGTGGATTTCAAACTGGTCTAATTGGATGCGCCCTTCAGGCAAAGCGGAGCGCCAAACGGGGTAGTCGCGCTCGGGACGGAGCCGGTGCAAGTCGCCACCAGGATCACCCATGGGCTGGATATTGAGAGGAAAGAAAATCAGCATGAGATTCTGATTCACGTCGCGCAGGCAGGGGGAGAGTGGTTGCTTTCCATAATAATCTGCACGATCGTGTCGTCCACCTAGGCAGGTCCAGGCTTTCTCGTCGGGCGTGAGCGTAAGGGTCTGCTCGGTCCAATCGCTCTGGACGGAGATGGGTTGCGATGTTAGCGCCCACGGTACGACGAACCCAGCCACACTCGCTTGGATTAAGAGGACGATCTGCGCTCCGTTAGCTTTCAACTCGCCCCGGATTCGGACTTTCACTTTGGCGTTTTCTAGGTTGCGCGAGTGACCTCCCTCGATGAATCGATTTGTTCCGCTGATTTCTTTCATATGTTCACCCGAAGGTCCTTTGGTGTTGAGGCAATACAACATATGTAAATAGCCAGCTCCTGGTGGTGCGTGGTTATAGTCGATCCACCACGGACTGATCGTCTCGACATAACCTTCTTTGTTTGTCAAAGCCTGCAAGCCGAGGTGATTTCCTTTCCATCCCCACCACCCGCCTGGCCCCGCATCGAAGGTCTCTAGGTAAATTTTGTCTTTAGGTTTCATGGAAGGTGATGACCGCTTTAACCGACTCAGGAGATTCTAGGTGGGTGAAAGCTTTGGGAAGATTTTCAATACCACCACGGAAGGTGATCCAAGTTGCGGGATCAAACGGTTTTTTATCAAGCAGGCGGAGCACCTCGTCGTGCACGCCCGCCTCGTCAGGATTCGCCTGCACATAGGACCAACGTTGCGGAGCGGTCGAGCGGTCGAAGTGTGTTTCGAATGTGCTATCCATCCCGTAGACAAGAAACTTTCCGTCGTTCCTGAGTCGGGGAAGCGAGGTAGCAACGGCCTCATTTGTGCCCAGCGTATCGACGATGAGGTCGAAATCTCGTCCCCCTTCGAAGGTATCGCCAGCACGGAGGTTCCGAGTGACGCTGGCTCCAAGAATCCGAGCCCTCTCTAAGCGGAACGCTCGGTGTCCGACGACTTCAACCGATGCGGCACCCAGCGCATGGCTCCATGCGGCAAAGCTCAGTCCAACGGCGCCGTCCCCAAGAACGGCAACTGCCCGACCCTCCATCGCGCCGCCCTGCTGCAATGAGCTGAACGTTTCTTTCCACGTGATCAACATGCAAGCGGCATCCGTGCTCCAGTGCGCCGGCACCTTCTTTTGCATTCGGGCATACCCGAAGCGCGAGTGCTCGCCCGCTGGCTCCTGGTTTTTCCAAGCTTCTAGATCGGTGACGAGTGCAAATTCGCAGAAGCTTCCCCAAGCTGATGAGATGCCCTGCGTTTCCTGACCAGGGTAGATCCCACACGGTCGGAGAACGCGATTCCCCACCTTAAAATTGACGACTCGTCCCCCAGTCTCAACTACTGTTCCTACTCCCTCGTGGCCGAGTAAGCATGGGTAACTTGGAGCGAATGGCTTTAGGCCAAGCGAAAGCTTTCGGTCGGTCGCACTGCACACACCAGTGACCTCCATGCGTACCAGTGCCTGATAAGGATTAGGTTTCGGAACTGGCAGGTCTCGGATTACGATTTTTCCTGGAGCTTCAACGATGGCAGCTTTCATGAACTCCAATCAAAGAGCAGGCCAAGGATGGCGTTGCGTCCAGGCCCCATCGCCATTCGATAGGCCTCCACTGCGCCGGAAATCCTCACTCGATGCGAGATATATGGCAAAGTCTGAAAAATCCCTTCATTGGCCAACCTGAGCGCTGCTTCTTTTGTGCCAGCAGGCCCCCATCCGGTCGGGAAGTGCATCGAAAGCTGCCGACGGTGTGCCGCCATATAGCTGAAGCTAATATTCCCAGAATACCATCCCTGCAGCACAAGCCGTGCGCCGAACCGGCACAGCTCGATTCCGGTTTCAATCAAGGGGGCATGGCCGCTGGACTCTATGACGACGTCAGCGCCCCGAGCACCGGGAGGTAGAACAGCCTTAACCGCATCGGCGAGAGATTCTTTGGTTGGATCGACTACGACATTGGCGGCATGTTGGCTCGCTAGTTTCCTTCGCGCCGCATCTGGTTCACTGACCACGACGGTCGCACCTCGTGCCCGCGCCGCCTGCGCTGCGCCCGCACCAATTAGGCCATGGCCGAGCACTACGACCACATCGGATGGATTGACCTGCGCGAGATTGACCCCATGCAAGCCAACGGCGAAGAGCGGGGCCAGTGCTCCCTGTTCGGGAGTGAGTCCTTTGGGAATATGAATTAAACCATCCGTGCCGCAGACGATCATTCCCTGGTGGGCTCCCCAAACCGCGTTGACGGGAAGCTGAGTCCGTCCTCCGAGATAAATCACAATGTCTCCGACGGAAACCGACTTTACTCCCTCGCTAACTTCTTCGACTCGGCCGACGCCTTGGTAGCCAGGAACATAGGGAAACTTGGCATTTTCCATTCGGTGACCATTCGCAATCGACATCTCCGTACCGATACTGAGCAAAGAAAATAAGGCCCGGATACGGACCTCGCCAGGATCAAGCCCTGGCACAGGTAATTCCCGAAGCTCCACTGCGTCTACCCCCGTGACGACAAGCGCCATTGTTGTGAGTGGCATTGAGTTAAACCATACTATGCTGACATGTTAGATTCAAGATTCTTATACAAATTTAATCTAGGGAGTTATTTTTAGTGAGGTTAAGGCGTGGGTTTGGGGGGAGGCGCTTTGGAAGGGTAGGCAAGGTAGGATTTGGTGGCCTGTGAGGTATCCACTAATTCGAGTCCTACTCCATCTTGTGGAATAAAGAGTACACGCCAAGCGGAATCGTAAAGTTTTGGAAATTTTCTTTTGGAGAGGCATGTGAGAAGGAAATCACGACCTTCTTTTCCTGCGCGAAGGAGGGCATCGCCGACGGTTCGGAATTCCCATCGCCAAGCAGGATCGTCATGCAGGCTAACAAACCGATTCTTAAGGGCGTTAAAAAGCTCAGGGCTCATCGCCATATCTGGCCGAACCATCCATGCCGCCGCGCTTCGCACGGTGGGATGAGGGTCGTGCTCTAACATTTCGGAAATGATGCGGGTGCTCTCGCTGACTTGAAGAGTCCCAAGGAGACCACGGACTGCGATCCAGCGATTGTACGGATCGTCATCGTGCAGGGCAGGTTTCAGCCACCGAGTTCGAGAGGGGGGAGGCAAATCAGCAGCGGCTTGGAGGGCCACTCGCCGAACCGAAGCATCCTTGTCGGTGACCAGCGAATCGAGAGCCTCGGTTGCGGCGATTCCCCATGAGCCCAGAGTTTCTGCGGCCTGTTGCCTAACCGGGAATTCTGGGTGACTTCTGATCGCGCGAAGAAGAACAGGAATCATGGAGGCCTGTGGCTTGGTCTTGAGGGTAAGAAGGGCCGCCACGGTGGCCGCGCTGTCGACCTTTTCAAGAGATTCAGAATCTTTGATGGGGGTGGTGCGATTCTTTGCCCAATGACGAAGGGGCTTGAGGCTTTGCGCTTTTTCTAGAAACCGGGCTTGAAAGTTTATCGAGCGTCGTG
>Ga0164295_10005221_pt1 | contig 10273 bp, 8 predicted proteins | sample GEODES006metaG_FD_111798 | JGI IMG/M metagenome (GOLD analysis project Ga0164295, IMG submission 111798) | Oligotrophic lake water microbial communities from Sparkling Lake, Wisconsin, USA - GEODES006 metaG | ecosystem: Environmental > Aquatic > Freshwater > Lake | place: USA: Sparkling Lake... | reverse complement strand
TTTCTGATAAATAGTTCAAAATTTCATGAGGTAATTTAACTGGTAAATGATGTGATGTTATTACACTAATATAATCATATTCATCATGTTCTAAAATTTCTTTAAAACTTTCAGTTATTGCACGATTCATGCTAAATGATCCCCATGTTACTTCAACCCTATTTTTGATAAAAGAAACATTTTTTCTTGCAGATATAAATTCAAAATCTTTATAATCAATTTTCTTGTCCAAGTGTACAAAAAAAGTAAATTCATCAATGCTCATGATATCTATGAGCTTGTCGAGTTGTTCAGGATATTTATAGGTTAATATCAAAAAGGCTACTTTCATGATTTTTCTAAAGTAAACTTTATTTTAAACTAATTTTTATAAAATAGCGCTCATACCTTAACCGTATGAAGATTATAAACGTTTTTAAATGAAATCTATTGTTTTTTTCTCACAGCTTTTAATATTTACGAATTAAATCCTCCTGGACATCCTTTTCCACTTAAAAACAACTACTTCCTCCCAAATTTCTGCAATAACTCTTTTTGTGAGTTTTAAATCATACAAGGGTAAAAATCTCCAATATCCTTTTGAATTTAACACCCATCTTAGAATTCCTTTTTTGTCTTTTTTCCATATTGCTCTTCTTATGTCTTTGTAAAATAAACCAATTTCAATATCGGGCCTAAATATACTCATTTTTTGAAATCCGTTGATGTATTCTCCACTTACTATTCTTTTAACACCTTCAAAAAAGTTATTTTTGGCTATAAATCTGCTATAAACTATCCATGAGTTCGGTCTTGGGTCAACTTCAATTAAATTGTATTTCCCAGTTTTTGGATCGAGCATATACGTAATATTAGCAAATCCATTTAATCCAAGTTTCGAACCTAATTCTATTAATTGTGGAAGAATAAGTTTGTTCTCATAATAATTTCTTCTCGTATTATAAGAAAATTTACTTTTTGAATAATCTAATGCATTGGCACTTAGGTAGGATACCAAAATTCCTTTATAATACAAAGCATCTATTCGAAGTTCTTCCCCACTGATATACTCTTGTATAAGTACATTTTGATCGGTAGGTAATTTATCTAGGTTAGCTATGAATTCTTCATAGTTCCAGCTAATAAACATATCTGTTCCTCCCCAACTGAACTCTAGTTTATTGACAACGGGAAATTTTAATTTATTTTTTATTTCTTCTGCATCTTCTTTTTTGTTGTATGTATAATAACTTGGCGTATCTATTCCATTTTCAATACAAAATTTTGAAAATCCATTTTTTGAACTCAGCATGTACCTGTGTTCAATATTTGAAATTGGCATAATTTTTTTGAAAATATCTTCGTCTTCAAGAAATGCATTCAAATAATTAATCAATACGTCTGATTCTAAAATAATCCAATCATATTGTTCTTTTTTTAACAGTATTATCAATTCCTCTAGATATTTTTCTTTTTGTGGACTACTAGGTATCCATATATCGTGAAAGCTATTTGATAATAACCAAGATTTATTGGAACAATAGATATCGACATTACATCCTGATTTTTTTAAAAGATATGGTATTTCTGCAGTTGTATCCCAATTCGCATAACATGCAAAGAGTACTTTAAACATATTCCTTTATTTGTATTTTATTTTTTATTTTATTGATAATAGATTGATCAATATTATTGTCAAATTTTCTTGCGAATAATTTATCTGATGCTATTATTTTTTCAAAATCATCTATCATTAATGTTTTTGGATGTCCGTTATGTTGTAATTCCCAGTCTACATATGTTAAGTTTTCTTTTGTTTTTTGTTTAAATGGAGAATTGTAAACTATGGTTGAAAAGATGAATTCATCTGCCCCCCAAACATATTTAAAAAAGGTTACTAATTTTTTATTGGTATCTATTGCGTTAATTATGTATTTTGCGCAATTTGTAGTAATGCAGAACCATTGCGAATTACCTGAAATGATGTATCCATTCGGATTTTCTCGTTTCGGCGTTATTATATTAACTAATTTTTGAATTCTATATTTAAAAGGTATTTTCCAATTTTGGAAATTGTATTTAAAGACTCTTCTTTCGTTTTCTATCCACCATTCGTTAGATTTAGAAAATGGGATTGTTGTAATAAACTCAGTTCCATTGTTCTCTTTTAAAAATTGAACTATATCTGTTTTACTTTTTATTGGGAGGTCTTGACCAGAAATAAAGTTTATATAATCATATTTTTGTTTATTTACAATTTCCCTCAAGCTATTTATGGTAGCTTGAACCAAACTAAACGTTGCCCATTTTGTAGAAACCCGATTTTCGATAAAAAACACATTATTTTTTTCTTCACATGAATCGAATTTTTTCTTTTTCACTTTTTTGTCTAGATGGATATAAAAATCAATCTCATTACAGTCTAGAACTTCAATTAATTCATTAAGTTGAACTGGGTTTTTGTGGGCAAATATGAGACAGGCAATTTTCATCAAATGGCTATAGATTATTTTAATTATATTTTTTTATCAAAATTATTTTAGTTTTTTCATAACGATCTTGATAGAATTCAAGCATGTATTTCATGATATTTTTAGCATTTACATCAATTTGTTTTTTCATCACAAAAAACCAAATAATAAAATTTAATGTAGGCATAATAAGGCTACCAACAGCTGCTCCATAGAAACCAAAATAATGTAGACAAAAATAAGTAATCACTATTTTTAATACAAAACCAATCGAATTGAGTAATAAATGTAGTTTTGACTTTCCAATTGAAATAAGGGTATTGGCCGATTGGTGTTGAAATACACCGATCGTCATTCTAATTACATATACCTGTAATATGATTGATGACTCTAGATATGTTGATCCTGCAATAATCTGTATTATTAATTTTGAAAATATAATGATGAATATTGTTGTTGGAATTACCAAACATAACAACAATGCAATGGTTTTTTCTAAAAAATATTTTACCTTGTTGCTGTTTTGATCTGTTGAAGCTTGAGCCATTTTAGGAAATAACACATCGGCAGCAGCATTTATTGGAATATCTATAATTCCACTTATCCTTGTTGCTGTGTTATAATATGATACAGCTATTGGATTTAAAAATTTTGAAGTCATCAATTGATCTATGTTGGAATAAATATTTGATATTATACTTGATCCTAATATATATTTTCCGTAATTAATTATTTCTTTTATCCATGCAATCGATGGTTTTATTTTGAATGTTAAATATTTTTTGCCTAAAATAAAAAATGTTATTGTACCTAGTAATATACTTATCGTATAATAAAGTAAAATTGTATTTAAGTTTACATCAGTTTTGAAAAAATGATCATATAACAGCGCAAAAAAGAAACTTGATTGTCTTACTAAATTTCCATAAAATAATGATTTGAAATCTAAATATGATTGTTGAACAGCTTCATAGTGAGAGTAAAAAACCATTATAAGAATTCCCGGGATAAATAATATCAGAAGTTTTGATAGTTCTTCTCCTGTGTTTAACCACCCACTTATGTTTCTAGAAAATAACACTACAAATATTATTAAAATCAACGCTATCAAGAAATTAATAACAAGTGAGGACCATGCAATTTTTATCTTGTCTTCCTCATTGTTGGTTGTACTTACAAATCTTATATGAGCACTTTTTAACAATCCATTCTTGGACAATTCATAAACTGTTATAATGACCATAAAAATAGCCCAAATACCCATTTGGTTTTTATCAATATGTCTTGCTAGGATTATGAAGTTTAGAAATCCAAATATTATACCAGAAAATCTTTGTAGGATATTAAGCAAATATGATTTTATCCAATAAGATGAAAAAATTTTGTTCAATTGATTGTTAGTTAATGGGTTGAAGCAATATTTATCGTAGTCGATTTAAAACTATTGCTTGATTTCCCAACAAATTACAATAAATGCTTTAAATTTTTTAATTTCCTCCAGGATATACTTTATTGCCTTTGCTATAATGCCAAATAATCCTATTCATCTTGTCATCTTCTCCTCCATCTACTTCGTTGTACACTTCGTATTGAGATTGTTTTGCAAACTTTTTTGCTTTACCACTTAAACTTTGCAATGGCTTATTCATCTGATTCAACGGGATATTAGTCGGCATTGATTGATAAGTTGTTCTATTTAATTTATCTTGAAAGCAGTCTGTCATCAGCCTAGCCGTTGCATCCATGATGTTCATTGGTGGTATTCCTAAGATTTGCTCGATTGTTCTCAGCATGGATACTTGGTTATAATTTGAGGTGACTAGTTTTCCCGTACTATAAGCACTGATAGCCAATCCTACTGTTCTGTACGCAGAAATATGATCCCAACCTCCTTGTGAGTCATCTTGTGTGATGAAGATGACCGTCGAATCCCAATACTTGCTTTTTGAAATCATTTCAACAATCCTTCCGACTGCCAAGTCATTGTCTGCAACCATGGCATTAGGTGTTGGGAAATCTGGTGATGTTCCTGCACTGTGGTCGTTTGGTAGCGACATAACCATCAAATTAGGTAAACTATCACCTTGTTCATATTGTTTCCATTCTTCCATAAAAATATCTGCTCTTTGCTGATCACTAAATGCGATGTTATCGCAATCAGGAAAAGTAGGAGATATGATAGGTAGTATTCTTGCTATGGTACTTTTGTTGTAAAATGCAGGCTTAATACCTGCTTTGTATTGTTCATATAAATCTTGCCATTTTAACTTTCTATCGTATTCTGTTTCACAGGCCTCTCCATAGACCCGAACAGTTTTGCCATGATCCAATGCTTGATTCCATATAAACCCACTTTTATTATAAACAAGTGCATCTTCTTGCCTGTGAGGATAACTCCTGAACCATGCCCTTACATTCTTTTCCACATAGTCTGATACCATCCCTGCATCAGTCCACTGATGTCCTTCCGCTGATGATTTTCCTGAAGCATGATAGTCATCCATCCATCCAAATTGTTTGGCCAATGCATGTATGTTGGGTGTGATTTTTTCCCCAAATACACAAAGCGAAGAATCACCTCTTCCAGTTTTCATGTCACCAAATACCTGATCATAAGTCTTGTTTTCTTTGATGATATAAACCACGTGCTTGAATACCGATGGCTCTCCCAAGCGTTCTGGAACCGGCACTGGTGTAATATTTTTTCTTGCTGGCAGTGTCAATTGCTCTGTTCTGTTCATCAAATTCAATTGCGATACTTGTTGGGTATGTTGCTCCAACTCAATTTTATTGGGCAATGGGATGATACTTACAGATGCTAATTGATGGTGGATTGACCTTGCTTTTTTTCTTGCATCAATCACATTGGCTCCATCAGATTCTAAGTTGCATACCAACAATTTGTTGTTGATTATTGTGAGTCCTGCTGGATATGCTTCTGTGGGTATATATCCGACTACCACCGTTTTCCCTTTCCCAGTTGTTGATGCAATCTTACCGAGTTGAACCACCGCCACTGCATTGTCTAAGCCATTGGATACATACAACGTTGAATTATCTGCACTTAAATGCATCCCATTTGGTGTTGATCCTTGGTAAGTTTGCTTGCCTTTTAACAATCCAACATTAATGCTTTCAACCACTGCATTTGTTTTTGTATTGATGACTGAAATTTCATCACTCGATCCGTTGGAAACATATACAAACTGCTGGTTTGATGATGAAATTACCACATTTGGATGCAACCCAACATTGATTTCCTTGATTATTTTGCCTGTTGATGCCTCAAATACAGAAACAGTTCCGCTGGCAGTTGCACCTGTTGTTGGATCTGTGTAAGCCAATCCCCATGGTACACCTGCCCTTTCCTTTAAAGAATCTGTTGCCGTTTTTCCAGCCCAATTGCTGACATATACTTTTCCATTTGCAAATGCTAACCCATAAGGAGCTACGCCTGTTGCTGACTTCCAGCTTATTTTTTTACTTTGCCAATCTATTTTCACCACTTCATTGTTTCCGTTTAAGGTTACATATACAAATGGTTTGTTGTTTTCAATGGTTATGACCAACTCGTTTGGAAGGGCGTTGTTGGCTGGACTAACTTTATCAAATTGAAAATCGCCGATGTTTTGGAAACCATTTTTCCATTCTGTCATCATCAACGCAGATTTTCCACCATCTCTTTCTGCCGCGGTCCACAGAATCCAGGTCTTGTCATTTTCCTTGAATGTTTTGATGCCAGAATACGTGCTCATGTATTTGCTGTAGCGTTGGATATCTGTATAACTCCATTTGTTGATAACCTGATTTGAGTTTACGTCAACGGCAAAAAGGCCGTATCTATCTTCCACAATGGCTATTCCATTTTCAGGTAAGGCGGTTACATCCAGTGCATGGTTTTCTAATTCAGGTTTTCCGTACCGGATTACTTCTCCTGCTGATTTTATGATTCTGTTGTATGGAAGGAGTCTTTTTGTTTTATCTTGATTGGTCAGAAAATCAGAAAGCTCATTGATATGGTCTGTGTTGATGAAATCGACGTTTAGTTTCATCATTTCTTCCCATGCTGCTGGGTAATCTGGACTTCCCCACAACCTAACTGGTTTTTTTAGTTCATGTGCTTTGGTAATAGCAGCCACTATTTTTTCCCTGTCTGTGTTTAGCATGGGCCATGTTTTTTTCCACATGGTGAATTTGCCATAATCTTCACTCAGCAAGGCTACTTTATTAAGTTCCTCAGCTGAATAGTCTTTTCCGATTCTTCCATCAAACATGATGAAAGATGGATAGTTTTTATAAAGATTTTCCGCAGGCCTATTTCCTGAAATAACAAAATAAATTGATTTGTTATTGATGATGGAGGGATATTTTTTTAACAGGAGAATTAAAGAATCTAAGGTGTTGATGGCTTCGGATTTGACATCTATGAGGATTTGAAGTGACTTGTTTTTATGATTGAAAGTTGAAAGTGGTTTCAAGTAAAGGTTCTCAAGGCTTCTTTCATCGGTTAAATCTTTTAAGTTGTGACCAACCAAGATTTTCCCATTTATCAAAAAAATATCAGCTTCAACAGAGCCAAAATGTTCATTGTAAGCATTTAAAAATGGAACTTTCTGCTCATAGTCGTTGTGGGAATGCGCATTTGCTGTGCTGTATGAGTTAGTTTGTGCGTTTGTAAATAATACAATGAGTAATGAAAGTGACAGGCAAAGAAATTTCATTGGTCTTTATTTTGGGTTTTTACAACCCCAATACTAACCAACTTTTATCACCTTGCAAATTAATTTACTGTTATCCTGCAGTAGGGATGTTTGTAAAAGGTTCTTCATCGTTTCCCATAGCAGCACGTTTCATTTTAGTGGCAGTTTCTTTGCCGAGATATTTCTCAATTTGGGCTTCAATGATGTAAATTAATGGTGTTAAAATAATTGCCATGGTGAACTTATAGATGTAGTTCATCAAACAGATGGCCAATACTTTTTGCCAGCTCCAATCATTGCCGAGTTTGAAGGCAATGAACAATACAATGAAACTATCGAAGAATTGTGATACCGTTGTTGATCCAGTTGCCCTAAGCCATACCCATTTTTCTCCAGTAGCTTTTTTGATGCGGTGAAATACCATGACATCAATTATTTGGCTGACCAAAAACGCCATCAGACTTCCAAAAATAATCCACATGCCTTGTCCGAATATTGCGGAAAAAGCATCCTGCATATTTGGAACTCCATTGTCTGTTTTTGAGCTTACCCACCAAGCCGGAGGTGCCAATTTTATGGCTAAATAAAACATGAGGAACGCATAGGAAATTAAAGCAACAGCTGTGTATGAAATTCTTTTTACAGCTTTTGGACCGTAATATTCATTCACGATATCGGTAACTACAAATTCGATGGGCCATAGAATAACACCACAAGTAAGGGCAAAAGAGAGGTTAGATTCTCCGAAAAATGAAAGGTTGACAGAATCAATACCCAAAACTGCTTCAAGTGAAAATATTTTTCCACCGATGCATTCTGCAATCAGTGCATTGGCAACGAAAAACGCGGATATCAATGCAAATAGTTTTGCAGGTTTATTGTTCATCAAGTCTTTGATCATCTATCATTAAGTTTAAGTGCGTAAAAGTAAATAAATTAAGGCTTAATGAAGAAACATGTTTGGATATTTCGAAGATTTTAAACACACTTTTATTAGATTTTATACCTTTTTAGGAGTATGTCATTATTTTAAAATTTATTGATGATGAAGATTTTACCTATTGGTATAAATTTTAAATAATCAAGCGCTCTAAAGTAGGAGATGTATTTAAATCATAGATTAATGACTTCTTTTTTGATACGTTTGTTTGGATATAGTTCGAAGTCATCACCAAAAAAAATATCATTACTTATGGGTATCATTCATGCAATGCGTAAGGTATTGTCTCCAATAACTAGGCTGATTATTATAACATTATTCATTATTTTTTCATTTTCAGGTTGTAAAAAAAATGAGCTTCCACCAGATGAAGTTTTTGTGCGTTCCATTCCTTTAGTAGGGAGTATTGTTTATTCTACATCGTTATTAGATTCATTGTCACCGATTAATAAAAACACGTCATGGTATAATACCAACAAGGCTTTTGATGAAATCTTTGATGTAAAAAAGTCGCTTTTTTCTGGATTTGAATTGACTCCAGAAAATAAGTTTTATCCATTCAATTATTCCAACGAAAATTCATGGAATGCATCCAAAAATTATTATTGGTTTAATTTGGGCTCTTAATTATATACTGATTTAACTGGGGATGGAAAAAAAGACTTGTGGGCCTATTATTTGAAAAGTCCATGGCCAACAAATACAAGAGGCTTGCATCTTTTTTCAGAATATCAAACCGATTCAACAAATTATGATTTACAGTATGGATTAACTGAAGTAAGAAAATGTGTTTTGTCTGATTTAGACAATGATAAAAAGAAAGAGATTGTTTTGTTTTCTACTGGATATGATGCGTTGCCATTTCCGGGTGATTCAATTGCTATTTTTTATCCATCAACAAGAAAATATAAATACCTCAGTGCCGATCGTGGTTATTTTCAAGGCGGTGCCGTTGGAGATATCAATGGGGATGGATTACAAGATATTATTGCCTATTCTGGAGGAAGTAAAACGGTTCCAATCCATCCTACTGCTTATCTCAATAAAGGGAATAGCAACTTTCAACTTGCCAACAATATTTTTCGTGGTTTTACAGAAACTAATGATGATAATTTTTATACCATAGAGTTGTTTGACATGAATGGAGATGGGTTTCTTGATCTGATATTAGGTGCAAGAGATAGGCTTAGGGTTGTGACCTATAAAACGAGGTTGTTCAACAAGGCCAATGCTATCAATTTACCTATTTCGCCTGGATTAGAAGTGATGGATTTTGCATTTTTAGATTTTGATGGAGATGGGCGTTTGGATATTTTAACCATGAACAACAAGAATATTTATCAGGGTTTTGCATTGCGCTTGTACTTAAACAGAGAAACAAAATTTATAGATGTTACCAAAGAATATTTTGATGTGTTTGAAGCAAGTGGAAAGAATGCATGGATTAAGTGGATTCATTTATTTGATTATGATAAAGATGGAGATCTTGATGTTGTTGCAGATGGTTTATACGGCGAGTTGTATGATAATAAATCAAAAGTTTTCTGGGAAAATAATTCAGGGTTTTTCAAATACAAGAAAAATTAAATTCTAACCATTGTAAAATTTAAAAAATGAAAAAGCAAATTATTATTTTGTTGTCGCTAGTTTGTTTAACTGTTTTTAGTGTGGGTAAAATACAGGCCAATCCTCCAAAAGACAAGGGAGTAGTTTTAAGCATGGCCCAAAAAGAGGAGGAAAAATTGATGGTTTCACGGTTGTATGAAATCCATCAAATGGATAAAACGCATCTATCCGCAAACGAAAGAAAGATGTTGCGTAAAGAAGTAAAATCCATCAAAAGCAAAATGAGCGAGATGAAAGGAGGTGTATATCTTTCTGTTGGCGCTGTTATTATCATCATTCTATTGTTAATTCTTATTCTTTAATATTTTAAAAATTCAATTATGTCTACAGGAAAAATTGTGCTTGGAGTTTTAGCTGGAATCGCAGCTGGTGCTGCCCTTGGTGTACTTATTGCACCAGATAAGGGTGCAAACACCAGGAGAAAAATCAAACAAAGTGGAGCTGATTTGGCGGATGATTTAAAGGAAAATGTAACATCAGTCGTGGATAACATCACCCACAAATTTGCAAGATACAAGGGCACTGTTAAAGAGAACTTGGATCATGGTGTTGCTAGT
>Ga0164295_10005220_pt1 | contig 10274 bp, 10 predicted proteins | sample GEODES006metaG_FD_111798 | JGI IMG/M metagenome (GOLD analysis project Ga0164295, IMG submission 111798) | Oligotrophic lake water microbial communities from Sparkling Lake, Wisconsin, USA - GEODES006 metaG | ecosystem: Environmental > Aquatic > Freshwater > Lake | place: USA: Sparkling Lake... | reverse complement strand
TCTGGAGTTTGATATCGAAGTTGGTAATACTTTGGATCAAAGCCACCAAAGTCATAAACCAGTGGAGTTCCAAAATCAGTTGCACCAAGAGTTAGTGGAGCACTTTCCCAATGCGCTGAGACAATCAGGATTGCTTTCGGGGCAGCAAACTCGGTTGCTAAGTTTGCAAGCTGTCCGCTCCAGATTGGATCATCAAGAAGTGGTGGCGCGCCATGACCTATGTAAAGTGCTGGCATCTTCAAGTCTTGAGACTGATTCATGAAAACCTCTAAAGTAGTTAAACTTTCAACTATTCTATCGAGCCGGATGGCAAAGTCAATTGCCTAGGCAGCTTGGTCCCAGCGCTCGTGTCTGAAGTTGAAAGCTGTTGCAAGCATCTCGAAATCTGAATCATTGTGAACAATGACGACTTCCTCGTTGGTCAAAGCAAGTACTGCGATCATGCAATCAACGACGCTCCTTAGTGTCATACCCTGCCAAGAAAGCTGTCTGCGAATCTCGCCAGCGCTTCTAAAATCATGGAGGGAATCAAATTCCAATGACGCGAAACTGTCAATAAATTCTTTTATCGCGATGACCTCATGCTTACGCGCGCCGGCAAGTAGTTCCATTGCCACTGGTTCACACATGAGTATTGAACTGCCTTGCTGCGTAAGAATGTTCATGCGTGCGTGAGTTTTAGGGTCCCCTCTCAAGATGTTCACCCAAACACTTGTATCGACGAGGTATCGAATTACCATGTTTGAACTTCGTCTATAAAAATTCCATCTTCTGGGCCATCCCAACCGATACCAAAAATGCTGTCGATTAATTTCATTTGATCGGTCTCTTCAACTAATCTGCGCAAGGCCATTTCAACAGCGCTCTTTTTAGTCGGCAGACTGAAGCGATTCATGACTATTGCCACTAACTCGTCATCCAAATCAATGTTGGTTCTACTCATACACATACTATACACCTTGTATGTGTAAATTTCAGGAAGGCAAAAAAATACCCCCTTTTGGGGGTATTTTTTTTGCAGTGGGCGCTAAGGGACTCGAACCCCTGACCCTCTCGGTGTAAACGAGATGCTCTAGCCAACTGAGCTAAGCGCCCAACGTACTTGCTTACCTTATCTAAAAGCAAGGAAAGTTTGAAATCGTCCGTGGAGTTGTTGAAGCGAAAAGATACCAAGGCTGGTGAGTCTCGGGTCTGAATTGCTAGGTGGCTAGCAATGACCCAGGAAGCGAAAAGTACCAAGGCTGGTGAGTCTCGGGTCTACACCAGCCTTGGCTCATCTATTTCACACCGCAATTGGCAAGTCCGCATCTTTTAGGAATTGGACAGAATTATCTTGAAATTAAAGGGCTGCTAATGCCTTCTTGTAGTCATCAGTATTGCGAGCATCGCCCGGTCCATTAACTACTGACCATTTCAAGATACCCGCTTTATCAATGATGAAAGTTCCGCGCGTTGAAAATCCGCGAGGCTCAAACCAAGAGCCGTATAGTTTGGATACTTCGCCATGTGGCCAGAAATCTGAAAGTAGCGGGTAATCAAATCCTTCTTGTTCAGCGAAGACCTTTAGTGAGGCGTTCGTATCGCACGAAATTCCAATTATCTGGACATCATCGGAAGCAAAGTCATTGCCGCGATCGCGAATCTCGCAAAGCTCACCAGTACAAATGCCCGTGAATGCCATCGGATAGAAAACCAAGACTACGTTTTTCTTGCCACGGTAATCAGAGAGTTTCACTGGCTCACCAAATTGATTTGGCAAAGTGAAATCTGGTGCTTCAGATCCAATTTCTACTGACATGTTTACTCATTTCCTATTAGGTGATTTCTAACTGAACTTGCGAAAGTTTATCTCAGCGGCGAGATTTAGGAGCAACAAGTCGAGTACCTTGCCAGTCTGTTGCAGCGCTGATGCTATTCGTTGATTGCAGACCTGAGGTTGGCGCAGCATCTGCAATGTCTTCTGGTTCAACGTGACCTGGGCGACCAGGCTTTGGAGTCATTAACCAGATAACTCCACTGTCTGCTAACGGTCCAAGCGCGTCTACAAGCGCGTCTACTAAATCGCCATCATCTTCGCGCCACCACAGGAGTACGGCGTCAACGACATCGCCATAAGTTTCATCAACTAATTCTGCGACAGATGCAATCGCATCAGAAACTGATTTATCGCAATCACTATCGAACCCAAGCTCTTGGACTACTAGTCCTTCACCTAACGCAAACTTGCCAGCTAACCCCTGAAGGGCACCTTCTTGTGAACTCACAGTCATAGTCCACCCGAGTAACGCGAAAAAGGCAACTGCAAACCACATATTGCCCAAAATTTTCAATTCACTAAAATTCGCAGGCGATTAACGTATGCCGCGTCCAGTCAGACACAATAGGAGGTGAAATAACTGATCAATTCCCTAGTTCTCTTGCGGTCTAAACCAAGGCAGGTATCAAAACGTGAACACCACTCCAGATCGGGATTCGCTACTGGCTGGCGGTCTTCCAACGCAATATGTGGATGTCAACCCTGAGGAAACCCGAGAGTGGATTGAATCACTTGATGCTTTAATCGCAACACATGGCGAGCAGCGAGCCCGTCACATTATGTTGTCACTACTTCGCCATTCATCCGAAAAAAATGTCGGGGTGCCAAGTCTTCGTAGCACCGACTACATAAACACAATTTCCCCAGACCGGGAACCTGATTTCCCTGGTGATGAATTCATTGAGCGCCGCATTCGCGCTTACATCCGCTGGAATGCCGCAATGTTGGTTCACCGTGCCCAGCGCCCAGGCATCGGCGTTGGTGGACACATTTCAACTTATGCATCCAGTGCCTCTCTATATGAAGTTGGGTTCAACCACTTCTTCCGTGGTCCAGAGCACCCAGGCGGCGGCGATCAAGTATTTTTCCAAGGTCACGCCTCCCCTGGCATGTATGCCCGCGCATTTCTGGAAGGTCGCTTAAGCGCAGATCGCCTTGATGGTTTCCGCCAAGAGTTATCAGCTGCGCCGAATGGTTTACCTAGTTACCCACATCCACGTTTGATGCCTGACTTCTGGCAGTTCCCGACAGTATCTATGGGCCTTGGCCCGATGAATGCGATTTACCAAGCGCGCTTCAATCGCTACCTGCACCATCGTGGGATCAAAGACACTTCACAGCAACGTGTCTGGGCCTACCTGGGTGATGGCGAAATGGATGAACCAGAATCACTTGGTGCTATTGGAATTGCGGCCCGCGAAGAACTTGATAATTTAACTTTCGTTATCAACTGCAATCTGCAGCGCCTCGATGGTCCAGTTCGTGGAAACGGAAAGATCATTCAGGAACTTGAATCGCATTTCCGTGGAGCTGGCTGGAATGTAATTAAAGTAATTTGGGGTCGAGAGTGGGATGAACTACTTGCCAAAGATAACGACGGCGCACTTGTCAATTTAATGAATCGCACACCTGATGGCGATTACCAAACTTACAAAACAGAAAACGGCGGCTTTGTTCGCGATAATTTCTTTGGCCGCGATCCACGCACAAAAGCAATGGTTGAAGACTGGACAGATGACAAGGTATGGAACTTAAAGCGCGGTGGCCACGATTACAAAAAGATGTATGCCGCCTACGCAGCGGCAGAAGCGCATACTGGTCAGCCAACTGTGATTTTGGCTAAGACCATCAAAGGTTGGACGCTTGGCTCGCACTTCGAAGGTCGAAATGCAACGCACCAAATGAAGAAGCTCAATCATGAGGATCTTGCAGAATTCCGCGATCGCTTACAGATCCCATTTACTGACGCTCAACTCGATGACAAGTTGCCACCATATTTTCATCCAGGCGATAACCACGAACACATCGAATACCTGCATGAGCGCCGTCGCGCCTTAGGTGGCTACGTGCCATCGCGTCGCACAAAATCAAAAGTGTTAACACTTCCTGGCATAGAAACTTACAAAGACATGAGCGCAGGTTCTGGCAACCAACCGGTTGCAACCACTATGGCTTTTGTTCGACTTTTGCGGGATTTAGTTCGGGACAAAAACATCGGTAGTCGAATAGTTCCGATAATTCCAGATGAAGCGCGAACCTTCGGTATGGATAGTTTCTTTCCAACCCTAAAGATTTACTCACCGCATGGCCAGCAATATTTGTCCGTTGATCGCGAGTTGATGCTTTCTTATAAGGAATCAGAATCTGGACAGATTTTGCACGAAGGAATCAACGAAGCAGGATCAGTGGCGTCTTGGACCGCAGTTGCAACTTCGTATGCAACCCACGATGAACCAATGATTCCGATTTATGTTTTCTATTCGATGTTTGGATTCCAGCGCACTGGTGATTCACTCTGGCTTGCTGGCGATCAGATGTCCCGCGGTTTTGTTATTGGCGCAACTGCTGGACGAACAACGCTCAATGGCGAAGGTCTGCAACATGAAGATGGCCACTCCCATCTATTAGCTGCAACTAACCCTGCGGTAGTTAGTTACGATCCGGCGTTTGGTTTTGAGATAGGGCACATTGTTCGCGATGGACTCGAGCGCATGTATGGCGAAAATCCAGAAGACATTTATTACTACTTGACGGTTTACAACGAACCATATGTTCAGCCAGCTGAGCCATCTGATATCGAAGTTGCTGGAATTCTACGTGGAATGTATTTGCTTTCTGCGCAGACGCAAACCAAAGGTCCGCGAGCGCAACTTCTTGCTTCCGGTGTTTCAGTTCCTTGGGCACTTGAGGCGCAGAAACTACTCCGCGAAGACTGGGGTGTCAGCGCCGACGTTTGGTCAGTAACCTCCTGGAATGAACTTCGCCGAGATGGGCTAAAGGTTGATCGACATAATTTCTTGAATCCATCGGCTGTTCCAAGCACTAGTTGGGTAACCGAGAAACTAACTGGAACTGAAGGTCCCGTCATTGCGGTATCAGATTTCATGCGGGCCGTACAGGATCAAATTCGTGACTGGGTTCCAAATGATTTCGTCTCACTTGGAACTGATGGTTGGGGTATGTCCGATACTCGCGGAGCACTTCGTCGCCACTTCCTAGTTGATGCGCAAAGCATCACGGTGCAGACATTAGCCATGCTGGTTAAGCGTGGTGAGATACCAGCCGAACGTGTCCAAGAAGCAATTGATCGCTATGACTTAACTAATCCAAAAGCAGCATCCGCTGGAAACACTGAAGGCGGTGGCTGATGCGTATTGCACTTGGCAAAACTGGTCTTCAAGTTCATCCCCTTTGTCTCGGTGGAAATGTATTCGGCTGGAGCGCGGATACTGAGCAATCAAATGCTGTGCTTAATGAATATGAAGCAGCTGGTGGAAACTTCATCGATACTGCGGACATGTATTCGCAGTGGCATGACGGAAATGTTGGTGGTGAAAGCGAAACCATAATTGGCGACTGGATGAAGTCTCGCGGTAATCGCGCAGACATCGTTATTGCAACAAAGGTTGCCAAGTTACCTACCCGACCTGGATTGGCGGCAACAAACATTGCCAGTGCAGCCGAAGATTCACTTCGTCGACTCGGTACTGACTACATAGACATTTATTATGCTCATCACGATGATGAAGCAGTGCCACTTGAAGAGTCCTTGACTGCATTCCAAAAACTAATCACTGATGGCAAGGTCAGATACATTGCAGCATCAAACTATTCAGCAGAGCGCTTAGCGCAAGCTCTCAAAGTCTCACGCGAGTTGGGCATCAGCGAATACGTCTTGTTGCAACCTCACTACAACGCGATTGTTCGAGATGAATACGAAGGTGACTTAATGGCACTTGCAGTCAAGGAAGAGATTGCTGTTTTGCCTTACTTCGCTCTTGCTGCTGGATTTTTAACTGGTAAGTATCAGCCAGGTGTGAAAGTTGAAAGTGTGCGCGCCGAGGACATGCCCGAATACATGAATGAACGTGGCTGGGCGATCTTGCAGGCATTAAGTGACATCGCAGCCCAGCACAATGCGCCAATTCCAGCAACTGCACTGGCTTGGTTACGCGCCCAACCTGGAGTTGCAACGCCGATTGCCAGTGCTAGAACGCCAGAACAATTGGCGCAGCTTCTGCCGATCATCGAGTTGTCGAGCGACCAGATCGCCCAAGTAAACGCACTTTAATCAACTGGCACACTTAACGACATGACACGGTCTATTCGCGCAACGGAATCTACTCCAGAGCGAATTGCCGCTGAGCATGCCGTCTTGGCCCGTCGAGTACAGCGAATGACCGGCGAGTTAACTACTGCCGCAACTTCTCGGATGGAAGAGACTCTCCCATGGTTTTCGGCGCTACCTGCGAGCGAGCGAGCCTCCGTTAGCTTGGTTGCGCAAAGTGGAATCACAAATTTTGTGGAATGGTTTTCCGCTGGCTTGGCATCTAAGGATCATGTTGGTGATATTTTTTCCACTGCGCCAAGAGAGTTAGCCCGAGCCCTTACCCTGCAGCAAACTGTTGAACTTGTTCGCACCTCAATGGCAGTGGTCGAAGAATTGGTAGAACACATTGCCGGCAGCAACGAATATCGACAGTCTTACCTGCGCGAATCATTACTTCGTTATTCAAGTGAGATTGCCTTTGCTGCCGCTGAGTTTTATGCACGGGCTGCTGAAAATCGCGGTGCTTGGGATGCACGCTTGCAAGATTTGGTACTGGATGCGATTTTGGCTGGAAGTTCAGACGACGCATTGCTCGCGCGCGCTGCTGCGGCAGGGTGGGACGTTAACAAGCATGTAGTTGCAATTGTTGGACCGGTTCCTTCCAACCAGGTTGCAGTTGAAATTCACATGGAACAGATTCGTCGCACGGCGAAGTCTGCAAAATTGGAGGTCATGGTTGGCGTTCATAACGATCGAATGATCACAATCATTGGCGGCATCGAAGCTACCGATAATCCAGAAGTAATAGCGCGACCATTTGCCGGACACTTCGGTGCTGGCACTGTTGTTACTGGTCCAATAGTTTCCACATTGCAAGAAGCGCACGCATCCGCGCAAGAGGCGCTATCTGGTTATAGGGCTTTAAGTTACTTAACCGACAGCCCTCGAGTTTTGCCAGCGGAGCATTTGATATCGGCTCGAGTTATCTCTGGTGATACTTCCGCAATTGAGCCGCTGGTTTCTAAACTGCGTGCCAACTTGCGCGAGGATGTGCGCCAGACCCTTGCGTGCTACTTGGAGTCTGCGCCAACTATTGAGGGCTGTGCTCGGATGTTGTTTGTGCACGTCAATACCGTTAGGTACCGCCTGAAGCGAGTCCTGGATGCCACCGGTCTGGACCCATTTGAGCCAGGAGATGCACTAACACTTCGAATTGCGCTTATGATTGAGCGAAATACAACAAATTTGTAGGTTACCTACAAGAAAAAGCCCTAGAATTTAGTGGATCGCGGATAGTTTTAGCAGTTGCCTATACGAGAGACTATACAAGTGCTTGCAGTAGTTGCCCCGGGACAAGGTTCCCAAGTCCCTGGCTTTTTAACCCCGTGGTTGGAGCTGCCAAATTTTGAAGATCGAATGAAGTGGCTCGGCACAGTTGCCGGCATTGATCTAATTGCTCATGGCACCACCAGCGATGAGGACACAATTCGCAATACAGCAGTTGCCCAGCCCTTGATCGTTGGCGCTGGCTTGGTCTCTTTGCTTTCATTATTTCCGCACCCTGGTGAAGCTTTCGCAAAGGTTGCCATCGGTGCTGGTCACAGTGTTGGCGAAATTACTGCGGCTGCGGCCGCCCATGTAATTTCTGGCGAACAAGCAATGGTCTTTGTTCGCGAGCGAGGCAATGCAATGGCAGCTGCCTCAGCGGTGACGCCAACTGGAATGTCAGCAGTACTTGGCGGCGAGCGCGATGAGGTCATTGCCAAACTTGCCCAACATGGTTTGACGGCTGCAAATGAAAATGGCGCTGGCCAAATTGTTGCTGCTGGAACATTAGAACAACTAGCTGCTCTCGAAGCCGACCCGCCGACAGGTTCGCGCGTTCGTCCGCTTTCAGTTGCGGGCGCCTTCCACACTAAGCACATGGCTCCTGCCACTGGAATTCTTGCTCAGCATGCAAAAGCAATCTCGACTCACGATGCGCGAAGTCGAATTGTTTCAAATGCCGACGGGACCGTTGTGCAAGATGGCCGCGAATTTTTAAAGCGCCTGGTTACCCAAGTTAGTAATCCAGTTCGCTGGGATCTTTGCATGCAAACCATGCTCGACCTCGGAGTAACGGGTCTAATTGAATTGCCACCAGCTGGAACTTTAGTTGGCCTGGCAAAGCGCGCTATGCCAGGAGTGGAAACGGTTTCGCTAAAGACGCCAGATGATTTACCAGCTGCTCTAGATTTAGTTGCGCGTCATGGAACTGAAACTGCAGTTACTGATTCCCCGACTTGGCGATTAGTTGTTGCGCCATTCAAAGGAACTATTGAATTTAATGTAAGTGAAGAACCAGGTACTGAACTTTCAGCGCGAACTAAAGTTGCAACGATTCGAACACTTCGCGATGAATACCCAGTTGAGGCTCCTCATGGCGGAACGATTGTGGAATGGCTAGTAACTGATGGTGACCCAGTTAATCCTGGTCAACCTCTTCTTCGCCTGCATCCAAAGGCGGGCTCATGATCACTTTAAATACGCCAGCTCCGGTTGCGCATGCAGGCTTACTAGGTCTTGGTGTGTTTCGTCCGGCGCGAATCGTAACTAACGATGAGATCTGCCAAAAAATTGATTCAAATGATGAGTGGATTCAAGAGCGCTCGGGAATTATTGAACGTCGACATGCTGATGCACATGAAACCGTAGTCACCATGGCAACTGCCGCAGCACTTGCAGCAATTGCCGATGCTGGAATCTCTCCTGAGCAATTAGACATGGTCATGATTGCCACAGTTACTCACCGATACCAAACTCCTTCGGCTGCAGTTGAAGTTGCTGCCGCTATTGGCGCAGTTAATGCAGCAGCAATTGATAGCTCGGCTGCCTGTGCTGGTTTTTGCTACGGCTTAGGTATTGCTGATGGAATGATTCGCTCTGGTGTTGCAAAATACATTTTGCTGATTGGCGCTGAAAAACTTTCCGAAATTGTTAACTTTGAAGATCGTGGCACTGCGTTCTTGTTCGCTGATGGCGCTGGCGCAGTAATCATTGGCGAAACTAAAGTGCAAGGAATCGGTCCTACTATTTGGGGCGCCGATGGCACCCAACTAGATGCGATCATCATGGAGCCAGATGTTTTTACCGCAGAGCGAACTGGCAATCCTTCAGTCTTAACTATGCAAGGTCAGCAAGTGTTTCGCTGGGCTGTTGGACAAATGGGCGATGCCTGCACGCAAGCTATGACTGCTGCTGGTGTGAGCGTGGCTGACTTAGCTGCTTTCGTTCCGCATCAAGCCAACAACCGCATCACCGATGCTCTGGTCAAGCAACTAAACCTGCCAGATCATGTGGCAATTGCGCGCGACATTCAATATTCAGGTAACACATCTGCCGCCTCGGTGCCATTGGCACTTGCTCGACTTCGCGAAAACGGCGAAGTTAAAAGTGGGGATTTGGTTTTGATGGTTGGCTTTGGTGCTGGCCTTGTCCATGCTGCGCAAGTAGCACTCGTCCCATAGGTTTCGAGAATCGAAAGATTTTCGAATAACGACCCGCACACCGCGGGAAGTCCATTACTAAAGGAGATAACTATGTCGCAGGACATCCTCGCGGGCCTAGCCGAGATCGTAAATGAAGTTGCTGGTATCCCAGCAGAATCAGTAAAGATGGAAAAGTCGTTCGTTGATGACTTAGACGTTGACTCATTGTCAATGGTTGAAGTTGTTATGGCATGTGAAGACAAGTTCGGTGTAACCATTCCAGACACTGAAGTAAAGAACCTAAACACTGTTGCCGATGCGGTTAACTACATCGCGGCCAACAAGGCATAACCAGTTTTGTTGTGGCGGGTAGTTGATTAATTGCCCGCCACATAAAAACTGAAGCAAGACCCGTCAATTATTTATTCATCTTGTTACACGAAAGGTCGATAACAATGACCCGTACGGTTGTCGTTACAGGGCTTGGCGCCACTACCCCGCTTGGTGGAGACGTTGCCACAACTTGGGACTCGCTACTTGCTGCGCGTTCTGGAACTCACCTACTAAGTGATCCAAAATTTGCTGAGCTTCCAGTTCGAATTGCAGGAACCGCAAAAGTTGATCCCGAAAGTATTCTTGAGCCACATGAAGTGCGACGCATGGATCGCTCACAGCAATTAGCTCTTATTGCTGCCCGCGAAGCTTGGGCAGATGCTGGCTC
>Ga0164295_10005218_pt1 | contig 10278 bp, 10 predicted proteins | sample GEODES006metaG_FD_111798 | JGI IMG/M metagenome (GOLD analysis project Ga0164295, IMG submission 111798) | Oligotrophic lake water microbial communities from Sparkling Lake, Wisconsin, USA - GEODES006 metaG | ecosystem: Environmental > Aquatic > Freshwater > Lake | place: USA: Sparkling Lake... | reverse complement strand
GAGACATAAGGATGCACTTGCATCATGACGGAGGCTCGTTTAGAGGGGCCTCCGCTTGATCGGGTTCGCCCGGCAAAGCTGTGCCCCAGTGGTGGAATGGTAGACGCGCTGGATTCAAAATCCTGTTCCGAAAGGAGTGCCCGTTCGAGTCGGGCCTGGGGCACCATTTCTGGTCAAAGCTGGGCACCAATCCAGATGGTTTAAGATTGTCTTTGGCGACCCCCGCTTCCAATGCAGATTTGGGGCCGCTAATTACGATCTGCGTTTGGCTTACGGTTACCTTTGCTACAAACATTCGCGTATAGGCGGTTCGCAACATACTATCGTTGCCGCGCAATTTTCTTGAGATCAACGCACTGAACTTGGCAATTGTTTCCGGGGTAATCTTGCGGTTGCCCATGTGGAGTTGAGACTCGAGTGTTGTCACACGCTCGCCTGCTGCGGCCTGAGCTTGCTTGTTAGTTGCTAACCGCTCCGCAAATGCGGGATCTCGCGCATCCATATGACCTTCTTCAATAAGCTGCAAAAGATTCTTGATAGCGGTTCGTGCTCTGGTTTGCTCCGCACGAGCTTGTGCCAGCTCTTTTTCTCGCTTTACGCGCTGATGATCGCTCATGTTAATGATGTCAGCGAGCACCATCTGAAGCCGTTCGGGCTTTAAAAGCCGCGTTTCGAGAGCTTCGATAACTATGTTGTCGAGCTTTTCGCGACGGATGTTCGGAGTCGAACATTTTTGCCCAGAATTGACCCGACCATTGCACGAATAATAATGATATTGACCGCTCTTGCCCGACCGAATTGTCAGGCCATGAGTGCAACTGGGATCACCACATTTTGCAATGCCTGTAAGCAAAGTTGTACCTGCCGCGACATGCGGGGGAGTTTTACGAGGATTACGGCTAGCCCTCAGAGCAGAAACCGCATCAAATTGGTCTTTCTTAATTAGCTGAGGACATGGCACTGCAATCCAGTCTTTATGTTCGGGCCTCTTCCCATTTTCATCGACCGTGCGGTCGTAATATGTGCCGCGGTAATGATCACGTGCAAGAATATCAGACAGGTTGCTGTTATTAAACTTTTTTCCTCGAAGCGTTGTACCACGCGAGTTCAAAGCCTTTGCTATCCAGCGTCCTCCTCTACCGCAGGCAGCCCAATCGAATATCTCTTTTATGACATCGGCTTCCTCCGCAATAGCTACTAACTTCATACGATTTTTCTGGCCCGAGGTGGCGGCTATTTGGCTTGAATAACCAAACGGAACTACCCCGCCATTAAAAAATCCTTGCCGCGCATTTTCACGCCTGCTTTTAGCAGTGTGGATAGATGACGAGAGCGATTGGTGTTCAGCTACCATTGCTGTAATTGACATAGCCATCTTCGAATTTCGTCCGCCGCCGAACTGTTCACTAACGGAGATGAATTCGATATCCGCCTTTTCGAGTGCTGCCAGACTATTGTGCCAAACTTGCTGATTTCGCGTGAACCTATCGAGCCGGTAGGTTAGAATGGCGTCGATTTCGTCTGATCCCTGGCAAGCCATCGCGAGCATACGGTCAAATTCAGGCCGTGATGCACGTCGTCCGCTAACGCCAGATTCGACAAATTCTTGAACGATGTCTATGCCGTTCGCCTTCGCGTATCGCCGTAATTCAAAACGCTGCGCATCAAGACTTTGCGCTTCTCCATTTTCTTTATCAACACTTAGACGCAGATAGGCATACGCTTTCATCGAACTATCTTTCTGTTAGGGCTAAATTGTGGTTTCCCATTCCGAGCCGATCGCTTCTAAAAGCATTAGAATCTCGTTTGGCGCGATCGGCAAGTCAATTGGCAGTTTATCAACGATTTTTTGCTCGCGCTGATCTTCAGCGAAATGATGCCGCTTGGAAAGCGGTTTTGCCTGTCTCGGCGGATAGGATGGACAGCTCATACAAGCCCCCACGCGATGCCATTGCGGCAGCGATTCCATCCTGACTTGCGGACGCTTTTAATCGGGCAATAATTGCAGTCGGCCGAGTAAACACAGACGCTAGACCAAAACTGGTCGGGAAGAGAGCATGGGAAGAGCATGCGTTCTCGATTAATCGATTCGCTGGATCAAAGTTTCCAGGGGTCTTTGCCAAAAAATCTCGGAATTCTGCGAAATGTCGACGCTGCGAATAGGAACGTAGCATTACATGAATGCTACTCAGACTAGGGCCGCAGGGAATAAGCATCAAATCATGTGCCACGGCATAGCAAATATTTATAGCGCCTTGCCTGGCTTTCGAGTTGCGATTAGTTTGCTGCCTTACGCGATTTCCATTAGGATTTACCGTAAAGTTTGGTGCCAACCGACCGAGATGATCGACTACGCCTTTGCCGAACCCGAGCGGCAAATATGGTTTGGCACACCCCTTTAAGGTTCTATGCAAGGTGGATTGAGGTTGCAACCACAACCGAAAATCATATCGCGATTCTGCACATGATGCTCCCCCGATCACGTCGCTAGTTCTGATCAATCGTCCGTTCTCCAGCATCGTTTTGCCGCGAGTGATGCATTCGTCTTCGTCGACGGGCTCGTCGCATATTATTTTATCTTCGCTATGCAAATTTGCTGACTTCGTTTGGGGAACAGCTCGTGCAGGCTGTGCAAACAAGACCGCAACATCATCGCCGACATTGGCGAGCCATTGGGTGGCAAGAAACCACATAGCCTGTCCGTGGGTCATTCCCTCAATCATACTAGTTTGTTTCGGATAACGAGGAAAATGTGCACTTTCTTCACTTTCCAGTCGCGCGTCGTCATATAGCCACGCCAGAGCCCAGTTGATATGCTCGCGCAGGGCCAACCCGAAAGCCAGAACAGCATCAGTCTGCGGTAAGTGGTTTTTCAGTGCTGGCTTCGCGTCAATAATAGGAAAGTCCGCTACATATCTGCCGTTCGCTTTGATAAACTCGTTATGTGATATTGAGCCTTGTGCTAGATCTTCAAACCGCCGCATTTGTTTTCGCACGGCTGCTTTGGCAGCCCGTTGAACCTTTCCGGTGGCCAAATCAGTTTTCTTCGGGAGCAGCGCCTCAATTCCCATTGCAGCGGCCGTTATGATCTCGCGTGAATTTTGGCACAAATCGGTGCCGACGGCTATTTCGGTGTGCACCGCATTTCTGGTTAACCATTGCCGTGATTTCGACAGAGCGTGCCATGCGTGGGCGATTATGTTATTTCCGGTCCGGGTAAGTTCTGACAAAAGGGCGGCAGCTTGAAGCGGAGGAACGTAACAGCGTGGCAAACCATCGCTATCTAAAAAGGTTTTATTGCCGCGCTTATTTTTCTTGCCAAATCTTTCCTTTCGCACTGCCCACCCCGGGAGCTGCGACTTTGCCAATGGACTGAAATTTCGAGCGGTTAGTTGTTGGGCTGCATCCGGGTCAGAGGCCCATAATGCGACAATGTATTCTGCAATATCACAAGGGCCCACCAAGATAACTGTTCGGATTGCTCTTTCAGCAGTAGTGTAACGGTATATATCTAGAATTTGCTGATCCCGATCGTCAGTTGCGGGCTCACTTAGAAGATCTTCTACGCAATCTCGTGCGTCATCATCGAGCGGATCAATACGAAGTGCATGATAGATTGCGGATACAAGATCAGTAACTGGCATGGGACCATATCGAAACGTGAGCGCGTGGTTTTTTGCAATTGTAGCAGATTCAGGATGCAGGCACGCAAGATGGGGGCGTCGGGGCATTCCGAGAGTCTTTGTACCCTTCGAGGTTATAGTGTCGTATCCAGGAATTAAGCCGCGTATGTCAAATAGAGCTAGGGCTTCGGCACTGCGACTGTGCCAAAGAAACTTTGAGGCCTGTCCATGCGATCCAATAATAGCGCTAAGCGGACCACAGCCTGAGATTGATCGGCTCATAGAATTGTGCGCAACTGAAGGCTGAGATCATGTGCTATTGGAATGATCAGATATAAATATACGCTGCGGCAACAAAGCCGGCGCAAAACATGAAGACAAGAGCACTGACAACTATCGGCCCAAGGTTGTGCTTTATCCAACTAGAACCACTGCCGTGACGCGCACCAGAATTTATGCTTAAGCCGACGTTCCTTGCTTCGAGCATATGCAACGCACAATTCATTTCCTGAGCGCGTTGATGCAAGCCTTCAAGCTGCTGGTTCAGACCATCTGCTGACTTGATCATTGCATGAGCGCGATCAGTTAATTCTGGGGCGAATGTTAGAAGTGCTTTTTCTAGATCGCCTTGGGATTGATGGATCAGCCTTACCATCGCTGCAAAGATTGCAAACAGCGGCTCTTCGGGCTTTAGCAGGTACGCGCCTCTTACCAGCAGGATCTCCTCAAAGTTTGAGATATCTTCGCCAAACATATGCACCCAAAAATCGTTGAACCTAGTCATTGAACATAACCTCCAGCTTGCTAGAAAATTTTAGTAATTCGCTTTGAAACAGTGCGCGGCTGCCGAACGGCAATCGCTCCACAAGTTCGCGAAGCGGGCACTGCGCCAAGGAGTAGTTTTCTACCAAAATTCTTGGTAATACGGGAACTTCAAGATCATTCGTCATTTCGAATTTAGATCTACCGCCGGGCCGAGCGACAATTACCTTGCCCGCTACTTGTTTCACGCGATCCACTAGTTTTGGCGATCCCTCATCTCTTGCGGCAAGGAAGATAACGTTAATTGGTAGCTTTAGTTCATGATTCAAAAGCTCAATTGCTTTAATTAGCTCACGGCTGCAGCTTGGATCAAAGCTTGCAATTACATGTGTGTTCCCCATGGCCAAACGCCAGTCAATGAAGGTGCCGACCGCGCCAGCATCGCTTGGATCAAAACGGGCCCGCCTGTCGTCACGATGGGTTTTGAACGTTGGGCCGCTAGGCTCGCCAAAAATTGCAAGGCCGAAAGTTTCCGAATGAGGTAGACAAAGCAGATGCGCCATAGCGACATCTGATTCACTGCCGCCGGCTAGCATTCTCGCGATAAGGATAGTGCGCGATATTCCTCCGCCAGCCGACGAGAGTTCCGGAGAGGATATCGATCGTGAAAGTGCGTTTCCCGCAACAATTAACGGGTTATAGTCAGTACTTACAAGGTTGTTAGCCATTATTCAAACTCCTCAAAGAAATTATTGGTTGTCGACGAACCGAAAGAACGATCTTGTTCGGCGAACTGGGTTGCCGCTGGCGCAGGTTCGGCAGGCGAGTGATCATCCATTATGTCCGTGAACTCAGCCTCCAAGATGTGATCATCTTCATCTAAATGAGCAGGCGGCGAACTGTCCGTAAGCTCAGAATGCGTTTCAACGTTGGAGTACTCAGGAATATCGGCTTCGTCTGGATCAGTCGGCGCCTCGCCTGCCCATGGAACTCCGTCAGCGTCGGTATGGTGATTGATGCCATGCCTTTGATAGAAATCGGTCATGACATCGCGGGTGCCGTCATTTGCCGATTTACGTTGGCGTACCAAACTGGTCTCTTCGCGGTCACGAAATGAGCTAAGTTCAAGTGCGATGAACGTTAGGCCCCAAAAGGCATCTTCAGACCGGACATGGCGAGCAATAAAGCCATCTTCATGTAGCAGTTTTGGAACCAGTGATGACAACCACTCAGATGGATGAATTTCCTGATGGTCACATTCATCGAAATGAAGAAGCAACAAATTCACCACAAGCCTATTATGTAATTGTTTTTCAGAGTCTTTTGTGGACCAGGTCGGGTCATGCATGAATCTGACGAGCTCATCGACCGTTGACAGTTTGTCGGCAGGTATGCCTAAAAGTTTTCCGATTGTCTCCGTCTGAGCCAGATATTGTCTACCACGCGCATCGAAGATCACACTTTCTTCAGCAGGACCAAATTCATTACTAAGATCGAGCATATGCATACAGCGAGTTTTAAATCCCGCAGGTAGATCGCCTAAATTAGGAAATCTTAGATCAAAGCGCTCCCAGCGATCAAGCGCATCTGGGTTTTCGCGGACGGCAGATATGCCCTCCAAAATACGAGCCTGATCATTAGTAAGTTCGCCATTGTAAGCTTCGAAAATACCTGCGTTCTTCAGCAAGCGCCATATGTTGTCAGGTCGTTCAAAATTTCGATCAGAATTGGCGTCTAGAATGAGACGCGCAATTAGCCCGTACATCCACTCATACAAACGGCCTAACATGTGAGGCGAAACATCATACTGGCCCAGAGCTTCGATGAAGCGGATTACGTCCGCTTTTTCAGTTGCCGGGCCTTGTTCCCGCGATTGGGGTTCATCCCTATCATGAAGACTGTATTCGACGCGCATTTGCTCGTGGAGCGCGTAAGCCGCGAAAACTTCTGTGACAGCCTTTTGCAGGTCTTCGCCAGTTTTTTTTACCAAGACAGCACTGACTGCTTTAGCTTTACCGAAATGCGTAGAATTCAGTTCTGGATTGCGCAGTTTCTGTTGGGCTTGCCTCGCCTTAGCAGTTGCACCGCCTGTCGGCTTCTTTTCTTGAGCAGCGTTTTTGGCCTCTTGGAATTTGCGAAGCGTGTCCGCAGCTAGCGGTCTATAGAGCTTTGCCCTATTAGCCAGTTCTTTCAGAAATCCTGCGAATACATCTTCCATAAAATGTATTATAGGTCGGGTCGTGATTTTCCGCCAAGAAATCTAGGTAAATATTTTGAAATTTTTTTCAAATGCCCAAAAAATTTTTATATCCAACCGTATTTCGTTATTTTTATGCTTCCCGACTAACCGAAATCTATTTCTTAATTCGATAACAAAGTCGACAAAATTCACTCACTCCTCAATAAATTTTTTTGACATACCGACGAACGAAGTGAGGGTGACGAATTAATCAACTGATAATTATTCGCACTCGAGGTTTAGGCGCAATACCGCAAGTTTGTATGCACTACGTGCACAACAACTTGCTATGCGGTCCTACGCTGTCGCTTCAGACGGAGCCGGCCAAGCCGGTGCACTCACTGCGTTCGTGGGTCGAGCCTTGCGGCTCTCTGGCGGAAACCAAGTTTCCTTGAGATAATTGCCAAGCAATCATCTTATAGATATTTCTTTCACTGAGCCTTATCTTTGGATATTACATCCGCAATGGTTTTGACCTACAATAGTTAAAACCAACAAAATCCGAGAACGGCATTCACAGAGGTGGTCTGCCTTGTGCCCGTCCGCTCCGATTCAGCCTGGTTTCACGAAACGCTAAGCCCCGTTGCTGATATTTATTTGCTGCAAGGGCGCGTCCGATTTCTTGATAGTGAAGGCAAGGGGCAGCCGACACCATTCTCGCTTATGCTGCTGACATTGGGCGCATCGACAGAACAAAAGTTGCGCTTTGCATCGCTTGTACTTGGATTTTGGATGGCGCGTGCGCCGGATATGGCTGTCTCATCGTTGATGGCGTGATTGCCGCAAGTAGCCCAGTTGCATGATCACAGTGCATCAGTTTTGATTCTGCATTCGCAGCATCACCTCTGAACCTATTATTGGAAAACGGCGACCAACGCGCATGCACACGCCACAACCAGTGCAGAACAAAAAAACAAAGAAAAGGCAGTAAAAAAGTTTTCCGTTGAGACCCGGAAGGAGTTGGAAAAATTGGCATGTCGCTAATGCTCCAGCCGGGTCTTGATAAGGAGACCATAATGCATTTCAGATCAACCTACACAAATGCGCCGAGCCGCGTTGCCTCGCTCGATATTGAGACGCTGGCACCGCCAGCGCTAGATGGTAAGTTTCCGCCATGGCCGACACACCGGCCAATTGTGGCAAGCGTGCTAACGGCCGATCAGGCGGCCTATGGCGAGTGGACGTTCGGACTTGAAAGCATCACATTCGATGACGAGCGAGCTGCTGTCATGCGCATTGATGAGCTGCTTGCCGGGCGTCGCTGCGTAACATTTAACGGCAAAGGCTTTGATTTGCCTGTGCTGACCATGACGGCAATGCGCGCTTCGGTGTTTGATTGTGACAACCTGACCAACGCATGGGTAGCAAACCGTCATAGCGGATCGCACATTGATGTCGCAGATCTGATTACCAACTTTGGATCGGCACCTCGATCAAGCCTTGAGATGCTGTGTGAAAGTGCCGGTATCCCGGTGAAGGAAAATGGACATGGCGGCGACGTCGCTGACATGCTGAACGACGAAGGCATAGAAGCAATCAAGCGATATTGCGAAGAAGATGTCACCTCAACGCTTGCGCTATTTGCGCTTGTTCAGGGCCTGCGCAGCAACGATTCTGCTTATGCCTCCAGCCTCATCGGCGACCTTGCCACTTGGATAGCTGATAGCGGTCTTGCGCATTTGAGCTCTTTTGGATGCCTGTCGTGGAATACAGAGCGGGCACGCATTCGTCTTTTGCACCGGGCCTGCGAAGGCATTCGCGCACTGGAAGACCGTGCCACCAAGGCATATTTCACCGAGAAGAAGCTCGCCTTCTAAACGCTTCAATTGAGCCGCCGCGTTCAGCCCAAACACAATTCACCCAACCAACAAGAACTGCTTACCGTCGCCAGCGATCATCACTGGCGAGCGCTTTTCTACGCTTACAAGAAGGATAAATTCTATGTCTGAATACCCTGCCAAAATGGCAATAATTGTACCCAATTTCGTCATCGCCAATGCCAATGCTTGCGCAACCCATATGCCGTATTTTGTCTATATCGACGCCTTTGCAGTGTTGAAGGTCGAACGCCAGGGCAGGGGGTTCCGGTTTAGTGAAGCCCGACACGTCAGTGACTTGCAATCCGCGACCGACAGCGTCGGGGTGCTGGACGCACTCACCAGCCATCTTGACCCTGACGACAGCCTAATCGGTTACCGGCTCGACCGCATCATTGCAGCGCTCATTAGGGTGCCCGATGGCGAGCCTCGTGATAAGGATGCCCTGCCGTCCTTGCAGCGGCTTCAGGCCGCTTTGGCAAATGATGTCAAAGACGCCGAATGGTATGACCATGTGGGCTCTCACAGCTTAGAGCAGTTGGCAAGCGACTATGCCCTTCCGGCAAACTGGCACGGCCCCAACCGTCAGTTAAATCCATGCGTTCTGGAACGCGAGCTGTCGGCCAAGGCCCAATGCGTCTGGCTGTTGATTGCCCATGAGTGGCTCAGCGCTGAGGACCTTAGGCGGGCCATGGCTGACTATGACCATTGGCGCACGCTGCGCTCGATTGTCTGAACATCACCACAACCAAAGGAGGCGCTAGCCGAGCAACATCCCTGAATACCTCACTACCCCATATTTTCACAATCACACCCACGAAAGCCCGCCATTGGCGGGCTTTTGTGTATCTAACCAAGGAATATAATCTTATGAGTATCTATTATACCGCAGCCAATGATGGCGACACCACATTTGGCCAAGCCGCCATTGCCTTTACCCGGCAAAAGTCTCTCGAGCGGCTAACGCCTGAGACCTTCTGCATATTCGATTTTGAATATGCATATGACCTGCGTAGCTACGACGCCTATCGGCAAACTGAAGACCCCAACGGCACGTTTAAATGCAAGTGGCCCTATCATCATGTGGTCGCCGGAGCCTGGGTGTTGATCACTTACCCTCCCGGAGCCAGTCAGCCTCTCGTTCACAATGTGAGCGTGCTGGATGCGCGCACATATGATGAGGTGGAAATGGTCAGCGCGTTCTTTGGCCTGCTCGACCGCCATCCCGGCGCGGTGCCGGTAGGTTGGGGAACCGAGTGCAAAGAATTGCCCACGCTGCGGCGAACCGCTGCAATGCATGGGCTGGTCCTGCCCAAAATGCTTCGCGACAGCCATCCGCACAGTCGTGACCGCATTGATCTGTCGAACGTGCTTCGCGGGCAAGGGCATCATGTCCATTTGCCGGAATATGCCCACGCTGTGGGTATTCCAGCTAAGCCCATAGCCTCGAAAGCGATCGGCAAAGCCGTCGAGCACGGCCAATGGGACGAAGTGCGCGAGCAGGTGTTGGCTGATGTCCTGACAACAGCCATTATAGCAAATCGGCACTTGATCTCGGCCGCACGGGTCAGCGGCGACGTTCACGCGAGCGACGCCACGATCTTCGCCGAGCTTGCGGCCGCTTGGCCACAAAGCCGTTGGCTGAACCTGCAAAACCGCGGGTGGGACGTTCACCGGCGAGAAAAGGGAGACGGACATACCAGCCTTGCGGCATGTGTAGCGCGACATTCTGGATGAGAGTCTGGCGACAATCAGGATGAGAGTTGATTGACGCGGCGTTGCGGATTTTGGCTTGCCAGATTGTCGCTGGCAAGCCCTAATTTAGTGCTGGTTGTCG
>Ga0164295_10005217_pt1 | contig 10278 bp, 9 predicted proteins | sample GEODES006metaG_FD_111798 | JGI IMG/M metagenome (GOLD analysis project Ga0164295, IMG submission 111798) | Oligotrophic lake water microbial communities from Sparkling Lake, Wisconsin, USA - GEODES006 metaG | ecosystem: Environmental > Aquatic > Freshwater > Lake | place: USA: Sparkling Lake... | reverse complement strand
TATCAGGATTATATGATGTTGATATTCTTCAAAATAGAGGATTAAAAAATGAAGATAATTGGTTAAAATTAATTGATTTATATGCAGGTAACTTTATTGATTTAAAAAGTGTGAGTATCTTAATTAATAAAAATTATGATGGTCAAGTTGCTGATTTTTTAGCTGAGAATACTTTGCATATTACTAATCAAATGCAATCTCGTTTTCGGGAAATGTTTAACCATTTATCAACCCCAGAAAAAGAAATAGTATGGCATTTAAGTAAGTTTGATATACCTATTACTAGAGACTCTTTAAAAGAGGGTTTAAATTTATCTGTTGTTGATTTTAATAATGGGTTACAGTCTTTACAAGAAAGGTATTTAGTAAGGAAAGTAAGAAATAATACAATCTTGTTTCAATTATCTTCAGTTTTTAGGGAATATGTAAGAAATTATTGTCAAGATTTAGGTCATATTTGTTGATATATTTTAAAACAGTTAGATCAGATAATTCCTAGTTACTTGCTATATGCAATATCGTCGTTTTGGTAAAACTAATTTACATCTTTCTGTTTTTTCCTTGGGAACAATGCGCTATTTAACTGATAGTGAAAATGTCCAACAGACCATTGAAAAAGCTTTATCTTTAGGAATTAATCATTTAGAAACAGCTAGAGGTTATGGTGATAGTGAAGCATATTTGGGTAAAGCTATAAAAGCTGGTTTATCAGTACCCCGTAATCAAATTTATATTACTACTAAAATTCCCCCAACACCAGATGCTGACACTATGCGTCGGTATATTGATGAATCTTTAAATCGCTTGAATTTAGATTATCTGGATTGTTTAGGAATTCATGGATTAAATACTTGGCAACATTTAGAATGGGTACAAGCTAAAAATGGCTGTATGCAAGCTGTGGAGGAAGCTATTAATGATGGGAGAGTGCGACATATTGGGTTTTCTACTCACGGTTCATTAGATGTAATTTTAGCAGCTATAAATACAGATTTTTTTGAATTTGTTAATCTTCATTATTACTATTTTTTTCAACATAATGCCCCTGCAATTCAGTTAGCAACAGAAAAAGATATGGGCGTTTTTATTATTTCTCCTGCGGATAAGGGCGGAAAATTATATACTCCACCCCAAACTTTAAAAGAACTCTGTTATCCATTCACACCATTAAATTTAAATTATCGTTTTTTGCTAAGTGATAACCGCATTAATATTTTGAGTATAGGACCAGCAAAACCAGAAGAGTTAGTAATATCTCCAGAACTTTTTGATCATCCAAATGAATTAACTAAAGCTGAAATTGATATTTTTGAAAAATTAGAAAATCAGCAAAATGATGTTTTACTAACTGATAAATGTAGTCAATGTTATGATTGTTTACCTTGCCCAGAAAATATTCATATTCCCGAAGTTTTAAGATTACGAAATTTAGCCCTAGCTTATGATATGAAAGATTATGGAGAATACCGTTATGGAATGTTTGAAAATGCCGGTCATTGGTTTCCAGGGATGAAAGCTAACCGTTGCACAGAATGTGGTGATTGTTTGCCCAAATGTCCAGAAAATTTAGATATTCCTACTTTGCTAAAAGATACCCATGAAAGATTGCAGGGGAAAGCAGGAAGAAGATTATGGGGATAAATCCAAAATCTAAAATCTAAAGTTATTTAACTTTTACTTCTTCAACTTCTGCTAATGTTTCCATAGTTAGCGGTGTAGACTGACTAGCACCAGAAAGAAGTTTTAAAAGATTAGGACGGGAATCATATAATAGATAGATAATGCGATCGCCTATTTCCCATTCTTGAGTAGCCGACATTACCTGTAAACGTTCTTGTCTTTCTAACAACAGTGGTACTAAAATCCCATCTCGAATTTTTTCTTGTATATGTTCTTGTTGAGAGTCAAATTCTGCCGCATTTAATGTAGTTGTTCCCAATTTCACCTGTCCATTCATCAAATATTCATTCCAAGTTTTTACTGGTAAATCAGAGACAAAAGCTTGATCAACTTTACTATTCTCCGAAGGAGATCCTTGAGGATGTCGGGGGAATATGGCTAAAACACGGGGAGGATTAAATTCCTCAGCAGCCCGTTGAGCTAAAACAAAATTCACTTCACCATTACTCGTGATAGCTAAAAAAGTCCCCATTGAACCAATCCCAGCTTCTTCCAGTATTTCCCCGTCCAAAGCACTACTAGCAATTACTCGGAGATTTTGGGCTTCAGCTTGGGCTAAACGTTCCGGGTCAGTATCAATCATCACTACACTTTCTCCCCGTTCTTGAAAAAAGCGGGCAATTAATAAACCCAAGGGATTACAGCCCACAATTACCGCCCCAGTTGCATCTTTAGAGGTAATTCGTAACCATTTAACCAACCAGCCAGCGGTTAAACCTTGGCAAAAAACCGTCATGATAATTGTCAAAAAGACTAAAGCTTTAATCGAATCACCACCATTAACGCCCCTCTGAGTCAGTAAAATCGCAAATAAAGACGCTACAGAGGCGGAAACTATGCCTCTGGGTGCAACCCAACTTAAAAATAGTTTCTGTCGCCAATTTAGATCACTATTCCAAGTACACAAAATAATGTTAATGGGGCGAACGACAAACATTAACACCAAAACGGTGAATAAACTACCCCAACCTAAAGCCAAGACACTGGCAATAGATAAATCAGCCGCTAGGAGGATGAATAATACAGAAACGCTGAGAATTGTCAGTTGATTTTTAAAGCTTCGCAATAAACGCTCTTCGGGAACTGAAGAGTTAGTAAAAACCGCACCTGCTACTACTGTGGTCATAATTCCCGATTCAGAGCGAATCATTTGCGCTAGGGCAAACAACACCCATAAAACTGCCAGTACAACCAGATTTTTCAGTTCAAAGGAAATGAAATTGGCGCGTTTAAACATCCAACTCATTAAATATCCACCAACGCCACCAATGCCCGCACCCACAGCGAAACGTAAAATTAGACCAATAATGGCATTAATGGGGTCTGTATCACCGTTTAAAATCGTATCCAGGACAACGTAAGCCAGGATAGCTCCCACTGGATCTATTAAAACTCCTTCTCCTTCTAATAGCGTTGCTACTTGTCTATCTACGTTAATTTGTTGAATCAATGGACCAATTACGGTCGGTCCGGTGACAACAACAATGGACGCATAAAGAACTGCTATATTCCACGGAAATTCGCCTAGCCAGTGGGCAGCAAGACTTCCCCCTAGTAGGGTGATCAGGGTTCCCAGGGTGACGAGTAACTGGAGACTGAGGGAAACTTTGCCCAACTCCTGCCGATCTAATTTGAGTCCACCTTCAAACAAAATGATTGCTGTTGCTAGGGAAACAATCACTTCCAATCCTGTGCCTAGTAAATGCGGTTGTAATATTCCCAGCCCGTCTTTACCTAAAAGGATGCCTAAGAGGAGTAGTAAGACGATGCTGGGTAGTTTGAAATATGCAGCCATTACCTGGGCACTAATGCCTGCAAAAACAGTGATCACCATCTGGAGGGTGATTTCAAAAGGTGCTTCCATATTGTAGATTTTGAGCCATTGATTTCAAAATCCTCTCTAAAGAATCATAAATATTAACTTTACAGAAATATAGTGGCAAGTTTGAACGCCCTGTAGCAGAAACTAGAAATTTCTCAAGAATTTATTGTTTTTGACAAAAGGACAGGGTTAATAGTCCAGAAATATTCCCCCTGCTCCTTACTTTGTGGCTTCTTCACCTCCTCTAAAAAAATCTTTCCAAAACCTCTTGACATTCTCAAAAAAACCCGCTATATTATTAAAAGTGAAGAGAAACAAGCCCCCATCGTCTAGAGGCCTAGGACACCTCCCTTTCACGGAGGTAACAGGGATTCGAATTCCCTTGGGGGTATTATAAAAGGGATAGAGGAAGAATTTTTCTTTTTCTGTCCCTTTGATGTTTTTATGATTCCTATGTTGGAATATTTACAAGATTTAATTTTGTTATACTCAATACGGCTCAATAGGTAGTAGGGGTTTAGCACTGCTAAACCCTTACACATTCAAGTTTTTTGTAATCTTGCAAAAGTCCATTTCCCAACAGTGTTTAGTATGGACTATTGTGTAAATTGCTTGTATATACCACAGGCTAATTACTACACGATTAGTTTACAAATCTTCATTGAGACGGTGTTTAATAATTTATACTATGCAGTGTAATTATTCAGGAGCTAGGAAAGAAATAGCCAACAATTACCGCTATATTATAAACAATTAATCATGGAAACATCAAATTTTGTTTATATTTATGATGGCAAAGTCTAAAAAGTTTCGTTGGCAAAAAACTAAATATTCTACCTTAGCCCGAAAAATAGACATTTTCAGGGCTGCGGCTAAATTTATGTTATTTCTGTGGTGGGATAGTATTTTTCCTCAAGATTCTTTAGAACATAAGAAAAACCGCGCTACTTGGTTGGTGAATACTTTAATTGATTTAGGTGCTACTTTTATTAAAATTGGTCAAACTTTGTCCACTCGTGCCGATTTATTGCCCTTAGAATATATAGAAGCTTTGGGAACTTTACAGGATCAAGTTCCGGCTTTTAGTAGTCAAGAGGCAATTAATATGATTGAATCAGAATTAGGTAAACCTCTACAATTTATCTATAAAGAATTTGAATTTAATCCTTTGGCTGCTGCTAGTTTAGGTCAAGTTCATAAAGCGACATTATACTCTAACGAAGAGGTGGTTGTTAAAGTTCAACGTCCGGGTTTAGAGGCTTTATTTAATTTAGATTTTAAAATATTATTACAGTTAATTAAGTTTTGCAATAAATATTTTGCTGGGGTAAGAAAGTATAATTTACAATCAATTTACAATGAGTTCTTTGATTTGTTATTTCAAGAAATTGATTATATTCAAGAGGGTAAAAATTCTGATAAATTCAGAGAGAATTTTCATGGATATCCGCGAATTATTGTCCCTAAAGTTTATTGGCAATATACAACAACGAAGATATTAACTTTAGAATATAAACCAGGAATTAAAATCAATGATAAAGCAGCTTTAGAAGCCTGCGGAATTAATATTCATCAGGTAAATGAAACGGGGATTTGTTGTTATTTAAAGCAACTATTACAAGATGGTTTTTTCCAAGTTGATCCCCATCCAGGGAATATGGCAGTCAATCCAGATGGTAGTATTATCTTCTATGATTTTGGCATGATGGCAGAAATCGGAATTTTGGATAAAGATCAAATGATTAAAACCTTTTTTGCTATTTTAAAAAAGGATAGTAATGAGGTTGTAAATACTTTAATGAGTATGGGATTACTTGAACCTGTCCCAGATATGACTCCAGTAAAAAGATTAGTCACATTTTTATTAGATAAATTCACCGATAAACCTTTAGATATTAAAGCATTGAGTGAGGTAAAAATTGAACTTTATGAAATGTTTGAACAGCAACCATTTCGCTTACCTGCTCAAATGACATTTATTTTAAAAGCTATAACTACATTAGATGGTATTGCCAGGACTTTAGAGCCTCAATATAATCCTACAGTATTATCCCAGGCATTTATCAAAAGTCTGGCAGTCACAAAAAGTAAAGGAAGTACAATCGCTCAATTAAGCCATCAAGCTAGGGATTTTATTCAATATCAACTGACAAAACCGAATAAAACCGAAGTTTTAGTTAAGAAATTAGAGGAAAGAATTGAAAGAGGAGAGTTACAATTAAGAGTTAAAAATGTTGAAAGCGATCGCATATTAGGACGAATTTATCTAGCAGTCAAAACCTTAATTTATGCTTGTTTAACAGGATTTAGTCTGTTGACGGGGTTAATTTTGATCATCGTCAAGTATCATAATTGGGCGATCGCAATTTTTTGTGTATGTGCTTTTTGTCTATATTTATTAGTTAAATCGTTAATGAAATTAGCAGTGATAGAGAAAATAGAAAAAATGGGTAAAAAGTAGCTAAGTAAGGATTGCAGACTATTAGGTGAACATGATATTTGAGAATTTGATATTGAGTGAATCTGACATTTAGGATATCCTGTCTCGAAGTAGAGATAAACCGTAATTCCTCTATAATTAACCCGGAAATCTCAGGCTTTGCATCCGAATTAACACGGTAAACCTGAATTAATCCAGGAAATTGTCTTAAATAAATCTAAAAATTAGTATTTTACCCAGTTACTAAGGTAGCGTCTGGGTAAAATTAACTAAAATTACCGACTAATCAACCAAACTCTCAAGACTCAGAGGAACCATATCACCATTCCTCGTCAATCCCAATAACATTGACTGTTGTGATGCAATTAATTTACCTGTGAGGACACAACGCTCATCTTGTTGGGCTACAGCAGCAATACTAGCGCGAATATCAGATTTAGAAAAACGCGGTTTCCACTCACCTGATTTTTGCTGGATATAATTCCAGAGAATATCTCGAATTAGAGACTGATATCCCTGATTACCAGCGATATCTTTAAGTTTCTCCTTGAGTTTCCGTTCTAGACGAATACTGGTAACTTCCATATCAGTTGTTGGGGTGCGTGTAATGGTCTGCATGATTTTTTCTCCTTATAGGTATAGACAGGATAGTAATACAAGTGTAGTATGTTTAAAGGAATGTTCAATAGGTGAAATTTTCTGTGAAATCCATTTATCCCATCTCTACCTCTTCACAAGCAACCAAACGCCTCGGCAGTTGGGAATTTGCTGCTGCGGACGTGGAGAATTTATTTATGGGCAAGGATAGCCAACATCAAGGGCAAAGAACAAAAGGCAATTATGATTTTAAATATCCCAGCATGAATTTGCTGAATACAAAACCACAAATAGAGATCAAACGCGGGAGGTACAGGTAAAGAAATGCTGTACCAAAATAAGACAAAACCATCAGGTCAATTGTTAACCCCCGCAGCGTCTAAGACAGAAGCGGGGGTTTTTTTATAAGGAGTTAGGCTGTGACAAGCGCAATCCAAGTATTAGAGCAATCTGTAGTCGTGTTTTCCCAGAATTACTTACCACTGTGTCGGATAAATATCAAGCGGGCGATAGTGTTGCTAGTCAGCAATAAAGCCGAACCATTAGAATTTTCGACAGAAGACGGTTGGTTAATTCACTCATCTCGATTTGTGCTGTCTGTACCCAAGCACATCCGCTTAACAATTGCTGCTACGGAACGAATGTGGAAAATTCCGCCAGTCAATCGTCGGGAGGTTTTACGACGAGATCATAGCAGTTGTCAATATTGCGGTACTAACAAACATCTCACCCTAGATCATGTTATCCCCCGATCTAAAGGTGGCCGACATACTTGGGATAACGTAGTCATAGCCTGCGAAAAATGTAACTCTCGCAAAGGCAATAAAACACCCGCTGAAGCTGGAATGCCTTTGCGGAAATTACCGAAAGCACCTATTCACCCAACGGTGATATTTGCTGAGAAGTTTTGGAATGATATGCAAGCAAACCTGGAATAACAGGAGAGCAAAAGGAATGCTGAAATTAACTTACACCGAAAACTGTTTTTATTTAGAGTGTCTCACTCAATCTCTCGAAGAATGGGTAGCCCAAAGAGTGATTTTGGCACTGCGTGTCAGTCAAACTTTGCGGATTGAACCCACCACAGCTTCCTTTATGCTACCTCTTGATTTGCCAGGAGTAGAAAGACTAAAAGCCGAAGTAAATCGCCATGATAGTGAAATTATGGGCTTATCTAACTGTGATCCTGAATACTTAGAAGTTACCCTCGATGGTTCTTGGTTATCTGATGGTAATCATGATGCTGTCGGTGTATTTGTCACCACTATGAGCTATAGCACGGAGTTTTTTTTGTATAAACTTTGGCAAGAGTCTCAAATTTGTGCTTCTGTGGTCACTGAGTAAGGATGATCATGGCTGCATTTCTAAAAGTTCAGGAACTGTAACAAATCGGTAGCCTTGCTGTTTGAGTCCGCTGACGATTGCTGGCAAGGCTTTGACTGTTCTTTCCCGATTTCCGCCACCATCGTGCATTAACACAATTGCGCCGGGTTTAGCATCTCTGATCACATTTTTCACAAATACTTGATATTTTGCCCGCGGATCGGTGTCTGCTGAAGTCACTGACCACATAACAACGGAGTTTTTCTGACTTTTAGCATAAGCAGCTAATCCGTTGTTTAAATAGCCTCCAGGGGGACGGAAAAATGATGTTTTGACACCTGTTGTTTTATAGATTAATTCATTTGTTTTTTCAATTTCACTTTTAGCTGTAGCTTCATCCATCTTTCGATACCAATGATGCCAAGTATGATTACCAATAGCATGGCCTTCAGCTACAACTCGTTTAGCAATTTCGGGATTTTCTTGTAAGGCACTTCCTACCCAAAAGAATGTAGCTTTTACATTATTTCGTTTGAGGATATCTAACATTTCTGCGGTGGTTTTTGGCCAGGGACCATCATCAATAGTTAAAGCAATTACTTTCTCTTTATTGCTGGGTTCAACTTTATAGATAGTTTTTGCTTGATATTTAGCTGGGACAGTAAAATCTAGGTTTTCAACTTTAGTTAGTAGTTGTGATTTGGGATTAATTTGATTAGTCAGAATGGCAACTTTTAAGGGTTCGCTATTGGTTTTTAATTGGCGTGGATTTGGGATGTTAGTACAAGCTGTAAAAGACAATGCTATTGCGGCAATAGCAATTACTTTTAGTCTTTTATTGTGGTTATTTGTGGGAAAGGAATTATAATTTTTGGGCATAAAGTTCTGTGATATATTCTCCAGGTTGGGAAATTGAAATCTTCCAAAATTAATAAAAAACTTAGTTGGGTAAGGATTTGACTAAATCGGCAGTTAGAAACTGCATTTACAAAAGTCATCAAAAGCGGGGTTTCGCAACTTCTAGGATTTTTTTATTGGGGATGAGATTTATCTATTGAATATTACAGCCAATTCTCTCTAAAGATTGATTAAGAAAATATTTAATTCAATTAGTATTTATAGGCACAGTCAATAATCACAGTAAAATGAGTGGACAAATGTCAGAAACATATCAAGCAGAGCGTACCATCTCATCTATATTTAAAGAACAGAAACAAATTGATGATGTAATTCATCGGTTACTAGATAGAGGCGTTTCCAGCGATTATATATCCGTTTTGGGCAGAAATTTTCAATCAGAAACCAGAATTGCTGGCTTTATTACTAAGCGGGATGTAATTTTGGGAGGATTAAGAACTGGGGCAATTTTTGGTTCTTTATTTGGTTCTTTCCTTAGTTTATTAACTGGGGTCGGTGTATTATTTATTCCCTTTGTTGGTCCAATTGTAGCAGCAGGTCCGATTGGAGCGATATTATTAGGGGCCGCAAGTGGAGCGCTAGCTGGTAGTGCTGGGGCAGGTTTGGTATCAGTTCTTACTGCCTTGGGGATGTCAGAAGACAAAGCTACGGTTTATCAAACCCGCTTAGAAGCTGGTGAATTTTTATTAATGATCGAAGTCCCGATCAATCGGAGTGGCGAATTTCAATTACTATTGGCAAGTTCAGGTGGTGAAGAAATTAATATCATTGGCAAAACACTACCTCATCCTTGTCCTGGAAAATGCAAAAATTCAGATGATTTATCTCCTGAAGTTCGCACCCATCTTTCACCAGAAGCTCAGAATATATTCATTGAACGCTATAATACTGCACTGAATGATAATATGGACAAGCTTACATCTGAACAAATGGCTTGGGATGAAGTTCATAAGCGATTTGATGAAGATGAAAATGGCGTTTGGTCAAAAGTTAAAGTTTTGCGATAGGATGTTTTCCTGATTGGAAGTTCCTAAAATCTTTAAATACAAAAACTCACCAAATTAAAAGACTTGGTGCATTTTCGATTAATTTTTAGATGGGAGCGGGGGGGCTCGAACCCCCACGACCGTTTAAGGTCAACGGATTTTAAGTCCGTAGCGTCTACCATTCCGCCACGCTCCCGTAAGGTTATTTACTGTTTTTGAGGCAGTATTCACCCGCTTGTCTGTTATACCACTAATTGCTTTTTTTTGGCAAGTAGATTTTAAAATTTTATTTGCTAACGCGAATATTTGACATTTAGCACTGAAACAAAATTTTAGGTTAGCCACTTAGCTCACGCTTAATGGCTGCAAACAATTATATCATAAGTTTCGATTTTTGGGCAATTTATTTTTGGGGGATGGAAAATAACACAATTAAATCAACCAGGAATAAATGAACCACGAAGGAGCGAAGATCACGAAGGTAAGAGGTTTTGAGAGATATTTCGCGTCAG
>Ga0164295_10005216_pt1 | contig 10279 bp, 10 predicted proteins | sample GEODES006metaG_FD_111798 | JGI IMG/M metagenome (GOLD analysis project Ga0164295, IMG submission 111798) | Oligotrophic lake water microbial communities from Sparkling Lake, Wisconsin, USA - GEODES006 metaG | ecosystem: Environmental > Aquatic > Freshwater > Lake | place: USA: Sparkling Lake... | reverse complement strand
GCGCCGGCGGGTCGAACCCGTCATTCGCGCCCTCGTGGCCGACGGTGTTTCCGTGTCACTTGACACGATGCGAGCCGAGACCGCGCGCCTGGGAATCGACCTCGGCGTCGACTACATCAACGACGTTTCGGGTGGGCTGTCGGACCCCGCGATGCTCGGTGTCGTAGCCGACAGCGACGTGACGTACATCGCGATGCACTGGCGAGGCGAGAGCGACGTCATGGACGGGAACGCGACATATGGCGATGTCACTCGGGATGTTCTGACCGAGCTACGCGCGCGTATCGACGCTGCTCAGGGCGCTGGGATTGCACCCGGAAGGCTCTGGATTGACCCGGGGCTGGGGTTCGCCAAGACCACCGACCACAACTGGCAACTGCTGCGCGACCTCAACCAGTTCGTCGCGTTGGGCTATCCGGTCCTAGTGGGAGCATCACGCAAGCGATTTCTCAGTCCATTCGGGGAAGCCCCGGCCGATCGCGATCAGGCGACCGCGATCACCAGTGTCCTGTGCGCCGAGGCTGGTGTGGCTGCGGTTCGTGTTCACGACGTTGCCCGCACCGCCGAGGCCCTTCGCGTTCGAAATTCGTGGTGGGGAGGCGCCGCATGACCGACGAGATTCGCCTGCGCGGGCTTCGCGCCTTCGCGCACCACGGCGTGTTCGACGACGAGCGCGCCAACGGCCAAGAATTCATCATCGATGTCGACGCCCGTGTTTCGCTGTCGGGCCTCGGCGACGACATCGCGCAGACGATTCATTATGGTGAACTCGCGGTCGCTATCGTCGCGGCGGTCGAGACCGACCCGGTCGACCTCATCGAAACGGTCGCCGAGCGCGTCGCCGCCATCGTTCTGGGGTTCGGAGCTCTCTCCACCCGGGTCGAAGTTCACAAGCCCAGTGCACCGATTACCGTTCGGTTCGACGACGTATCCGTCGTGATTGAACGGATGCGCCCATGACCCGCGTGGTCATCGCGATGGGGGCGAACTTGGGGAACCGTGCAGAGACAATCGCGGCCGCGATCGAACGACTGGGGGCGACCGAGGGTATTCACGTGGTCGCGGTGTCCGACCTCGTCGAGACCGTCGCGATTCGGCCGGATGGGCCCAGCGACACCCACCCGAACTATCTCAACGGCGTCGCTGTCGTCGACACGACACTGCCCGCCGCGGATTTTCTCGCGGTTCTGCACGCGATCGAAGACGACCACGGGCGGACTCGCACCGAACGTTGGGGTGACCGGACTCTCGACCTCGACCTCATCGTGTTCGGCGACCTGATCGAAGACGGCAACCTCGTCATCCCACACCCGCGCGCCCACGAGCGCTCATTCGTTCTGGGGCCGTGGCTGAGCCTCGACCCCGACGCGTCAATCCCCGGTCGAGGACCCGTAAGCGACCTACTCGCGGCGGTACTCGCGTGAAAAAGACGAATCCGCTGTTCCTCGTCGGGCTCACTCCATTTGCGTTTGGCGTCGGGTTCGCGCTCGACTGGCTACTCGTCAGCACAGGCCGAACGGCCATCCCCGTTCCGTGGACGCTGTCAATCTGTCTTGTTCTCATCGGAATCGCCGTTCTCGCGCTCGGTTCGCGCGTCCGCTGGGCGGTGAAACCCGTCAAGGGCCGCCGCATCGATCCCATCACCGCGGTGACAATAGTCCAGTTGGCGAAGGCTTCGGCGGTAGGCGGAACTCTCATGTTCGGCGCGACCGTCGGCTTTCTCGCCTTCTCGACATCGCGGCCAGTTCTCGTCGACGCCGTCATTCCGTCTAACATTGGCGGTGTCGTCGCGTCACTCGTTCTCGTTGTCGCGGCGCTTGTCGCCGAGTGGTGGTGCGTGTTACCTCCACAAGACCCGGACGGAGAACCCGCATGATGACGCCAGGTCGACTCGAGGTCGGACTCGTCGGAACCGCGCCGGAACTTGCGATTATGGGACTTGCACTAGCCGGCGCCGGACATTTCCCGTGGACCATCACCGAGCCCGCCCCGGCCGACCGCGAACGGGTCGTCTCGTTGTTGCGGGGCGTGTCAATTCAATCGCCCGCGGAGGTCGTCGCGGCCACCCAGTTGATCATTATCGGGGCCGGCGAGGGCGAGACGGTCGCCGAAATAGTCGAATCGCTCGCCGAGTCGTGGCGCCCCGGCCAGATTGTTCTGCACACCTCGGCCGAATTTGGGATTGGTGTGCTCGAAGCCGCTACGCGAAAGGGTGCAATACCGCTCGCCATTCATCCGGTTCTGACTTTCACGGGAACTTCGCTCGATTTACACCGCATGAAGGACGCGTATTTCGCGGTCACGGCGCCGAGTGTCGCCTTGCCCATCGCCCAAGCTTTGGTCGTCGAAATGGGGGGTGAGCCGTTCGTCATCGCCGAAGACGACCGCCCAGCGTATGCCGATGCGATAGCCACCGTTGCCGAGTTCTCACGGGCGATCGTCGATCAATCGACATTTCGACTCCAGGAAATCGGGGTCGAACACCCGGGAGCAGTGCTACGGGCGCTCGCGCACTCGGCCGTCGAAGAAGCGCTGCGGGCATCGTCGGACGGAGCAATCGACCCGATCGGTCGTTGGCTCGACGAGACCACGTCTGACGACGAGGACTAAGGACCCACGTGACTCGACGAATCTGACAATCGGCAGAGCACCCGAACGGTAACCTTGACAAGTACCAGAAGGAGCGCCATGACTGACGAGACCGAACTCTCGGCCGACGAGATTATTGAACAGAAGGCTGTTCGTCTCGCTAAGCGCGCCACGCTTCTGGAAACGGGCGAGGCATACCCCGTCTCGGTTCCCGTCACCGACACGATCGCCGCAGTTCGCGCAGCCCACGAGGGGCTCGACGTTGACGTTGCGACCGGTGTGACCGCGGCTCTCGCGGGTCGAGTTGTTCACTCGCGTAACACGGGCAAGCTCTGTTTTGCCGCGCTGCAGTCGGGCGATGGCGAACGCATTCAGGCGATGCTGTCACTCGATGTCGTCGGCGAGGACGCCCTCGAACGGTGGAAAGAACTCGTCGACCTTGGCGACCACGTGTTCGTCAAGGGCGAAGTCATCACCTCGAAGCGCGGTGAACTGTCGATTCTCGTGGCCGAATGGCAAATCGCGTCGAAGTCCCTGTTGCCGTTGCCGAACCTGCACGCCGAACTGAACGAAGAGACGCGCGTTCGCCAGCGCTACCTCGACCTCATCGTGCGCGACCAAGCACGCCAGAACGTCGTGACCCGCGCGACCGCGATGGCGTCGCTGCGCGAGACATTCGCCAAACACGGCTTCCTCGAGATCGAAACCCCGATGCTCCAGACGATGCACGGAGGCGCCGCCGCCCGTCCATTCGTCACCCACTCGAACGCGTTCGACATGGAACTGTTCTTGCGCATCGCCCCCGAATTGTTCCTCAAGCGCGCGGTGGTCGGCGGAATCGAACGCGTCTTCGAAATCAACCGTAACTTCCGTAACGAGGGCGCCGACTCGACGCACAACCCCGAATTCGTGATGCTCGAGTTTTATCAGGCGTACGGCGACTACAACACCGTTGCCGACCTCACGCAAGAAATGATCCAGAACGCGGCCATCGCGGTCGCTGGTTCGCACGTAGTCACTTGGAACGACGGAACCGAGTACGACTTCGGAGGGGATTGGGCACGTATCTCGATGTTCGAATCGCTCAGCACCGCGGTCGGCACCGAAATCACCCCCGAGACGCCGATGAAGACCCTCGAGACGATGGCGAAGGCCGCCGAGATCGAAGTCCAACACCCGACCCACGGCAAACTCGTCGAGGAACTGTGGGAACACCACGTCAAGGGTGACCTCGTTCGCCCCACGTTCGTCATGGACTTCCCCGTCGACACGAGCCCGCTCGTGCGAGAACACCGATCAAAACCCGGCGTCGTCGAAAAATGGGATCTGTATGTTCGCGGGTTCGAGCTCGCGACTGGATATTCCGAACTCGTTGACCCCGTCATTCAGCGCGAGCGATTCATCGAACAAGCGAAGCTCGGTGAACGCGGTGACGTCGAAGCGATGCGTTTGGACGAGGAATTCCTTCGCGCACTCGAACACGGAATGCCACCGACCGGTGGTCAGGGCATGGGAATCGACCGACTCCTTATGGCTCTGACCGGTCTCGGTATCCGAGAAACCGTCCTGTTCCCGTTGGTCAAGTAGGAGTCGACGTGATTCAGGACTTCTGGGGCAACGCCATTTTTTCGCTCGTGCCGACTATCCTCATAGGGCTCATTTTCTGGTTCGTCATGCGGAGCATCCTGCGCGCAGACCGCACCGAGCGCGACACTCTCAAGAAGTACGAGGCTGAAGAACGCAAACGTCGCGGCCTTCCGCCCACGAAGGACTAGTTCGCGTCTTCGGGGACCGCGATCTTCCAGAGCAGTTTGGCGGGAACAAACGTCGTCAACCACACCGCCGAATCGGGGCTCGTTCGCCCGACCGGTTCGGGCAGAGCCTTCGTCTCGATCTCGAACAGGGCCACAGGAGCGTTGTGTCGGTTGCCGACCTTGACCGCCGCCATCGGGTCTTCGTGCATGTGGACGTAGAGGCGCTTCTGCGGAAGCAGGCCTTCTTTTCGGTCAAGAATCGCGTCGAGGTTGTATTCCGGTGTCGCGTGATACAGATACTGCGGCGCTGCGTTGACATCAATCAAATCAATCTGAACGTTCGGGTTGCTGTGCCCGTAAAACGCGCGCGCTTTCGCTCCGTCAATACTGAGCTCGAATCGGTCGTTCCCGCCGGGTCCGACCTCACGAAGGACGTCATCGACCGTCACCACGATATCGTCAGCGGCGAGGCGCGTGACGATGTCGGTCAACGGAAGCCAGCCGACGGAGTCGAGTTCGACATCGGTCGCGTGGCGCAAAATGAAGGCGATCGCGCCGCCGAGACGCTGGGAATTATTGCGAGCCATTATTCGATCGTACGGTTTCGCGCCGACACGGCCCACCAGCCCGTGTTTTGCCCTCGGCGAAATCGCCCCATTGACGCCCGCGACGTGGTTACTCTCGCATTAATGACCCACGCACCTGCGTGAAGGAGATGACGAGATGTTTGAACGATTTACTGACCGGGCCCGTCGAGTTGTGGTGCTTGCGCAAGAAGAGGCAAAGCAGCTCAACCACAATTACATCGGCACCGAGCACATCCTGCTCGGTCTCATTCGCGAGGGTGACGGCATCGCCGCGAAGGCCCTTTCCGAACTCTCCATCTCGATTGACAACGTCCGCGAGCAGGTTCAGGAAATCATCGGGCAGGGCCAAACGGCTCCGACCGGCCACATTCCGTTCACGCCGCGCGCCAAGAAGGTCCTCGAACTGAGCCTCCGCGAGGCACTGCAGCTTGGGCACAACTACATCGGCACCGAGCACATCCTGCTCGGTCTCATTCGCGAGGGCGAGGGTGTTGCCGCTCAGGTACTCGTCAAACTCGGCGCTGACCTCACGCGCGTTCGCCAGACCGTCATCCAGTTGCTCTCGGGTTACCAGGGCAAGGAATCCGCGGTCGTCGGTGGAACCGAATCGACGTCGTCCGACAAGGGATCGACCATCCTCGACCAGTACGGTCGCAACCTCACGCAGGCGGCGCGCGACGGCAAGCTTGACCCCGTCATCGGGCGCGAGAAGGAAATGGAACGCGTCATGCAGATCCTTTCCCGTCGCACCAAGAACAACCCCGTCCTCATCGGCGAACCGGGAGTCGGAAAGACCGCCGTTGTCGAAGGACTCGCACAGTCGATCGTCAAGGGCGAAGTTCCCGAGACGCTCAAGGACAAGCAGGTCTACACGCTCGACCTCGGCAGCCTCATCGCCGGAAGCCGCTACCGCGGTGACTTCGAAGAGCGCCTCAAGAAGGTCACCAAGGAAATCCGCAATCGCGGCGACATTATCGTCTTCATTGACGAGATCCACGCGCTCGTTGGCGCGGGTGCGGCGGAAGGCGCGGTCGACGCGGCCAGCATCCTCAAGCCCATGCTTGCTCGTGGCGAACTGCAGACCATCGGCGCTACGACCTTAGACGAGTACCGCAAGTATTTTGAAAAGGACGCGGCCCTCGAGCGCCGATTCCAGCCCGTGACCGTCAACGAACCTTCTGTGGCGCACACGATCAACATCCTCAAGGGACTTCGTGACCGTTACGAAGCGTTCCACAAGGTGTCGATTTCGGATGGCGCGCTGACGGCTGCCGCAACGCTCGCCGACCGGTACGTGCAAGACCGCTTCCTTCCCGACAAGGCGATCGACCTCATTGACGAGGCGGGTGCGCGTCTGCGTTTGTCGATTCTTTCGTCACCGCCGGAACTGCGCGAATTCGACGACAAGATTGCTGTCGTTCGTGCCGAGAAGGAAAAGGCAATCGAGAACCAGGACTTCGAGGGCGCGGCCAAGTCGCGCGACGAGGAAAAGAAGCTGCTCGGTGAGCGCCTTCGCCTCGAGAAGGAATGGCGCAAGGGTGACAAGGGTGAACTCGGAACCGTCGACGAAGGCATCATCGCCGAGGTTCTCGCTCAGGCGACCGGTATTCCCGTCTTCAAGCTGACCGAAGAGGAAAGCGCGCGTCTTCTCATGATGGAGAAGTCGCTTCACCAGCGCGTCATTGGCCAGGAAGAAGCCATCGCGGTTCTCTCCAAGACCATCCGCCGAACGCGTGCCGGGCTTAAAGACCCGAAGCGCCCGTCCGGGTCGTTCATCTTTGCCGGTCCGACCGGAGTGGGAAAGACGGAACTTGCCAAGGCTCTCGCCGAATTTTTGTTCGACGACGAAGATGCCCTTATCTCGCTCGACATGTCGGAATACGGTGAAAAGCACACCGCCTCGCGTCTGTTCGGTGCCCCTCCCGGGTACGTCGGGTTCGAAGAGGGCGGCCAACTCACCGAGCGCGTCCGTCGCAAGCCGTTCTCGGTCGTCCTGTTTGACGAAATCGAAAAGGCGCACCCCGATATCTTCAACTCGCTGTTGCAGGTCCTCGAAGAAGGGCGTCTCACTGACGGCCAGGGACGCGTCATCGACTTCAAGAACACCGTCATCATCATGACGACCAACCTCGGGACGAAAGACATCACGGGCGGCCCCGTGGGCTTCACGCTGCAGGGCGACTCGGATCAGACCTACAAGGCGATGCGATCGAAAGTCATCGAGGAGCTCAAAAAGTACTTCAAGCCGGAGTTCCTCAACCGTGTCGACGAGACCATTGTCTTCCCGCAGTTGTCGCAGGACGAACTGCTGCAAATTGTCGACCTCTTCGTCCGTCGTCTGCGCGAGCGCATGCTCGACCGCGATATGACGCTCGATGTGACCGATGCCGCCCGCCGCCAGTTGCTCACGATCGGCTGGGACCCGATGCTCGGGGCCAGGCCACTTCGACGTGCGATTCAGCACGAGGTCGAAGACATGCTGTCGGAAAAAATTCTCAACGGGGAACTTTCCGTCGGTCAGCACGTCCTGATCGACTTCGCGAACGACGAGTTCACGGCGGTAATGACGGGTTCGATTCTTCCCTCGGAAGAGCCCGCTGCGGGTCGCAAGTCGAAGCCGGCGAAGGTTCCCGCGGATTCGGAACTAGACCCCGCCGCGACCGACTCCGGAGAAAACGCGCCGTCGGAATAGACGCCAGCCTAGACCGACGTGGTCCCGACATAGCCGAGTCCCTTGATTTGGCGCGCGTGAAGCCGAACACCCTGGGAAACACGCGCCTTCCTAAGGCGTTGTAGGTTCGGCGCGTCACCCCTATCGCCTGTTCGACGCGCGTACCCTCGAAATATGAACGCGTTTCTCGATCCCGCGGGACCCCTTCCCCCTTCGGTTTACTGGCGTCGTCGGGCGATTGTCCTCGTTCTCGCCATCTTGGTGTTCTCGGGAATCTGGACGCTGTTCACCGCATTCAACGCGGGCACGACCCCCGCGCCCGTCGCGTCTCAGACCCCTGAAACTGTCGTGGCGTGTAATTCGAAAAACATTTCACTTAGGGCCGAAACGAACCAGGAATCCTACGCAGAGGGTGAGTTGCCTAAATTTTCGATGACAATCACCAACGCGGGAACGACGGCGTGCACGCTCGAGGTCGGAACGGACAAGCAGAAGTACGTCATCATGAGCGGCTCTGACCTGATTTGGGATTCGACCGTGTGTCAGGTCTCACCACAACCGTTCCGCCAGATATTCGAGGCTGGCCAATCCCTAACGACGGACGCGGTGCAATGGGGTCGGGCACGCAGCGACAACTGTGACAGCGGAACACCAGCTGTTGGTGGCGGGGCGTCCTATCAACTGACGGTGTACGTGGGCGATCTTCAATCCACGGATGCGAAACAGTTCATGCTGTATTAGTCTCAGGAATATGACATTCCCATCAGGGCGATTGATCGTCGCGAGTTTGGCACTTTTCTGCGCACCGTTAGGCGGTCTGATCGCACCGGCTGCTGCTTTTGACGGCCCGTCGCGAATCATTGGCGGGACGGCGGCGGACATCGACGACGTTCCGTGGCAAGTAGGTCTGATTTCTCCACGACGGGGCGCAACAACCGTGTATGCCGGCCAGTTCTGTGGCGGTTCCATCATTAACGAACGCTGGGTGATAACGGCAGCGCACTGCCTCTCCGATTTCAAGGGAAAGAAGTTGGGAGTTTTCGCTGGCAACGATAACCTAAACGTTCCGACGGGCACAGATGTCTATAGCGCGGCCAGCTGGAAGGTCCACCCCGATTACTCTTCGGGGCCTGCGAGTGATGTTTGGTACAACGACATCGCACTCGTGAGTTTGAAGTCACCGCTCGACTTCGCTGACGCCGCGATTGAACCGATCGCGCTCCCCACGCGCATCGACCCTGCGGATGCGCCCGCTGTGGGAGACTCCATCGGGGTTTCGGGCTGGGGCGCGACATCGTCGAACGAATACAACCCCGGTTATCCCTACCTCCTTCAAAAAACGACGCTCAATGTGATTTCGAACGGTGCACCCACTAGTTGCGGCGCCTACTCGGCATCCGACTGGAATAGCCTCTACGAAACATGCATCGGTTTCAGCGGTGGCGGCAAAGACACCTGTTGGGGAGACTCGGGAGGCCCGTACGTCGACGAAATCGACGCAGACGGCGACGGAAACACCGAGCCGACGCTCATCGGGGTCACCTCATGGGGAAACGGATGCGCCGAAGCGAGTTATCCCGGTCTCGCTACTCGCGTTACCTCCTACCTCGACTGGATCGTGCCGCGCTCACCGAGTTTCAGTACAACCGCGTCGGGGTCGAATACCCTCGTCACGTGGAGTGCACTGAGCAACCAGTTTCTCTCCTATCCTGTGTCCGGCTACCGGATCGAGTACTCCCTCGACTCAGGATTGACATGGGCGCTTGGCGGAACTGTGTCCGCCACAACCCGTTCTCTCACCGTCACAGGAGTGACGAGCGCCCTGTGGCGACTCGCTGCCCTCAATGCTGTCAACTCCTCAGGTGGCCCCTATCTGTGGTCGGGTAATATCGATGTCGACACGGCACGACTCGGAGCCGTACCGGGCGCCCCACAGTCATTCCACATCCTCTCTCAATCTCGACGCGGGTTCAACTTTGAGTGGGCACAGCCGAGCTCGGTCCACAGTTCGGCGATCTGGGATTACCGCATCTATCAGCAGCGCGGATCTTCCGCTCCTCGTCTGGCAGAGTCTGGTCGCTCGCAGTGGCCCGCCGCTACCGTCAGTTCCAAGTTTGGATCGGGAACGTACTGGGTTGTCGCGGTGAACAACTTCGGCGAATCGGTCGCATCCAACACGGTTATCGTTCCCTAATAGCGAAATTCTGCGAGGAGCAGGTGTCTCTCCCAAGTTTTTTGGAGTGCGCCCTCGTCAACGCCCCATGCATTACTCGACAACATCAACGCAGCGAGCGACGGATAGCCTCTGCGAGGGTGTTCACCGAGTGATCGATGACCTCGGTGAACCCTAAGCGGGTTGCTTCGGCGGACCTCAGCTGGTGGGCGGTCACGGCACGGATGTCGCCCGCGAGACTGATTTCACCCGTCGCCACGAGCGTGGGCGAAAGGGCAACGTCTTTCGCCGCGCTGGCGAGTGCTAAAGAGATGGCGAGGTCGGCGCCTGGTTCGGTGACTCGAATGCCACCGACCGTCGAGACGTAGACATCGGCGGACTGGAAAGGTAGTTTGGCGCGGCGCTCGAGAACCGCGAGCAGCATGGCGACTCGAGACGAATCGACGCCGTTCGTGACGCGTCTCGGCTGAGGTGCGCTCGACGGAACGATGAGTGCCTGAATTTC
>Ga0164295_10005214_pt1 | contig 10280 bp, 4 predicted proteins | sample GEODES006metaG_FD_111798 | JGI IMG/M metagenome (GOLD analysis project Ga0164295, IMG submission 111798) | Oligotrophic lake water microbial communities from Sparkling Lake, Wisconsin, USA - GEODES006 metaG | ecosystem: Environmental > Aquatic > Freshwater > Lake | place: USA: Sparkling Lake... | reverse complement strand
TGGCAAGTGCGGCGCCGCCGAAGCCATCCGCATTCAAACCGCCGCTTTGCAGGGTCAGGCTGCCGACATTGGCAGCGTTTGAGCTGCCCTGTTCCAGCTTCACTTCGGCGGTGCCGCCGCGGCCGCTGCCCGGCGCTGTTGCACTGCTGCCGCCGATCGCGAAGGCATCGACGGAAAAACCGCCCGACAAAACCAAGTCGACGGGGTTGCCGCCGGTGGCATGCGAGGAGGCCAATATGCCGCCCATGCCGCCAAGCGCATTGCCGCCGCCGGCATCGGTCTGCGCACCGGTGCCGCCGTTGCCGCCCGTTGCCGTCACCGTCACGATCATGGTGCCGGCCCGCACCTGCGCACCGCGCGCAAGGAGATACTGGTTGCCGGCGGTGGCATTGCCGCCGCGTCCGGCTGTGCCTGAAACCTTGATCGCGCCGCCTTGGCCGCCGACGGCGCTGGCATTCAGGTTGACCGTGCTGCCCAGATCGGCGCGTGATCGGTTGATGACCGGCGTGATCGGCCCGCTGCTCACCCCGACATTGGTGATGCCGCCGCCCAGGGCGTTGCCGCCCGCGCCGCCGGCGCCAGTGTCGCTCTCGCCGCCCCTGCCGCCGATGCTGCTGTTGTCAACATTGGTCGATCCGCCCAGCAGCTCGGAAAAGCCGCCGGTCGCGAGCAGAAACAGACTGACCCCGCCCGCGGTCGAACCCGACGCATTGCCGCCCTGGCCGCCGGTGCCTGAACTGGAAGAGCCGCCGGCACCGCCGCGCGCACGGGCCAGGATGCTCAAACTGTCGGCGACGATTCGCGCACCGCTGCCGTTCTCGGCCCCCTGTATGAACGCGAAGGCTCCGCCCACGACGGCATTGCCGCCGGCACCGCCGCTGCCGGCCAGGGCGTTGCCGCCAGTGGCGTCGGCTTCCAGCAGGAAGCTGCCGACATTCAACGTCGCTTCGTTGACGTTGACCTGGGCGCGGCCGCTCTGTGCGTTCCCGCCGACACTGCCAGCCCCGCCAAAGGCCGACCCGTTCAGCGTGAACGAGGCCGCCGTGGTTGCTTTCGATCCAAGCTGGGCCCGCGTGAAGCCGCCCCGGGCAGCGCCGCCGGTGCCGCCGGTGCCGTTGCCGCCCGATGCCGTGGCCGACAGGCTGATACCGCCCGGTGCGTCGATGCCGGTATCAGCCGCGGTGCCGCCCGTTCCATAGCGCAGAAGAACGGCCGGCAGTTCATTGTCGCCATTGTCGCGCGCCGTCGCGTTGCCGCCCACCACGCCGTTGCCGCCCAAGGCATTGGCCGAAACGCTGAGCTGGCCGGACAGCAGCAGGGAGCCGCCATTGTTGAAATTCACTTCGGCGCGGCCGCCAACGGCCACGCCGCCGTTGCCGCCGGCCATGCCATTGCCGGCAATGGCATCGGCCGCCAGAAACACGATCTGCCCGCCCAGGGCCAGGGTGGGCCGGCCGCTGGCCAGGATCTGCATCGTGCCGCCGGTGGCACTGCCGCCCCGGCTGTTGATATTCGCGACACCGGCCGGGCCTTGGGCACTGGCACTGATGAACGTTTCGCCAAAGGATTCGACCCGGGTCAGTCCGGTGCCGTCGTTGACCTCCAGCAGCGCCGTGCCGCCGCGGAAATCATTGCCGCCGGTGCCGGCAAGCCCGGTGGCATCGGCCGTGATGAACAATTCGCCTGTCGCAAGGTTGCCGCCGCCCTGCACGATCACCTGTGCGCTGCCGGCCTGGATCACGCCGCCGCCGCTGTTGGGTGTGGGGGTTGGCCCTTGCCCCACACTGCGACCGCCAGCCTGGGAACCGGACAGGGCGCCGGCGTCGACAATCAGCCCGTTTGCCGACAACATGGTGTCGGCATTCAGGGTGAGCCGGGCGGTGCCGCCGGTGGCATTGCCGGATTGCTGGCCGTTCTCGCCCGTGTCGCCGATGCCCTGGGCGCGCAACGTCACGTCGCCGGTGCCGTCGTCGTCGATGCTGATGCTGCCGCCAGTCGCCAATTGCACGTTGGCAAAGCCGCCCAAGCCGGTGCCACCGCGGCCGCCCAAGGCCGCGCCGCCGGTGCCATTGGCCTCTGCCATCAGCGAAGATGCTTCCAGCGTTCCGCCGGCAAAGACATGGATCAGCGCCTGGCCGCCGGAGCCGGTGCCGCCCGGTGCCGCGCCGGTGCCGGTCAGGCCGAAGCCATTGGCCAAGACGGTGGCGGAACCGTTGATCCGGAAGCTGGCATTGCCCGACGTGAGCGTGGCGACCCCGGCCGCGCCAGCCCGCACCGGATTATAGGCCGAGGCATCGACCAGCACATCGCCGCCCACGGTCAGCAAGCGGTTGCTGCTGGCGTTGACCGTCGCAACCCGGTCGCCATAGGCCGAAATGCCGCCGGCCAGGCTGAGATTGCCGGATTGGGCCACGGCTTCGATATTGCCGGTTGACCGGATCGTCAGTTCCGACGTGATCGTCTTGCTGTCCACCCGGACCAGCGCGACGCCGGAGCCGGTGCCCGTCGAAGGCGTGGCCACCTGCTGCAGCCCGCGGCCGCTGGTGGTGCCGGTGATGTTGTAACCGGCGGACAACACGATGGCATTGCCATCCACATCAGCGGCGCCGGCCACGTCGAAACCCAAATTGCCGCTGCCGCCGGTGATCAGCAAGCTGATCGAATCGTTCTTCGGCATCGCCACCATGTAGATGCGATGATAAATGCCCTCGGTGCTGTCCCCGGCCGCGCCGGTGATGTTGCCGGCGACCTGGATTGCGAAGCCAGTCGCATCGGTGGCGACGTTGGTGGTGATGTCGAACAGGCCGCCGTTCAGGGTGAAACTGGCATCCTGGGCCGCCACCAGCGCCGCCGAACCGTCGACGGTGATCGCGCCGCTCATCGAGATGCGCGGCGCGACGGCGATTACATAGGCATCCCGGCTGCCATTGTTGGCAACAACCGCGCCACCGGGGACGATGTCGACCCGGGCGGTGCTGCCGGCGGCGGCCGCCAGGCGGAACTGGTTGGTGTTCGACAGGAACCGCTGGCCCGCCGCCGCGCCCACCGGATCATTGGCGGTGAGCAGCAGGCTGCCCACGTTGAAGCGCGCCGTGTTCGACAGCAGCAATCCGCCGGGCGCGTAGAACCAAATGCGGCCACCGGGATCGCTGTTCACCGTGCCGTTGAACACGATAGCGCGCGTGGGATCGGCCGCGATGACACGGTTGAGCACCGTGTAGGTCCCGCTCTGGAGACCGGAGCCGCCCGTGAAATTGACGATATTGCCGGCCGGCAGGAAATTGATCGCGTTGGCGCTGATGGCGGTGTCGGTGGGCGTCCAGTTGATCGTCACCTGATCGCTGTTGATCAGGATCGTTTCGGACGGGCCTTGCCCAAAGCGTTGGAAATTGCCCAGCACCGGGGTGGCGGTGCCCTGGAAGGCCTGCGCGCACACGATCTGCGGTTGCAGCGCCAGCATGCTGGCCAGAACCGCTGGCGAGGCGGCCAGCGCCAGCCTTGTGCGCGGGTTGAAACCCTGATCGGGCGCGCTGCGCGCCGGCGCTTGCTCGTCGAACAGGCGCATCAGTTGGTCCTCCACGGCAGCAGGCGGGTGGTGAGCGTGACCAGCAGTCGAACGTCGCCGGCATTCACCGGCCCGACACCTTTCAGCGCCACGGCGCCGCCAACATCAACGCGTGCCCGATCCGACAGCACCAGCCGCGCGCCGCCGCCGGCCGAAACCAGACTGGCCGGGTTGTTCGCCGCCACGCCCAGATTGCGCGTCCAGGCCCAGCCGGCATCGACGAACATATAGGGCTGTGCCGCCAGCTTGAGGGCCGAATTCAGGATGATCGCATCATGGCGCAGCTCCGCAGTCACGGCCAACCCGTCGTCACCGGTCAGCGCGCCGGGCTCATAGCCGCGGCCCACGGTGAAATTGCCCAGGGCAAAACGTTCGAAACCGAACAGATTGCCGCTGGCATATTGGGCACGCGGCTGCACCACCAGGCTGAGCCGGCGCGACAGCCGGGCTTCGCCAAGGCCGGTGAAGCGCGCCACCGTCGCTGTCGGGCTGCCGTTGACCAGGCCCGGCGGCACGGCCCCGGCCGCGGTGCACACGGCCGGCGATTCGAGACAGTCCGGGCTGGCGCCAAGGATCGAAAGCCCCTGCCGCACTTCCACGCCGAGCGCGAAGCGCCAGGCCGAGGTGCCACCGGGGCCGCGACCGCGCAAATCCAGCCAATCCCCGTCGATCCGGGCATAGGCCACGCGAAGCCGATCGCGCGACAGCGGCGCTGCGTTGAACTCCACCTGCTGATTGAGCAGATCAAGCCCGGCCTTGCCCTCAATGCTGGCCGCCTGGCTGCGCCGGAACGGGTAGGCGGCTTCGATATTGGCAAAAAACGTGCGGGCGCGCACCGGCGGCACTGCGGCGCCCAGCGCCGGCCGGGTCCAGGCCTGGGTGACACGACCACCCAGCCGCAGGCCTTCACCGCCGATGGCGAAATCATGCCCGGCCTGCAACACCTGCTGCTCGCGCAGTTGGCTGGTGGCATAATAGGAAACGAAGCTGTGATCGCCCAGGCCGGTCAGGCCATGGGCCTGCAGCCGCAACTGCCCGCCCCACGGCCCGGTTTGGCTGGGGCCCAGATTGGTCACCACAGCATCCGCAGCGATCGGGCGACGCTGCACGCTGACTTCGCCCACCATGTCGCCAACGGTCGTGCCGGCGGGCTTCAGGGTCAGCCGCACGTCCATCCCCGGGATGTCCCGCGCCAGCAAGAGATAACGTTCGGCGGCGATGCGGTTGAACACCTGGCCGGTGGCCAATTTGTTCAGATAACGCGCCACCTGCGCTTCGTTGCGGCCAGCATCGCCGCGCACGCGGATCGCCGTCAATCGGGCATAGAGCACTTCGAACCGGACAACGCCGGATTCGATGCGCTGCGCCGGCACCTGCACCGCCGCCAGATATCCCATGCGGCGCAATTTGGTGGCCACGGCATCGCGAATTTCACAAAGCACCGACACCGGCAATTCGCGCCCCGCCAGCGGACGCCACAAGGCTTCCAGATCGCCAGCCGCAACCGGCGCGAGATTGTTGAATTCAGCCCGCGTCAGCGTCAATTTGATGGCGGCATAGGCCGGATCGGACAACGCGCACGGGCTGCGTTCGATATCGCCGTCAACGATCAGCCGCGTGGGTGCCGTGATGGTCGGGCGCCGGCTGGGGTCGATTTCTTCGCGTGTCGGCGCGCCGGTCACGCCCACCTGCGCCGCCGCCGGATGCGCAATCGCGCCAAGCAGCGCCGTGCCGATCAGAAAGGCGGATCTGCGCCGGGCAAGATCGGGCCGCCGCGGCATGCGCCCAGCCCAACAGCCCCCGTCGTCCATCCCACATCCCCCCGCAACTTTGCGTTGCGACCCCTGATTTGTCGCATCCTAGCCCAAATTCGGGATCTAGCACCAGCATATTGTAAATTGATTACCTTCTGTAGATCAATTACGTTCTGCGCGGGCATGGCGATGCAGGCTGCGTTGGCGCAGCGATGCAGGCTGCGCAGGCGCAGCGATGCAGGGAATCATGCAGTGGGGGGAAGAAAGGTGAAGCCTGGTCCGGATGCCAAGCGTTCGGCCGTCCGGCCGTCCGGGTTCAGCGCCGACGCTTGCGCTGGTCGCCGCCGTGTTCAAACAGGTCTGCCAGGCTGTCGATGATGGTGCCGCCCAATTGTTCGGCATCCATGATGGTGACGGCACGGGCGTAATAACGCGTCACATCGTGGCCGATGCCGATGGCGATCAGCTCTACCGGGCTTCTGGTTTCGATCTGACGGATGGCGGCGCGCAGGTGGCGCTCCAGATAATTGCCGCTGTTCACGCTCAGGGTGGAATCGTCCACCGGCGCGCCATCGGAAATCACCATCAGGATACGCCGGTCTTCGCGCCGGGCCAGCAGGCGATCATGCGCCCACAGCAAAGCTTCGCCGTCGATATTTTCCTTCAACAGGCCTTCGCGCATCATCAGGCCCAGATTCTTGCGCGCCCGCCGCCACGGCGCATCGGCCTGCTTGTAGATGATGTGGCGCAGATCGTTGAGGCGGCCGGGCTTGGCCGGCCGGCCGGCGGCCAACCAGGCCTCACGGCTTTGCCCGCCCTTCCAGGCGCGCGTGGTGAAGCCGAGGATTTCGGTTTTCACCGCGCAGCGTTCCAGCGTGCGCGCCAATATGTCGGCACAGATCGCCGCGATGGAGATCGGCCGGCCGCGCATCGACCCCGAATTGTCGATCAGCAGCGTCACCACCGTGTCGCGGAATTCGGTGTCACGCTCCACCTTGTACGACAGCGCGTGGGTGGGGTTGGTGACGATCCGCACCAGCCGCCCGGCATCGAGCAGGCCTTCATCCTGATCGAAATCCCAACTGCGGTTCTGCTGCGCCATCAGCCGGCGTTGCAGCCGGTTCGCCAATTTGGTCACGGCCGATTGCAACGGGATCAATTGCTGATCGAGATAGGCCCGCAGCCTGGTCAGTTCCTCATCGTCGCACAGGTCAGCCGCGCCGACGACTTCGTCGAACTTCGTGGTGTGGGCGCGATATTCGAAATCCGGCGGCAGGTCAGACAGCGGCTGGTTGGGCCGCCACGGCATCTTGCCCTCGTCGCCGTCCTCGCCCATCTCCGCGTCGGACACCATGTCGGTGTCCATCTCGACTTCGCGGCTGTCCGATTCCTCGGGCGCATCGGCCGATTCCTCGGCGCGGGTTTCGGTGGATTGCTCCTGGCCGCCGCCGTCGTCCTGCTCAGAATCGTCGCTGTCCTCGCCGGGCTGTTCCTCTTCGTCCTGCCCGTCGCTTTCCTCGGCTTCTTCGGCGGCTTCGTCCGGATCGGCACCCAGCCCGAGATCGTTGAGCACCCGGCGCAGCGCCTGCGCAAAGCCGGCCTGATCCTCCAGCGTGTTCGCCAGATCATCAAGATGCCCGGCGGCACGTGCCTCGATATCGGCGCGCACCATGTCCACCGCCGCTTCGGCGGCGCGCGGCACGGCAGCGCCGGTCAGGCGCTCGCGCACGATCAGCGCCAGCGCACTGGCCAGCGGCACTTCTTCCGGCGTCCGGGCCCGCACGATCGGATCGGTGCGCACCCGCGCCTCCACCATGCGATCCAGATTGCGCGCCACCCCGGCCATATCGAGCGCGCCGAGCGCTTCACAGCGTGTCTGTTCCAGCGCGTTCCAGATCTCGCGGGCCGGGCCGGCATCGGGCAGATCCTGTCCATGCAGCTTGGCATCATGGTGGCGGCGCTTCAGCGCGAAACTGTCGGCCCAGCCGCGCACTTCCGCCACCTGTTCGGCCGGCAACGCGCGGGCCGGTTGCGGCACGCGGGCCTGCTCACCGAAACAGGCCGGTTTGTCAGCCGTATAGGCCAGGTCCATGCCCGGCGCATGGCCAAGCGCCCGCATGCTGGCGGCCACCGCCTGGCGGAAATCCTCGATCGGGCTATTGTCGGCCATGAACCCATTTGTGCCGGCCGTGGTTGCCTGTCAAATGCCCAAAATGTCCGGGTTCGCTGCCGCTGCACCTCACACCGGCAACAGCTTGACCTTTCAGGCCCGCATGGCAGGGGAGGGGACACACAAACGGGGAGCGAAGCACATGGCAGGGCCACTGCAGGGCATCAGGGTGATCGAGTTGGCCGGCATCGGGCCGGGGCCATTTGCCGGCATGATGCTGTCCGATCATGGCGCCGAAGTGATCCGGGTGGATCGGCCCGGCGCGCGCATCGACGCCCGCGACCCGTTGTTGCGCGGCCGCCGGGTGATCGGCGTGGATCTGAAATCGCCGCAGGGTCAGGCGCTCGTGCTCGATCTGGTGAAGGGCGCCGATGCGCTGTTCGAAGGCTTTCGCCCCGGTGTGACCGAGCGGCTGGGTCTGGGGCCGGCGCAGTGCCATGCGGTCAACCCGGCTTTGGTCTATGGCCGCATGACCGGTTGGGGCCAGTTCGGGCCCTATGCCCAGGCCGCGGGCCACGACATCAACTATATCGCCCTCGCCGGCGCGCTGCATGGCTATGGCCGCGCCGGCGACAAGCCGACCCCGCCGATCAACATGGTCGGTGATTTCGGCGGCGGCGGCATGATGCTGGCGTTCGGCATGGTATCGGCGCTGCTGCACGCCAAGACCACCGGGCAAGGCCAGGTGATCGATTGCGCCATGACCGATGGGGCCGCCGCGCTGATGGCGATGATCTGGGGTTTCCGCGCCAACGGCATCTGGAAGGACGAGCGTGGCGTCAACCTGCTCGATACCGGCGCGCACATGTATGACACTTATGCCTGCGCCGATGGCAAATATATCAGCATCGGCAGCCTGGAGCCGCAATTCTATGCGCTGCTGCTGCACAAGACCGGCTTGGCCGATGATCCGGATTTCGCCGCCCAGATGGATTCGGGCCGCTGGCCGCAGCTGAAGGATCGGCTGACTTCGCTGTTCGCCACCAAGTCGCGCGACGAATGGTGCGAGATCATGGAAATGACCGACATCTGCTTTGCGCCGGTGCTGTCCATGGCCGAAGCCCCGCACCACCCGCACAATGTCGCGCGCCAGACGTTCGTGGAGGCCGATGGCGTCATGCAGCCTGCCCCGGCGCCGCGCTATTCCGCGACCATGTCCGATGCGCCGCGCATGACGAAGGCGGCCGATACCGATGCCATATTGGCCGATCTGGGCTATGATGCGGCACGGATTGACAGTTTGAAGGCGGCCGGGACGGTCCGTTGAGCCTTTCGCCCTTCGCCACCCATTGGCAGGCGTCGCGCGATCGCCTCCACCCGGAGGCGATGTCGGCCACCCGCAGCCCGTTTGCGCGGGATCGGGATCGCATCATCCACAGCGGGGCCTTCCGCCGATTGCGCTATAAAACACAAGTATTTGTCGCGCCCGACGGCGATCATTTCCGCGTGCGGCTGACCCACAGCCTGGAGGTGGCGCAGATCGCCCGCAGCCTCGCCCGCGCGCTCGGCGTGGACGAAGACCTGACCGAGGCGCTGGCGCTGGCGCATGATCTGGGCCACCCGCCGTTCGGCCATTCGGGCGAGGATGCGCTGGAACGCGCCATGGCGCCGTGGGGCGGCTTTGATCACAACGGCCATGCGCTGCGGATCGTGACCCAATTGGAAAGCCGCTACCCCGGTTTCGATGGCCTGAACCTCACGTGGGAAACGCTGGAGGGCCTCGCCAAGCACAACGGCCCGGTTTTTGAACCCGGCTGGGCGCTGGCCGGCGTCGATGCCGCCTGGCCGCTCGATCTGGCCAGCCATGCCGGCCTGGAGGCGCAGCTCGCGGCGATCGCCGACGATATCGCCTACGACAATCATGATCTGGACGATGGCATTCGCGCTGGCCTGTTTGCGGTGGAGCAGGTGGCCGAAGCGGTGCCGTTCGTCGCCGATTGCTGGCAGACGGTCACCAGACGCTGGCCGACTGTCACCGCCCGGCGGCGGCTGGTGCCCGAACTGGTGCGCGAAATGATCGGCCGCATGGTGGCCGATGTGCTGGCAACGACGCGCAGCCGGTTGAGCGCCATCAACGCCGGCAACGTGACCGATATCCGCCAGGCCGGCCACATGATCGCCGGCCTCTCCGCGCCCTTGTCTGCCGATGTGCGCGTGCTGAAGAATTTCCTGCGCGACCATATGTATCGCGCGCCCGCCGTTGCCCGGCTGCGCGATCCATCCGAAGCCGTGGTTGCCGCCCTGTTTGCCACGCTGCACGCCGATCCCGCCCGCCTGCCCGGCGATTGGGGTCCCCTGTGCCCGGCCGATGAACCGGGCCGCGCGCGCCATGTCGGTGATTTCGTGGCTGGCATGACAGACCGTTATGCGCTGAAACTCTATGAGCAACTGGTGGGGCCTTCGCCCCTGCCGCAGGAGATGGTGACATGAGCGACGTGAATGGTTTCGTTGATCCGCGCTTCGAAGGCGTGCGCACGACATTGGCGGCCATGCTAGCCAGCGGCCAGGATATCGGCGCCAGTTTCGCCGCGACGATCGATGGCGAACCGGTGATCGACCTGTGGGGCGGCCATGCCGACGAGGCGCAGACGCGCCCGTGGGAAAAGGACACCATCGTCAATGTCTACAGCACCACCAAGACGATGACCGCGCTGACCGCATTGTGGCTGGCCGATCAGGGCGAGCTGAAATTTGAAGAACGCGTCGCGCATTACTGGCCGGAATTCGCTGCCGCCGGGAAACAGGACGTGACCGTGGCGATGCTGATGAGCCACAGCGCCGGCCTGTCGGG
>Ga0164295_10005213_pt1 | contig 10280 bp, 4 predicted proteins | sample GEODES006metaG_FD_111798 | JGI IMG/M metagenome (GOLD analysis project Ga0164295, IMG submission 111798) | Oligotrophic lake water microbial communities from Sparkling Lake, Wisconsin, USA - GEODES006 metaG | ecosystem: Environmental > Aquatic > Freshwater > Lake | place: USA: Sparkling Lake... | reverse complement strand
TCGTTTCGATAAAAGGCATACATCTTCCATCACTGCTGACATCCATTTCGTCTTTTGAAGCGAGCGCCTTTCTCCTTCGCTAAGATCCTCTCTAGAAGACTGAGCAGCATGAGCGTCACTGAATTTAGACCGAGCTGAGCCGAAAAACAATATTGTAGATGAAATGTTTGCAGCTTCAAGACGTTCTCCAGTCTCAATCAGCTCTGCCAAATCTGGAAGTGGTTTAGCGCCTTTAGAAGACAGCCACGATATATTTTGGTAAGCCTTTACTGGCTTCAGTAGTTCCTCTCCATTAATGACCGTCGTTGGACACTGCGTTAGTTCTAGGCGAGGAAAATTCATTGTAGGAAAGGAGAGCGAGATTCTTTTAAAGATATTTGGTGCGGGTTACCTAGATTCGGCGCCGGACAAGACTTGTAAATTTAGATCGTCGCAGGCACAGTATATATAAAATCCAATATGTATATCCGAAAACGCTGATCACTTTGTCAATCTTTGGCGCGGGAGTGTTTTTATCTTTTGGGTCATTCCTTTCATATCTGGCGCGGAAAACAAGTGTGCTTATCAACGGGCTTTGGAACAAAATAACAGAATGGCAGACATGAGAGAAAGCACTAGTTCTAGTCCTGCCAGTAATCTTCGCGTTGCATTGCGCCCCCTAGCTGACGACATAGACGATGATGTTCTATGTTTCTTATTTGAAGAGCTCTCTACAACAGAGACTTCTTCCTTTTCAATAATTGACGACACGTTAACAACATTTATACCTTTGTTTGTAGATCAGCCTACTGATAGACGAAGGGCAATTGTGCAGCGTACTCAGATGCTTTTTAAAAAAGGCTTATCAGAATCGACTTCAACGGCTGTGGAAAGATCATCTTCTTTGAAAAAGAACGTCTCTACCTCTATGGTCGTTGATAAAATCGACGATGATAAAAGAAGCAAAACAGTCTCTGAATTAGACATACTTTTGCTTTCTGTAAAACCCTCTGATGTCACTCAACTTCAAGCTCTTTTCCCTGATGTTCATGAAGAACATTTACGATATGCAATAGCATCAACAGGTGGATCATCGTCTTGTATTGAAAAGGCTGCTTCATTTTTGCTTGAAAATGATATCGAGACACTTATTAATGAAATCAAAAAGGATATTAATCAACGTGATAATGCTGAGAGCGCATTAGCAAAGACGATTCGTCTTAAAGAGGAACAAGCAAAGGCATCTCTACTTTCAAGGTACGATGAACAAGTCGATGATAAAGATAAACGCTATAGACCGACATTGCCACCCGAAATGCTTGTTACAATTCCTAAAGGAGCAAAAGTTGTCAAATATTTAGATGGGAAACCGATTCATTTAAAGCCGAGTGAAAAATTTATCATCGAAAAAGATGAAGAGCTTTTAACTATTCCTCAAACGACGCTCAAGATCAAGAAGAAAGGACAAGGTGGGGCATCGCCAGGTTTTAAAAAATAGACAAGAATACCTAGTGTAAGATGTCAGATGTTCCCCGCGTGTGAGACCGAAAGCACATCTTTAACAAAGAGCAAGGTAGTTGATATCTGAGGTTGACGATCATGGTAGTAGTAATAACATTTCGTGTGTCGAGCAAAGTGGAATAAAATGATTCGTATTTTACAACACTAGTTATAAATTGAACTGAGAGGTGAATTATTTTGCTTTGAATAAATAAACAGATCGTTAAGCCCCGCCACGGCGACAATATCTTCATGAGGATGCCAAGAGCAATGTAACACCTTTCTGCCATAATCAATCAATGAAGAGTCACTAACGCCCATATCCCCTCCTCCTCCATCGTCTTCATCTTCAGTTGTTGCCATAGCTGACAAGTCTTGCCCTGGACTGCAGTTTACCTTCCTTATGATTGAAGGCTTAGGTCTAGCTTTAGAAAGTTCAATAGTGGTTTCTGTGCTAGCTACCGTGTCGTAGAACTTGCAGCAGTTATTATAGCTTCCAGTTAGCACTTGGCGTCCATCACGAGAAGAAGAAACTCTAAATCTGTCAAAAATACACTCGCTATCAAAGAGCTCATTAAGCTTTGGCCGAAGTTGCTCGTGAACCTGCACGACATTAACGGGCCCCCTGCCTTCCATGGCTAGATCCCAAATTTTAACAGACAAGTAATCCCGAGCAATGACATATCGTCCGTCGTGGGAAAACTCTACGTCTGTAACTGTGGCTATTAGTTCGCTAAAATATGTCTTTGGAGTAAGGTCTGGCTCATCGTGGAGCTGTCGCGTATGATGATCACAGAGAGCGGCTTCACGCATATCTCCAAGCTTAATGCTGCCACGCGAAGAGCTAAACATGAAAACATGGGCGTGCTGTGGGTGAAACGTGGCCGCAGTAATCACCTCAGTGAGCTCTTCTAGCGTGGGAGGTTTCATATCGACAATGTTGAACGAAAGTTTTGCGTGCTCTAGATCCCAAATATTCACACGCAAATCATCTGCCGATAAAAAGGTGGATCCATCAGAGTTGACTGAAATAGAGTTTATGTGATAAGCATTTGCATTTGCAAAGACTCTTCGTGGTGATGCTATCGTTTGCGCTTCTCGTTTAACAAGGGACGGAATGCGAAGTTGCGGAACAGGCATTCGACCACCATATCTTCCGACTTCGACATTTAAAAGTGCAGCAACACGAACAGTCTTTTCATGAACCTTCCAAAGCTTTATTGTCTTGTCATTCGTAGAGAGCAAGAGCAAGGAATCATTCACCCGCTTGCACCAAGCGATTTGATTGATCTTTTCTTCAATCTCTTGGCTCTTTAGGTAGTCGAATTCAGACTCGTGGCTCTGAAACTCGGTCAAGAAGCGATATTCAGGCTGAGTTGTTGCTGATCCCGTTTGATCTCTCGTTTCCATATCAAAATCGTCCGATCCATCTTGTCCAGCGCTGCCGCTCCTTCTTCCCAGAACTCCACCACCGCCAACACGCTGTCTTTTGCGACCCTGTAAAGAGTATAATGATGTAGGTTAGTAGGACGTAATAATAGTTGTTTGGTTACAACAAGTTGGGTGCTAGTAATACTTGGTTACAACAAGAAGGCTTGAAACAACTTACCTTTCCAGAGTCTGTTCGCTCAAAGACAACTATTCGACCACCCTTATCTCCAGTCGCTAGGAAATCACCGTCACTATCAAACTCCACAGTGGAAAGTATATCCGCTTCTGAAAACTCTTCGTCCTCTTCCTTTTCGCCAAAGCACTGCGTAAAGCTCCAATCCTCCATTTCAAATCTACGTGATTGATTTCGTGTCTTCCTATAGAACCTATTGCATTGTAGGTGCTGTAAATTTCCTAACAACAACTTGGTCTTTCGTTTTCGTAAGCTCGGTTTTAAAAGCGGGCCGAGTGATTTTTATCATGTCGTCTTCTAAAGAGACTGAAATGATGATGTCGTCTTCCAAAGAGACTACTACTGAGGGGGGGGAAGTCCAAATGGTAAGTCGATCCTCTCTTTACTTCTCTAAGGGCGTAGTCACTTCTCACTCTCTCCTCCTCATCTTTCTTATGACTGACCTTTCCCACGAATACCCCTTAACCCTAATAAATCTCTCTCCCTTTTTTTTTGTTTACAGTCCTCCGAGGAGATGGACATGCTAGGCAAAGCAGTCGCTATAGCAGGAGCCGAATCTGAAGACGATGCGAAGGATTCACCTGCTCAGCCAAAGCAAACCAAGCTTGAGCTCCTTCGTCAGCAGAACGCTGCTCAGAGAAAACTGCACGATGATCGCATGGAAAAGCTTAAAGAGCTCAAGGCCGGGATGAAGGGCAAAAAGGCCGAAATCGACGAAATGGCTGCAGACAAGCGCCTCGAATATCTAATGGCGCAGGCTGATATGTATTCTCATTTTACGCACGAGACGCGAGCTAGCTTTTCGCCTGCTACCTCTGCCGCAGCTGGAGGCTCGTCCGAAGGCGCCCCGAAGCCGCGCGGACGCCGAGCAAAGGCCGATAAAGAAGATGCAGATATTGTAGACGACTCTGTTCCTGCCTCACTGGTTAACTCCAAGCTCCTAGTGCAGCCAAGCATTATTAAGGGAGAAATGAGAGACTATCAGCTAGAGGGTCTTAACTGGATGCTAAACCTCCACGACAACAACATCTCTGGTATCTTGGCTGATGAAATGGGCCTCGGAAAAACCCTCCAAGCAATCAGCTTGCTTGCGGCTCTTAAAGAATTCAGGGGAGTCACTGGGCCTCACTTGGTATTGGCGCCAAAGAGCGTTGTTGGCAACTGGTACCGAGAGTTTACCAGGTTCTGTCCGTCATTTCGTGTCCTAAAGATGCTAGGTCAAGACAAGGTTGAGAGAGAAAGGCTCGTTAAACAAGAGTTGCTTGGGCCAAAGTCATACGACGTTGTTATTGCATCTTATGAAACATTTGTCATCGAAAAGACTGCCTTCAAAAAGTTCGGCTGGTATTACGTTGTGATTGACGAGGCACACCGCATCAAGAACGAGAAGAGCATTCTCGCTGTCGAAGTCAGGAGACAGACCTCCCTGTTCAGGCTCCTTCTTACCGGCACCCCTCTTCAGAACAACTTGCACGAACTTTGGGCTCTTCTTAACTTTCTTCTTCCGGACATTTTCTCATCATCTGACGACTTCGACTCGTGGTTCTCGCAAGGGGGTAGCTCAGAGGTTGTGAAAAAGCTCCACGCAATCATTAAGCCGTTTTTGCTCCGAAGATTGAAGATTGATGTTGAGCACACGTTGCTACCCAAGATTGAAACAAAGCTCTATGTCGGCATGACAGCAATGCAGCGAAAGTGGTACAAGTTGCTCCTCGCTAAGGATGCCGCATCTATCAACGCTATTGGAGCAGATCGCGTGCGTCTCTTGAATATCCTGATGCAGCTTAAGAAGGTGTGTAACCACCCTTACCTCTTTGACGGAGCTGAGGAGGGTCCTCCATACGACGACTATGGGCCGCACATCTATGAGAATTCAGGCAAGATGCAGCTCTTGCACAAGCTTCTCCCAAAGCTCAAGGCCCAAGGCTCGCGAGTATTGATCTTTAGCCAAATGACTCGAATGCTCAACATTATCGAGGACTACTTGCGCATTCGAGGCACGCTCTATTGCAGGATTGACGGAAACACAGGCAGCTTTGAGCGCGAAGCAGCCATGGATGCATTCAATGCTCCTGGTTCACCGATTGATGTTTTTCTTCTTTCCACTCGTGCTGGGGGTCTCGGTATTAACCTGTTTACGGCCGACATTGTGATCATCTATGACAGCGACTGGAACCCTCAGGCTGATCTTCAGGCCATGGATCGGGCGCATCGAATCGGTCAAAAGAAGCAAGTTCGCGTCTTCCGCCTCATCACTGAGAAGAGCGTTGAAGAAAAGATTGTCGAGCGAGCCGAGCGAAAGCTCTTCCTTGACGCTGTTATTGTTCAGCAGGGACGACTGGCGCCGCAGGACAAGGGCTTGTCAAAAGAGGCCTTGTTGAACATGGTCCGTTTCGGCGCTGACGACATTTTCCGCGGTGAAGGAGCCACAATCACGGACGAAGACATTGACGTGATCTTGTCTAGAAGCGAGTTAAAGACCAAGGAGGAAGCAGGTAAGCTCCAGCGCGAAATGGCCCAGACGCTTGGAAACCTCAACATGGAGGACCTCTTAAAAGGCAGCTCGTATTTGGCTGAGAAGCCTGCACCGGCTACGAACCTTCCTTACTTTATTCCTGTTGCTGAGCGCGAGGCGAAACTGAAAAACCGTCACGACGTAGTTGTTATTGACAAGGCTCCAAAGGTGAGCATGCCCAAGTTATTCAGGCCACCGCAAATGAACGACTATCAGTTCTACAACAGAAAGCGCATCGAGGAGATCTATGCTCACGAAAATGAATTGCTGCTTAAGAGGAAAGAGACGGAAAAGAACTTCAAAGACGCCATTGCACAAGAAAAGACTGACATGAGGACTTTGAAATCGAAGGCTTACTTCAAAAATCTGCAAGATAGCAAACATGGATCGCACGATAGCAATGTATCTGCGGCAGTGCCTGTTGCTGTTGCTGCTGCTACCACTGCTACTACTGTTGCTGCTGCTACAACTAGCACTGTGGCTCCTCCTCCTCCTCCTCCTCCTTCTTCTTCTTCTTCTTCTGCTGCTGCTTCTGATGCTTCCTCCGCCTCTGCGATGGAGGTCGACGAGGTCAAGGAGGTGAATGCTGATGGTGAAGACGTTGCCTCGTGGGATCAATCAAACACAGAGTTTAAACCGCAGCTTTCGACAGAGTCTGCTTCTGTTTTGCTAGAAAAGGCGCTCGCTGAACTTCAATTATCATCTGAAGAGAGGGAAGAGAAGGAACGGCTAGAGGCTGAGGGCTTCAAGGACTGGTCGAGAAAGGACTATAAAGCTCTCACATCTGCACTCGAACGACATGGGCGCAATAACAAGGAGGTGGTCTTGGCAGAGGTTATGGAGGTCACAGAAAAGGAATTCGCTGACGTCTCTCGATATTATGAAGTGTTCATGGAGCGAGGTCCGTCAGAGATTTCTGAGTTCAAAGCCCTCGAGAAAAAGATGAAGGCAGCCGAGAGCGGCATCTTGGACCGCGACAAGAACGAACGTATCATTGCTGAGCGCGTTGCAAGGACGCCTGACCCCATGCGAACGTTATCGATTCCGTATCCGCAATCAAAGGTTGCTAGTAGCAAGGGCTACACAGAGGAGGAGGATCGCTTTCTCGTTATCTTGATGAATTCGATGGGCTACGGTGCATGGGACGAGATGAGGGCTGAAATTCGCCGCTCTGAAGCGTTCCGTTTTGACTTTTTCCTCAAGTCTCGCACCCCTCTTGAGCTCAATAAGCGATGTGACGCGCTTGTTCGTATGCTTGAAAAGGATGCGATTGACAACAAGACCCCAGCAGGAAAAATTGCAGCTGAGGCTGAGCAGCGAAAGAAAGATGACAAGGAGAAGGCTAAAGAGAAGGATAAAGACAGAAAATTGGCTACCGTTAGTTCTTCCTCTTCTTCCTCCTCCTCTTCTTCTTCTTCTTCCTCCTCATCCTCCTCCTCCGCTGCGGTAGATGCTGCTCAGAAAGGAACGACAGGACCGGTTGCTGATGGCCCGTCTGCTAAGAAGAGAAAGGTTCAGGCTTCTATATCAGGTGCTGGCACCTCTGCGCAGACGTTCACAATTGTGTCAGATGACGAAGAATCCTAAATTGATGAGGAGAACAGGAAAAGGGATTTTTATTCAATTGAACAAGATGTATCTAATTATAATCGAGTTACTCCAAGTCTTTGTGAAAGATTGTCACAAACCTGTTGAGGCCATTGATCAAACATTGAAGTCCATTGTGCACCCATGACTGACTTGTAGTTATTAAGCACGGTAGCCATAGCCATTAACACTTGCGCGTTCTTATCGTTAGGTCTATCAAACACCGAAGAAAAGGTAGCTGCGATAAAGGGAAGAAGGCGGGACAGAGGACCCGGCGCAGCAGAAACTGCGTGGCAGAACCCAATCAAGGCCTGTCTTCTCTCTGCTGGGTCGGTGCATGCCTTGCAAGCATTGAGCCAGTTCTCACTCCAGACTGACCAGTCCGCGTCTGCTTTATAAGGAGCTCTTCCGATTGTTGAAACGACCGCAGCAGCACTGCAGCGTTCAGCAAGAATCCCAAGAGTGACTGCCACATTTTGGCACAAAATGGAATTTATTCCCTCTTTTCGTATGAGGAGTTTCACAAAACGCTCACAAATAGGCACCACTAGAGGAGTTAAATGAACACCAATATGAAAAGCAAGTTTACCGAGACTCCAAACCGCATTGTTGCACGTATTGAGCCTAACCGTTGGGCTGGATATACTGAACAAATGAATTGAATCTATGCATGCACTCACGATTTTTTCACAATGCGGAGCCAGCCTTGTCCACGGCGCGTTATCACAGAGCGTGCCAATAAGGGTGAAACCAGAGCAGCGAATATCAGAGTACGGTAAAGCAACGCATTGGGAGACAAGTTCGATGAGACCGGTTCCAGCAGGAGTGTCAAGAAGGTCCACAACAGCCGGACCCAAGGAGAACATACTGTCCATCATGTCTAGGCCAATTTCTGCGCGTTGGAGATCTGGCGTCTGTCCAGGATTGGTCACAGCAAAAGAACGAGCCATATTAAGATCAAGACTAATCAATTCAAAACTTTTTGGGAATATTTCGCTGCAAGCTACTCCAAAGTGAGCATTCATGGGCCTCACTAAATAGCTCAAGCAATCAAAGAGAGGGCAAAACTCGGGGTCCCCTGAATCCATACGAAGAAACCGCGGCACGAGTTCCTTCAAGATAGCGTCGCACCTCGACTTGCTCACTGCATCGCCTGACCCGAGCACAACGTCGAACACTGATTCATCGGCACATCGTGAAATCATGTCATATATGGAGATGCGGCTTCGAACTTGATAGCGCGATAATGATTGCATCGCTGAGAATAAGATAATATCTGCAAACGGAGCCAGTTCGCTCGCAGACTGAGAAGCGAAGCAAAAAAGAGCCGAGCACGTAGACTGCTGAACACCTCGGTTGGAGTCTTGTAATGCCGAGCTAAGATGCTCAACACAGGCTCGCAGAATAAGCCCCTCTTCGTCGTCATTTTCGACCGCTTCAGTATCAGTGTCCGAAATCCACTTTGAATATCGACCGATTGTCCACGCAGAGATAGATCGAACTGACGGATAAGGGTCTTTTAACAGAGTCAAGAGAAAGTCAAGAAGCATTCGCAGATCACTAGCAAGGTCATCTACGCACCCGTCTGAGATTGTTCCTAAAGCAAGAACGGCGAGTTCGCGTTCAACCCATCGAGATTTATCATTACCAATCGAGAAAAGCTTCTGAAGTTCAGGAATAACAACCGTCGCGACCTCTGTGTTATAACACTGACTCAGCAATTCGAGAGTCCTGGCGGCAGCTTGTCGAACAGTAAACGTTTTAACTTCACCATGTGCATCGTCTTCGTCATCGTCATCTGCGTCTTCGTTTTCCTCATTTGTCTTCAAACCTTTGCCCTCAGAGTCAACCTGGGCAGAAGTACTGGAACTACTACGAATATGCGGTCTAACGTCCTCAGGTCGATCAACAGAGTCACCAAGATCATTGTTATATGACATGAGAGCTAGGTCCTCTTCCGTCATCTGCATTCGGGTGACGAGCAGTTTGACTAAATGTGACAAGTGAGGTTTAAGAAGGGCTTGATTCGATCCTAGCCACGGAGTGCCTTCCCCAGCACGCTCCCGCATCTGAGCCTCGACTTCGTCTTGCGAAATAGCAGATGTGGAAAATACGTCGAAAAATTCGCAAGCAGCTTTGGCAGTATCATCGTCTACATCTCGAACCCCCTCAACCACAAACGTTAGAATAGCGCTCATGGAGGGCAGTGCAACATCCCACGCACCACGCACAATGCACGACAGGCTCTTAATGACGACGCACTTCATCTGAGAATTAGCGTCGTTTGTTAGGATCGAAAGCATCTCCAAGTACCGGTGAAATGCGGCCTTTCCGAGGTCCCCGTCTGCAAAATGCAACATTGCGGTTGCAGCCAGCAGTTTCGTCCTTGGCTCGCTGCTTACCATTAACTGAAAAAGCGGCTGCATAACAAGATTCAAAGGTGCAGATTGCGATGATGATCCAGGTCCAGCAATTGGTACGTCATACGGGTAAATCCATTGATCGCTCGTGTCCTCTGCAAGCATTACGATTGCTTCAAGCGCCCCGTTCTGCGCAGCCAAGTTAGAGCTACTGAGGGCACTTGCTATCAACCCAGGAAGATTAGACCACGTCGATAAGCCAGCTATTCTGACAATCGCTGTAATACAATTAGCTGCCGCTCGTCGAATCTCACTTCGCTCTTCGACCAATCCGTCCAAGATCTCTTGCCGGAGCCCATTTCTTATTCCATCAGCTAGCGACAGGTACCCACGATCAATGACTGTTTTAAGAGTCAAGCCAGCTATATGGCGAACATTTGAAGGCGCTTCTCGTAGACGAACAAAGACGTGAGCCAGGTAGAGAACAAACTGAGGATTCGAACTATTTTGCTCCAGAAATTCATTCGCCTTCTTTTGCAAGTTTGGATCAAGGGCGCATTCAAGCATTCTGATTACTTGATTCAGAAGGTACGGGTCAGGAGGGGCGCCCTGCATTTTCGTGATTTTCTGCTTCATTTCGGCGCGCTCAATATCCCAAGCGTTCCTAACTCGCTCATGATTATGCCATTCGATCTGGAGGAAGCGCATGACACCT
>Ga0164295_10005210_pt1 | contig 10283 bp, 8 predicted proteins | sample GEODES006metaG_FD_111798 | JGI IMG/M metagenome (GOLD analysis project Ga0164295, IMG submission 111798) | Oligotrophic lake water microbial communities from Sparkling Lake, Wisconsin, USA - GEODES006 metaG | ecosystem: Environmental > Aquatic > Freshwater > Lake | place: USA: Sparkling Lake... | reverse complement strand
TTTCATAGGGTTAGATTTACCCATGCGCTTAGACCATGTCTCATATGTAACTTCCCATGATCAACTAGCCGACACCGTTCAACGCCTTGGCGCTCGCCTCGGCAGCACATTTGTTGATGGCGGAATTCATCCACGCTTTGGCACACGTAACTTCACACTTCCATTACAAAATGGACACTACCTAGAAGTTGTTTGCCCACTAGATCATCCATCATCAGATTCAACTCCCTTTGGTAAAGCTGTTTCACAACGTGCAGCAGAAGGTGGCGGATGGCTTACTTGGGTTGTAGCAGTTGATGATGTTTCAAAGATTGAAAAGCGTTTAGGTCGTGCAGCAGTAGATGGTCACCGCACAAAGCCAGATGGAAAAGATTTAGCATGGAAGCAAATTGGCGTTCTTGGAACTTTGGAAGATAAGCAACTTCCATTCTTTATTGAATGGTTATCGCTTGATCACCCATCAACAGATGGAAAAGCCATCGCAAAGATTGTTAAAGTTGAAATTTCTGGTGATGAATCACGTATCGAAGAGTGGCTTGGATCAGAACTCCGAGCGGCTATTGGTTCAGATGTTGAAGTTGATTGGGTTCCAGCGGCGGCCAGTGACGGCGAATCAGGAATCGTTGCTGTGCATGTGATGACACCAAGTGGTGTTGTGCGGCTGGACTGAAACTAATTTTTGGGTGACTGGTTGTAGGAAATTCTTTAAATAGCCATTGGCTCAATTAAATTAAGCTGATAGATATCAGCCAGTAAAATCTCGAATTATTCTCATTAATTCTCATTTAATTTTTATATAGACGAGTGACGGATAGGTTTTGGAAGTATGAATAGAATGTTCAGGTAGAAAGGTGGCCGCCGCCGATAACGCCATTCTTTCTCCAGTTATTTCAGGTCGTTGATGTTGCCAAAATGCCACAACCGAGCCGGTCACTAGATATGGTGTGATTTCTTGGAGGCACTTGTATGTTGGCTCAAACGCATTCATATCAAAAAAAACCATGGAAATGGCGGGGGCCTTCAAAAGATTCAGAATTTCTGGCAATCTAATGGTCGCGTCGCCTTTGATAATTCGATTACATGAAAAATTCTTACCATTTGCAATTTCGTGATTGACCATCAAGTCAGTTAATGATGTTTCCCAACCAGTCGGTAAACTATAAGTAGCATTTGCAATTGTTGAATCTCTTGATTCTTCTGCTGAAAAACCCACATAGCCTTCAAAGGTGTCGAATGCAAACACTGCTTTTTGATGCGCAAAAGGTTCATAAATAGCTCGAAGGTTTTCTAAAATTATGGCAGTAGACCCCCTATACGTTCCAAGATCAAGAATTAAACCAGGTATTCCAATAGTTTGAAGATATAATTCTTGAATCCCGAAAATTCTTGCATAAATTCCTGAGTGGAGGTAGGACGGTAAATCCCGGTGAAACTCATCGTTTTCTTCTAGAGTATTGATCGCAAGCCTTGAGATTTTTCTTCTAGCTTCAATTTGGTTTTTAGAAGCTTGCGTGAAATGTTCCATATTATATTTAAATTTCATAAAGGTAACTTCTTTTCTTGGGCAAAGTATTGAGACGCTAACCCGATTAAGTCTACTGGAATTCCGTAATCGTCGAACCCCATGAATTCGTGGAGATTTCTAAAGTAAGATTCATAGTTTCTTTCGGTGTGCTCAAGATATCCACCACGAGGTGAAACTAATCCGTGTTGATACATCCCGCTCATATAATGCTTGGTTGCGGTTTGAATGGATTCTTCAACTGAATAAAACCGATAAGTCTTTCTACACGGATTGTAAATAGATAACTCTTCATCGACCTTATTCTTTAAAATACTTTCCGCTAACAACTTAGCAATTAGTGGTGAAAGATGCCAACCATCACGGCGGGTACCGGTACACAAAAAAGCATTGGTCAATGGAACGGAACCAATAAGCGCTACCCCATCTGAGGAGACTGGACGCCAACCCGTACGTATTTCAAGAAGATCTGCTTTTCCAATGTCTTGATTAAGTTCTCGCTGAGCCATGTCTAATAACGAACGTACATCTTCAAGAGTCGCGTGCAGGTTGCCACTTTCAGAAACATTGCTTGTGGCTCCAATTACTAAATTCGTGGAAGAATGCGGGGCTGAATAAAGTCCACAAGCCAGACCTCTATTAGGTGTTCTAATAACTGAATCTTGATTCAAGGAGTCATACTTCACTCTAATGGTGCTGCCATTACCGTAGTAAATCTTGGGGTTTTCAGGAGTCAGACCAAGCCTACCTAAGAATTTTTGACTACTAGCACCATTTGCTATTAACACGGAATCAAACACTAAAGTGGTTTCTGAATCTGTCTGCAATTTAATCTGCGATCCATTAGTCTGATCAATTTCCTTGACGTTCTCGTGAATAAAAATTACGTTAGTGTGGGCGCTCAATTTATTTTGAAGCAAAGATAAGTAGCTGGATGGCTCAATCCAACCTTCATTGTTGATAAAAAGAGCTCTACTAGTGCGACCCTCGCGTAAAGGATTTAGTCCGTTCACCTCACGGGGGTCTACAAAGAAATGTGGTTCATTAAACAACTCAAGAACTGATTTAATATAGTCAAAATTTTGACTCTCGATGTCTTCAGAAAAAGTATTGGCAATCAAATGTGTGCCAAAACCAAAGGACAAGAGTTTCCTGTCAGAACTTGCCATAGATTCTAAATCATTTTTCCAAAGTTGCGCCGCCAACCTACTGTGCGCAAAACGCTGAGCATGAATAGAATTCTGAAGCTGGTCAATTTCAAGCTCAGCATAATTGTTCAACATAGCTGCCGCGGCCAATGATGCCGAGGTAGCCGGCTTTTCTTCCCCAAAAATTGTGAGAGGAATCGAGGTGTCGATCTTTAAAATCTCAAGCGCAGTTGTCAATCCAATTATTCCATTGCCGATAATTCCAATTCGCAAGGTTAACCAGCCTTCCTTATCGATAAAGTCCACTCCCATAAATCATAATCATCTTTTAAGTTGTATTCGTAATCATTCAGCTTCAGTCGGGTCAGTAGCTCTTCAGGAGCTATATAAAGAAGATGATTAACAGGTCTATTTGGTTTATCTTTCAGAAAGTTAATGTTTACGCTTGCGGACTTATGAACAAAATCCGTAATTTTTGGAATTACAAAATCTTCGAGCCACCTCTCACGTTCAATGAACATGACATTGAATACTCCGCTAGCAAAAATAATTTCTGCCTTTCCTTCTATTTCTGAACCAATTAAGAAACTTGTATCTGGACGATTCCTAAAAGTCTCAATCGCTTCACAAATTGACTCTTCAACTAAATCGATTCCAACGTATTCTCCAGAGAAACCTTGAGAAATTAAGTAATTCAAAAAAGCTCCATATCCACAACCAAAATCGTGTAACCGTTTAATTGAATCGGCTTTAAACCCAGAAACTTCCAATAGAACCCTAAAACGCGCGTCCTGTGAGTTTGATGAATTCCAATCGACTCCTTGGGCGGTCGCTCCATACTTAATAAAAGCTGACTTGTAGTAACCATTAATTTGCTCCGTAAAATCACTCACTGTTATCTGAGAATCTTCGTTGTGGCAAGATGGTTGGCTTAACGTGAATGATCTGTCGGTAAATCTGCGAAATAACAAGAATAGTCAATGCCTGGATCAGCATCAAAAGTCCAACCAAGAAACTGATCACTAAACCTAAAGACGCATAACCAGGTAGGGGTGAAGGAGAAAAAATTCTATAGGCAACAAAGTAAACAATTGAAGCAATTGAAAAAAGCATACCTAAGGAGCCGAAAAAAACTCCCAATCGAGCCAATGCATGATGGTCATGAAGAAAAAATTTCAATAGTAATTTTATCCGTTTTTTTAACGTATAAGTGGTGGCACCTTTACTGGACTTAAGGATTGGCAAGTACACTGTTTTGAAACCTAAATCTGAATGTATTAAACCCAAAATAGGATTTGAAAGTCTAAACTTTGAAATTTCCATTACAACAGCAGGCTTGAGGAGTCGCACGGTACTTATATTTCTTTCACCATCAAAATTTGAAAAACTCTTAATAAGTTTCCAAGCTAAGTGACCTGAAACTCTCTCGAAACGTCCACCTTTTCTATTCTTTTGATATCCAATTACAGCAAAAACATTTTCTTGTTCAATCAAAGGTTGCATTTGAAGAAAGACCATCGGATCTTCTTCTCCATCACTATCAATGAGAAAAAATAAATCAGAATTCTTTGGAACTAAACTTATTGCATCTAGTAATGCGGCGTGGTGCCCAAAATTCTTTGAATGCTGATAAACCTTTATAGATAGGTCTGGATACAAACGGATACATTCTTCAATTTTATTCCAACTTGAGTCAGCAGATCCGTCGTCAACAATAGTCAAAGTAAAATCAGCAAAATTTTCACACTTAGCGGATAGTTGGAAGACGGATTCCACAAAAGATCTAATTGTTAATTCACCGTTAAAAACAGTAGTTGCTATGCCGACCTTTAGGCGCTCCATAACGAGTATTCTAACTCCTATGCGAGGAATTATAACTCAATCAAACTATTTTCCATGGCGTGGTTTTTTTGCCAGTTTACGTCAGGTGGATCTTCTGATTTTGTATGACAGCCAACAATTCACTCGCCGCGATTGGCGAAATAGAAACTTAATTGCTTCTAAAAAATCACCTGAATGGCTAACGTTGCACGTACAAAATAGCGGGAATTACTCTTCTTCAATAAATCAAATTAGAGTTAAGGACGAAGATGCAATTTATAAAAATGTTGAATTGCTGTCAAACCGATACGCTAAATTCAAAAATTCCGAAGGATTTAAATTCGTAATTGATCTTCTCAATTCTTGTAAAAGTTTTTCATTACTATCGGAAATAAATGCACACACAATCAAGGCAATTTCGCAATTTCTAGACATTGAAATTACTATTTGCAACGACATGTATCAAAACAAGCAAAAGAGTAAAACTGAAAAACTCATCGAAGTTTGCAACAGCTTTGGTATTGATCATTATTTCACAGGACCATCCGCGGCAAATTATTTGGAAGTTGAGAAGTTCAATTCAATGGGAATTATGGTCGATTATTTTGATTACGAAAATCTAGTTAGTACGAATCTAGATTTTGAGCCTTCAATAATTCATTGGATAATTACATTAGATCGGTCGGAATTAAACTTACTGACTACTTTTTATCCGCCTCATAAGTCCAAATAATATTTTGCAGTCTCCTTCAAGCCAGTTTCAAATAGAATCTTTGGTTTAAACCCAAGTTTTATAATTTTGGAGCGGTCCACACTGTATCTAAAGTCATGCCCTAAGCGATCAGGCACAAAATCAATGATGTTTTCTATTTGACCACTAAATTGCAATAGCATTTTAACAATTTCTAGATTACTAATCTCATTTCCAGATCCGATGTTATAGATTTCTCCAGGTTTACCATTTCGAATCACCAGCTGAATTGCCTGACAATGGTCTGCAACATGGATCCATTCACGTATATTTAATCCAGTTCCGTAAATCGGCAAGCGCCCCCCCTCTTTGATTTTCGAAAGCATCAATGGGATGAGTTTTTCTGGGAATTGGTGAGGGCCATAATTATTTGTGCATCGAGTGATCCTTACGTCTAGACCATAAGTTTTAAAGAAACTTCGAGCAATTAAATCTGAGGCTGCCTTACTTGCTGCGTATGGTGAATTTGGCGAGAGTGTGTCACCCTCGGTAGCAGAACCTGAATCTAGTGAACCATAGACCTCATCTGTGGAAATATGGATAACAGTCTTGATGCCATTTTTTCGACAGGCTTCTAGAACATTAAAGGTACCTACAACATTGGTTTGCATGAAGACAGATGCATCCTCAATAGATCGATCCACATGAGATTCGGCGGCAAAATGAATTACAAAGTCATGGTTTTTCATCGATTCCGCAAGTAGGGAAAAATCGCAAATGTCGCCTTTAATGATGTGAAGGCGAGGATCCGATAGGTATTTTTCATAATTTTTTGCATTCGCGGCGTAAGTAAATTTGTCAAAAATAGTGACGCCTGTTAGCTCTTGAACATTCTCAAACAGGTGCTCGACATAGTTTGAGCCTATAAAACCAGCCCCACCAGTTACAAAATATCGCATTTCGAAAGCCTATTACAAAGAATCCACACGAAACAGTAGGCTTGTTCCATGATTAGCGAGCACATTCCCTTCTATTCGCACGGTTTGCAATCATGAAGGGGATAATTCTGGCCGGGGGATTAGGAACTCGTCTCCACCCACTTACGAAAATTAGTAGCAAACAGTTACTTCCAGTTTATGACAAACCGCTAATTTTCTATCCATTATCAACACTCATGTTAGCGGGTATCAAGGACGTACAGATTATTGCCTCCCCCACGCAAGTTGATAATTTTAAAGAATTACTAGGCAACGGGCAAGACTTCGGAATATCAGTAGAGTATAAAATTCAGCAAGTGCCAAAAGGCATTGCAGAGAGCCTCATCATTTCTGAAGAGTTTTTATCAGGTTCTAATTCGGCATTGATACTCGGTGATAACTTATTTCATGGTCCTGGTTTAGGACGAAGATTAGAAAATTTCAAAGAAGTTGTTGGCGCACAAATATTTGGATATCACGTTCAAGATCCAAGTCCTTATGGCGTCGCAACAGTGGCTCAAAATAACTCAGTTGTCGCATTAAATGAAAAGCCAAAAAATTCAGATTCAAAAACAGCAATCCCAGGACTTTATTTTTTTGATAAAACTGCCTCTAGCCGGGCGAGGACTTTGAAGCCTAGCGCCAGAGGTGAATTAGAAATTCTAGACCTGCTTAAATCATATTTAGTTGATGATTTACTAAAACTCGAAATGTTACCGCGCGGGACGGCCTGGTTCGACTCAGGAACTTTCGATGATCTTCATGAAGCGGGTACTTATGTGAAGTTAATGCAAGAGCGTACGGGTGAACGCGTAGGTGATCCTGTTGAGATTGCAAGAATTCGCGGGTGGATTGATTGATACCATTCAATAAACCTTTTGTTCCAGAGGTATCCAAAAAATATGCAATGGAAGCTCTCGAAAGCACCCACCAACAAGGCGATGGAAAGTTTACCAAACGTGCATCAAAAATAGTTTCGGATTTGGTTGGCGGTGGGCACGTCCTACTAACGCCATCTTGCACACATGCACTTGAAATGGCGAGCATGTTAGGAAACTTTGGTCCAGGCGATGAAGTGATTCTGCCTTCTTACACGTTTACATCTGCAGCAACTGCAGTTACAAAATTTGGAGCAACACCTGTTTTTGTCGATATTGAAAAAGAAACAAAAGGAATTGATGTAAACCAGGTGCGCGATGCAATTACACCGCAAACCAAGGCAGTTTCATGGGTCAATTACGCAGGAGTAGCACCGAATATTGAAGGCCTTCAGTGTCTGGCAAAAGAATTTAATCTTTTGCTAATTGAAGACAATGCTCACGGCTTAGGTGGCTCTTATAAAGGCAAACCACTTGGTAGTTTTGGCGATTTTGCTACTCAAAGTTTCCATGCCACAAAAAACATTCAATGTGGCGAAGGTGGAGCACTCGTCATTAATGCACCACAATTTATAGAGCGCGCGGAAATTATTCGGGAAAAAGGAACAGATCGAAAAAAGTACATCAATAAAGAGGTTCAGAAATATCAATGGGTAGATCAAGGGAGCAGCTATCTTCTTGCTGAAACTTTGTCGGCAATTCTTCTAGGTCAATTAGAATTATTTGATCTAATTCAAGAAACAAGAAATCAACAAATTCAAAACTATAAAGAATTCTTTGAGAAAAACAGAAACTCATCTAAAAAAGTAAAACTATCTATTGGTGACTTGAAAAATTCCTCTCACATGTTTTATGTTGAGGTATCAAGTGATAGGAGAAATTATTACTTAGACCAATTTCACAACGAAGTTGCTTTAACTTCTCACTACCTTCCATTACATTCATCAATCAAAGGTTTAGAATTTCAGCCCGGAAGTAAGAATTTCAAAGTAAGTATTGAACTGAGCGAAACAATACTTCGCTTTCCAATTCACAGCCATCTCGATGTTGGTGAAACTGAAATTAAACAAATATTAAAAATTCTGGAAAGGCATTTCCAGTGGCAAGCAGATTAAAGTAAATGCGCACTCAAAGGAATCGAACTAAAAATCCCGAGAGCAAAGCAATAGTCATCTGAAATTGGAGTTGAAACTGCGGCAAAAATCGCTAGCGAGAAGATCAACAGTGTGGATGCACCGTAAAAAAAGTAGGTCAGAACGGTTCGATAGCTCAGGGCGAGTTTGCTTTCTGAATTCTCCATTTAATCTACCTAGGCCGTCTACGACGCTGACTTGAATTCGGACGTGGGCGCTTGCCACCAGAACGTGCTGGCCCGCGCGATTCAGTAATTGGAGCCACGTATGGGATTCCGCTTGGTTCTTGGGCGCCGGTGATGGTCATTAGTTCGGCGTCATTTGGTTTTACGCCAACGAATTTAGGTGTGACACCGGCGCGGGAAGTTAATCCTTTGACTGATGTCTGTTGTTTTGTTGTTGCAAGTACGACTACTCCGCCAGCTTCGCCAGCGCGTGCTGTGCGGCCAGAACGGTGTAGATAATCTTTATGATCTGTTGGTGCATCTACGTGGACAACGAGTGAGATGCCGTCGACGTGGATACCGCGGGCGGCGACGTCGGTTGCGACGAGAGCTGCATTTTCTTGTTCTTTAAATAGTTTGAGTGTGCGAGTGCGCACTGCTTGTGACTTTCCACCGTGCAGAGCACCAACGGGTACGCCAGCTTTTGCGAGGTTGTCGGCAAGACGATCTGCGCCGCGTTGAGTTTTAACAAAGAGAATTGTTTTTCCATTGCGGGCTGCGATTTGTGCGGTAATTAAATCCTTATCACCTGGGTGCATAACAAGAACGTGGTGATCCATCGTTGATACAGATGCACGATCGTTTTGTAGTGAGTGTGTCTTTGGGTTCTTTAGGTATGACTTAACGAGTGAGTCGACACCGCGATCAAGAGTTGCCGAGAAGAGCAGACGCTGGCCCCCCATTTTGCCTTGATCAAGAATCTCTTTTACAACTGGCAAGAAGCCCATGTCAGCCATTTGATCTGCTTCATCAAGGACAGTGATTTCAAGGTTATCGAGTTGTACTTCTCCGCGGTTAAGTAAATCAATGAGGCGACCAGGTGTTGCAACAAGAATGGCAACAGCTTTACGCATTGCAGTGATCTGCTTGGCATATGGCATGCCGCCGGCGATGACAACTGATTCGTGACCAATTGCGCGAGCAAGTGGAGTTAGAACTTCATCGATTTGTTGTGCAAGTTCGCGAGTTGGTGTGAGTACTAAAGCAAGTGGTTTGTGGGGCTTTGCTTGCTTATTTTGTAGGTTATTTAGAAGCGCTAAACCAAATGCAAGAGTTTTACCTGATCCTGTTTGCCCGCGACCCAAGATGTCGTGGCCTTTGAGTGCATCAGGAAGTGTTGCAATCTGGATAGGAAATGGTGATGTGATTCCTTGTGCGCTGAGAGCGTTAACAAGCGGAGCTGAAATACCTAATTGAGTCCAGGTGATGTCCGTGTCAGTCAGGGTTGCGCTGGCTGATGTTGATTTGCGGGACTTTGTTTCAATCACTTCTTCCGTGATGTAGTTATCGTTCGGGCCAAAATCAACTGCTTCACGGGTGTGTGTACGTGGGTATGCAGTCGATGACTTCTTGCCGCTGTAAGTTTTATTTACTGTGCGTGAGTCAGTTGTGCTGCGTGGCTTGAAAGTTCTCTCAGTTCTGTTATTCGCGCGTGTTGTATCTGGGCGCTCTGTTTCAGGCTTGCGTGGCTTTTGACCAGGGATCCACTTAGTGCGCTTTTGTGGGACAAAGTTTGGACGACCATCATTGGCAGGATCTGCCTTCGCCGCTTCGCGGCGTGTGGTCGGACGTGTGTCAGATTGCTTGTAATCAGTCTTTTTGAACTCTGATTTCTTATCGCTTTTCTTAAAAGTTGTCTTCTTATACTCACCAGAGCGGTATTCAGTTTTCTTAAATGTGCGCTCTGTTTTTTCTGGACGTTCAGTACGCTCTGTGCGCTTTGCTACGAACTCATCGGCGCGTGAAGTTGTCTTAGCCTTTGGTGCAATCTTTTCTTGGTAGCGCTTTGCACGTAGCTTTGAGCGTTCTAGGTTGCGCTCTTCTTTACGTGTGGCAACTCCCTTTGGACCATCGCTATAACGGCGAGTAGTTTTTGGCGCTTCTTTTTT
>Ga0164295_10005209_pt1 | contig 10285 bp, 10 predicted proteins | sample GEODES006metaG_FD_111798 | JGI IMG/M metagenome (GOLD analysis project Ga0164295, IMG submission 111798) | Oligotrophic lake water microbial communities from Sparkling Lake, Wisconsin, USA - GEODES006 metaG | ecosystem: Environmental > Aquatic > Freshwater > Lake | place: USA: Sparkling Lake... | reverse complement strand
ATTCTTTAACTTATTTATGTTAATAGGTCCCATTTAACAATTTTATTTTTATTCAAGAAATACTTCATAGAAACTAATAGGACATGCAAACCATAAATACTACTTCTCTTGAAATTGATTGAGGAAGCTTCTGGAAAGTACTTTGTTGGGCAGGTAACTTCTGCAATTTCATAATCTTTATCACAAATTTGTGCAATAATTTGATTGTCAAATGCAAAATCATCAGAACATTTGTCATAATTTACGGAGTTCAGAACTTTCATGTCAAAAGACCTAAAACCAGTATGGTATTCGGAGAGTTTTTGATTCATCAAAATATTTTGAAAAAGAGTCAACATTCTATTAAAAAAATACTTGTATAATGGCATTCCCCCTCTTAAAGCACCCTTACCTAAAATTCTTGAGCCAAAAACAACTGGATATAAATCGTTTCCAATTATGCTAACCATAGCATCAATTAACAAAGGAGTATATTGATAGTCAGGATGAAGCATTACAACAATATCAGCTTGCAATTCTTTACATTTATTGTAACATGTTTTTTGGTTTCCACCGTATCCTTTATTTATTTCATGTCGAATCACATGATTTATACCTAATTTTTTAGCTAATTCATATGTTTCATCAATACTATTATCGTCTACTAAAATCACTTCATCAACGAGGTTCATCGGAATTTCTAAAAACGTTTTTTCTAATGTTTTTTCTGCATTATAAGCAGGAAGAACCACTACTACTTTTTTGTTTTTATACATAAATTAATTTTATTTATTTTTTTAATATATTTTGTTTCACCTTTATAATTTACAAAAGTAACTTCTTTAATCTTAATTATAAAATTAACATATAAAACAATTCCATATTTGGTAAAGTAAAAAGTTATTATAGACTTCTATTGGAATATAAAAAATGCTTATTATGAGTTATTTTTAATTTTGTGAAAATACTTTATTATACCGTTGAGAATTACGGTTGATAGAATAATTAGTGCTCCAATATAGAAATTCACACTCATTTTTTCGGTTTCTTTAAATACAATTACTGCTAAAATTATTCCGTAAATTGGTTCTAAATTAATAGTTAGCATTACGGTGTAAGGGCTTAAAAACTTCATCACTTTTACCGATGCAATAAACGCGTAGGCGGTACAAAAAGTACTTAAAATGATAAGGTAAACCCAGTCGGAATTAGATATTTCAAAGAAATTTAAATCGAAACTTCCTGAATACAATAGGAATATAGAAAAGAATAAAACGCCACCTAAAAGTTCGTAAAAAGAAATTATTGAAGGATCATATTCTTTAGCATACTTGCCATTAATCATAGAAAATAAAGCGGATAGAAACGCCGAGCTCAACGCTAATAAAATCCCATTGATGAACTGCCCGTCTATATTAAAAATAATGTAAAGCCCCAGAAATACGATGATTCCAAACAATACCTCATACCAAATTATTTTTCTACCATAGAAAAGGGGTTCCATTAAAGAAGCAAAAAAAGCGCCCGTAGATAAACACGCCAATGTTACTGAAATATTAGAAACCTTTATGGCTTTAAAAAAGGTAAACCAGTGTAAAGCAATTATTAATCCTGCAAATAGAAAACCGGCAAGAATTTTTATAGGAACTTTTAATGAGGTTTTATTGATACCTATATAAATTAAAATGAAACCTACCGCCAAGAGCATTCTGAACCAAACCAAAGGCAAAGCGTCTAGCGTAATTAGTTTTCCTAGAACAGCTGTAAATCCCCAAATAAATACAATAAAATGGAGGTGTAAGTAACTTTTTAGGTTATCGTTTGGCATTTCGAAGTAAGTAAATTGCAAGTATTCCAAATAATAAATTAGGCAACCAAATCGCAATGAATGGGTTTATGGCAGATTTTTCAGCAAGAGCACCAAATATTTTATCAAAAAATACAAAGGCAAATGCTATGGCAATTCCGATTGCTAAATTGATTCCCATTCCACCTCTTCGCTTCATAGAAGAAAATGCAAGTGCAATGATAGTGAGTATAAATGCCGAAACGGGTAAACTGTATTTTTTATATAACACCACTAAATAAATGCTTATGTTGGAGTTTCCTCTCTTTTTTTCTTTATCTATAAAATGATTTAATTCTAATATAGAAAGCGTTTCAGCAACATAAACCATAGGGGTTAAATCTTCGAGATCAAAACTAAATACAGTATCTTTTTTTTCGCCTATTTCAATTTCATCGGATAATTTCCCAACCTTTCTTTTAGTATAATCATAAAGGGTATAGTTTTTTTTCAGTGGATTCCATTTTATTCTATTGGCGGTAATTTTATATTTTAATTGGTCATTATCGAATTTTTCCATTGAAAAATTAAATGCCATCTTCGAAACTTGGTTAAAACTCCCTACATAGATGTATTCATCTTTACTAGTTTGTCGGAATACATCAGAATTTTCCCGCATTTTTTCTAATCCTCCAGGGGTTAAATAGTTGTATCTAAAATTATTAAAGCCCTCACTTGCTTTTGGCAATAGAAATATCCCCATTAAAAAGGCCAAAACAGAAACAATAGTCGCCCCAATTAAGTAAGGACGCATAAATCTTGTAAAAGATATTCCTGAGCTCAATATTGCAATTATCTCAGTATTGTTTGCCAATTTTGAGGTAAACCAAATTATCGAAAGAAAAAGAAAAATTGGAAAAAGTAGATTTGCAAAATAAACGGTAAAGTTACAGTAATATATTGCAATGACTGAAAACGGAATTTTGTATTCAATCATTCTGTTTATTTTTTCGGAAACGTCAATGAGAATTGCAATTGGAATAAACATCATTAACATCACAAAAAAGTTTTTCAGATATTGCTTTAGTATGTATTTATCGATTATTTTCATAACTGTTTTATAATCTCTGGCTCATGTTTTTAACCATAATTTCCTTCCAAACTTTGAAATCCCCTGCTAAGATATGCTTTCTAGCCTCACGAACCAACCACATGTAAAAACCTAGGTTGTGAATCGTAGCAATTTGCTTTCCTAAATATTCATTGGCTGCAAAAAGATGACGTAAATAGGCTTTGGAATATTCTCTATCTACAAATGTCAATCCCATTTCATCAACAGGCGAAAAATCATCTTCCCACTTTTTATTTTTGATATTGATAGTTCCGTTTGCGGTAAATAACATTCCGTTTCTTGCATTTCTGGTTGGCATCACACAATCAAACATGTCAATTCCTAGCGCTATATTTTCTAATATATTTATAGGAGTTCCTACTCCCATTAAATATCTTGGCTTGTCTTGTGGTAATATTGCCGTAACAATTTCAGTCATTGCATACATTTCTTCGGCAGGTTCTCCAACTGAAAGCCCACCAATAGCATTTCCTTGCGCACCAGCATTGGCAATATATTCCGCTGATTGCATGCGCAAATCTTTATAGGTACTTCCCTGAACGATTGGAAAAAATGTTTGATCGTAACCATATTTCACTGGCACTTTTTCCAAATGATTGATACAACGATCCAACCAACGGTGGGTCATGTGCATGGAGCGTTGCGCGTACCTATAATCACATGGGTAAGGGGTACATTCATCAAAAGCCATAATAATATCAGCTCCAATAGTGCGCTGGATTTCCATTACATTTTCAGGGGTAAAAAAGTGATACGAACCGTCTATATGCGATTTAAATTTTACTCCTTCTTCCTTGATTTTTCTATTTGCCGAAAGAGAATATACTTGATAACCGCCAGAATCAGTCAAAATGTTTCGATCCCAATTCATGAATTTGTGTAAACCCCCCGCTTTTTCAAGAATTTCTGTTTGTGGTCGCAAATACAAATGGTAGGTATTTCCAAGAATAATATCAGGATTTATCTCATCTCTCAATTCTCGTTGGTGCACCCCTTTAACTGATGCAACCGTTCCAACAGGCATAAAAATAGGCGTTTCTATCACACCGTGGTCGGTAGTAATTGTTCCCGCGCGAGCTTGAGATTGCGGATCAGTCTTTAATAAATCAAACTTCATAATGGCTTTTTTCAGTCAGCAAATATAAGAGAATTGTATTTTACCACTGGAGAAATAAGAAATAAATTAACATGAATTTCAAGTTTTGATAGTTTTTGGGCATGCCCTCGTTTAGAACGTTCAAGAGAATATCAAAATCCTATTTAAACTCGGTCGTGCTGTTCACTTCAATCTCTTGCTCCACTTTGTTGCGCAACAGGATTTCCATTTCCATCACTCACGCAAAATTTCGTGATTAAAATTTTAGTTTTTTTAAATAGTAAATTATATAATTGTTAATAAAATGTCCTTCTTTGTTAGGATTTTTTATTTTTTGAATCTTGCCAACCAACTTATCTGAGTATCTTTGCAACAGTTTAACTATAACTCACACAATGACACCCAATACACAACAATTAAACGATTTAACAATCCAAGTTAGAAGAGATATTCTTCGAATGGTACACGCAGTAAATTCAGGTCATCCCGGGGGTTCTTTAGGTTGCGCCGAATTTATTGTAGCCTTGTTCCAAAGTATCATGAACAGGAAAGATACTTTCAATATGGACGGAATTGGCGAAGATCTTTTCTTCCTTTCCAACGGACATATTTCACCTGTTTTTTACAGCGTTTTAGCTAGAAGTGGTTATTTTCCAGTTGCTGAATTAGCCACTTTCAGAAAAATAAATTCTAGATTACAAGGACATCCAACTACCCATGATAATTTACCAGGGATTAGAATGGCATCAGGTTCATTAGGCCAGGGTTTATCTGTTGGAATTGGTGCAGCTTTAGCCAAAAAACTAAACGGTGATAAAAACTTAGTTTATACACTTCACGGTGATGGGGAATTGCAAGAAGGCCAAAACTGGGAAGCAATTATGTATGCTTCTGCTTATAAAGTGGACAATTTAATCGCAACAATTGATTTGAATGGTAAACAAATAGACGGTTCTACAGATGAGGTTTTACCAATGGGAAGTATTCGCGCCAAATTTGAATCGTTCGATTGGGACGTATTAGAAATTAAAGAGGGTAATAACATTGAAGCTATTATCGCTGGAATGCACGAAGCCAAATCAAGAACTGGAAATGGAAAACCAGTTTGCGTTTTATTGCATACCGAAATGGGGAATGGGGTTGATTACATGATGTACAGTCACGCGTGGCACGGAAAAGCGCCAAATGATGAACAATTAGAAACAGCATTGGCTCAAAACCCAGAGACTTTAGGGGATTACTAAAAATGAAAAAATCTATCCTAGTTTTATTTCTAACTTTTTGTCAATTTAGTTTTAGTCAGGAATATCGTTTTGATAGCTATTATTTTTATAATTCAAAAGATGGTGATCGGTTTTTTATGATTAATTCTAATGATGACAGTTTTTTTTTATGGAGTTATGGGACCAGTGATTTAATGTACGGTAATATCATTGATTTTAAAAAGAAGGAAATTCATCATTTAAGTGTTACAAATTCCGATACTGATTTGGAATTCAAATATGAATATTCGTTAAAAGGAATTTCCGGTCCAAAAGAAAAATCGAATATAATTTTTGATTCATCAAATGTGGATATAGATAGCTTACAAACAAGCTACATTTTTAAGAAATTTAAAGTTTCTTCAAGAGGGAAACGAAAATATTTAGGAGAAATTGAAGTGCAGTATGACAATAGCGATTTTGTATTTCATGCCATTACTTTAAAAATTTTTTCACATCACTTTTTTAATGTAAACGAAATTAAGAACTTGGGTAATAAATTGCCAATAAAATTCAATATTAACAATAATGATGGAAAAGTGATTAATTTCAATTTGACAAAAAAACAAAAAATCAATGCGTTACTTACTATAAGTAATGAACAAATAAATTTTAAATAATGAAAAAATATACCAACACAGGAAGTAAAGATACCCGATCAGGTTTTGGAGCAGGAATGACAGAATTAGGACAAACCAATGAAAAAGTAGTAGCGCTTTGTGCCGATTTAATAGGTTCCCTAAAATTTGATGATTTTAAGAAAAATCACCCAGAGCGTTTTTTCCAAATCGGGATTGCTGAGGCAAATATGATAGGAATCGCAGCTGGTTTAACTATTGGAGGAAAGATTCCATTTACTGGGACGTTCGCTAATTTCTCAACCGGAAGAGTTTACGATCAAATTCGTCAATCGGTGGCTTATTCTGATAAAAATGTAAAAATTTGTGCTTCGCACGCCGGATTAACTTTAGGAGAAGATGGGGCAACTCACCAAATTTTAGAAGACATTGGATTAATGAAAATGTTACCAGGAATGACTGTAATTAACACTTGTGATTACAATCAAACTAAAGCGGCAACTATTGCAATTGCAGAATATCATGGTCCAGTTTATTTGCGTTTTGGTCGTCCTGTGGTGCCTAATTTTACGCCTTCTGACAAACCATTTGTAATAGGAAAAGCAATTGTTTTAAATGAAGGAACCGATGTTACTATTGTAGCTACAGGACACTTAGTTTGGGAAGCGTTATTGGCAGCTGAAGCCCTTGAAGAAAAAGGCATTTCTGCTGAGGTGATTAATATTCATACTATTAAACCACTAGATGAAGCTGCGATTTTGAAATCATTAACCAAAACAAAATGTATTGTAACAGCTGAGGAACACAATATTTTAGGAGGATTAGGAGAAAGTGTAGCACGAGTATTGTCATCAAATTATCCTGCGCCTCAAGAATTTGTTGCGGTACACGATTCATTTGGCGAAAGCGGAACTCCAGCACAATTAATGGAAAAATACAAATTGAACAATCAAGCGATTGTGGAAGCCGTTGAAAAAGTAATCGCTAGAAAATAAGCTAGATTTTAAATTAGCATAAAAAAACCTTTCAATTGAAAGGTTTTTTTTATTTAGAATAAGTATTTAACTTCTTTTTTTATATAGGATAAAGCGACACTAGATGGCGATTGCTTGTCCATTAAATCATTCATAATCACTTCTCGAAGATTATTCGCGGTTTCTACAGAATCGCTCATATTGGTTCTACGAATCATTTGAATAGTAGCATTTTTAGAAGTAACAATTACTGTCCAACATTCATCTGACATGTAAATTTGTTGCGTTAAATTGTGTTCAAACTCTTGCTCGATATTTGAAATCAACAGATTTACGTAATCGTTTTTATCTTCAGAATTAGGAGAAATTCGTATTAATAATTTTCCAGGATTGATTCTTTCTAAAAACAAAGTCATTCTTTCAAAAGCCTGCAAGCGTAAAGGTAATGCGTCTTTTTGAGTGTCTTTATTCAATAAATACCTACGTCTCCCTTCTTCGTTTTTAGTATGTAAGTTGAAAAAATAATAGGCTACAAAACCAGTTATAACAGCTGGTAAAGTATAACTTAATAATTCGATAAATTTAGTACTTTCCATCTCGTTGATTTATTTAAAAGGCAAAAGTAAATAATTGTTTCTTACTTTATTCATATTATTTAAAAATTATAATATATCGTTTTTAATGATTAGATTTGAATTCTTAAACGCATATAAATAAATGCATTATGAAAAAAACACTACTATTTTACTTTTTGATTATTACAAATGTTGTTGGTTTTTCGCAATCTACAAGTCTAACGGTATTTGATCGTATTTTATTTTATGATGGATATGCAGCTCTTGTAAATCAACCAGTTCCAACTGGAATAATTCGTCATAGAAACGATTTATATGCAAAAAAACTAACTTCGAGTCAATTGGCTTCTTTTGGAGATGCAATGACTTTAAACGTAACTATTAATGCCGATTGTGATAATTACGATAGAATTGGAAATGTAAATATCGCATTAGTTCCTAAAAATGTTACTATCTACAATCCAAATACTGTTCAAAGAATAGAATTAGGGAGATTTATAACCCCGTTTATGAATAAAAATATTCCGCCAAACCTAGTTCCTTATACTTTCAACATTGATAATATGACTTTGATTTTCAAAGATCCTGCGCTAAATGCAATGTATGATTTTTGGATGGAACTAGAAGTTTTTGGCGTTCCTTATGCAGCTCAAACACAAATTGACGGTTGTGCCGGAATCAATAGTGTTTTTTATGGTACAGTCGAAATCGTTTCTAATATTTATCCCCCAGTTTCAAGCGGTAATGTATTACTTCCTTTAAATTTCAAAAACAACCTAAACAATTATCAAGCTGGTGCTTCTGATGCAATTGGCCAAACGGTTAGAACAATTGCTTTTAATTTGCCAAACGATGTTGTTGGGGCGAGTTTCTATTTAATAAATTCTAATCATGGTTCAAATACCAACGGAGAAGAATACAATAGAAGGTATCATTACGTTTATTTTGACGATATGACCAACCCAATTTTAACCTACAGGCCAGGCGAAGCTACTTGCGAGCCCTACCGAGTTTTCAATACACAAGGAAATGGAATTTATAGTGCATCTCCTCGAACCAACGCCCAATGGCAGTCATTTAGCAATTGGTGTCCAGGGGCAAAAATACCTTTAAGAAAGATAAATTTAGGTACTGTTTCGGGAGGAAGTCATACTTTTAGATTAAGTGTTCCAACAGCTGTATTTGTTGGAGGGGAAGGTTATTTTCCGGTTTCTTTATACTTTCAAGCAATTAATTCGGCCTTGGGTTTAGATCCTATTTCTAAGGTTGAATATTCAATTTATCCAAATCCTACCACCGATCTTATTACTCTAGAGACTTCTGATGCGATTAAAAAAATCACTTTATCTAATGGGTTAGGACAAGTAGTTTACGAAGGTAATTCAAAACAAATTTTAATGTCAAATTTTTTGAATGGATTGTATTTGATGAAGGTTGCCTTTGAAAACGGTTGCAATGTTACTGAAAAAATCATAAAAAAATAATTGATTTAAATAATACATGGAGTTCCCATTACTAGTATTATGCGTAGCAGCCTTTTTGGCAGGTTTTATTGATGCAATTGTTGGTGGCGGAGGATTAATTCAAACCCCCATGGGAATCATTTTATTGCCAAACCTTCCCGTTTCAACAATTATAGGAACTCTAAAAATCCCATCATTTAGTGGAACTTTTTTTGCTGCAATTCAGTATTTGAAGAAAATTGAAATGAATTGGAAACTGCTCATTACCATGATGATTTTGGCAGTTCCATCCGCATTTTTAGGTTCAACATTGTTGGTGTATATGAGTAACGATTTTATGAAACCTTTACTTTTAGTAATTCTATCTTTATTGTTCATTTACACCTATGTAAAGAAAAATTTTGGAATACATTCTGATATTTCTCACTCTCCAAAACAACAACTATTTTATGCCGTTTTAATTTCTTTTTTTATAGGATTTTATGATGGTTTTATAGGACCAGGAACGGGCAGTTTCTTGGTATTGGCATTTGTAATAATTCTAGGATTTGATTTTCTGCAAGCTTCCGCAAATGCTAAGATGGTCAATTTGGCAACCAATTTTGGTTCGATTTGTTTGTTTATTAGTAAAGGTAAAATAATATGGATGATTGCAATTCCAATGGCAATATGTAATGCTCTAGGAGGTTATATAGGTGCTAAACTAGCAATTAACAAAGGAAATAAATTCATTAGAATTTTCTTTCTAGTTGTCGTTTTAGGTACTTTATTCCGATTTGCATACGATGTTTTCCAAGGAAAATAAGCGATGTGAAAATATCTTAAAATTGTTAAGATATAGTTTGTTTTCATAACTAAATCCTCATTCTAAATTCTTATTTTTGTATTCCTATTTAAATAAAAATGCAAAAACACATTAGCCAACTTAACTCAGCGCAACAAGAACCAGTTCTCCAAAAAGACGGGCCTATGATTATTATTGCTGGTGCTGGTTCGGGAAAAACACGTGTTTTAACCATTAGAATTGCATATCTAATGAGTTTGGGCGTTGACGCTTTTAGTATTTTGGCATTAACATTCACGAACAAAGCAGCTCGTGAAATGAAAAAAAGGATTTCAGATATCGTTGGAACCAATGAAGCAAAAAATCTTTGGATGGGAACTTTTCACTCTGTTTTCGCACGAATTCTTCGATCTGAATCCGATAAACTAGGGTATCCTTCCAATTTTACCATTTATGATACCCAAGATTCGGTAAGGTTAATCTCTGCAGTTATTAAAGAAATGCAGCTGGATAAAGACATCTACAAACCAAAACAAGTTTTAAGTAGGATTTCATCTTATAAAAATAGTTTGATTACCGTTAAGGCCTATTTCAATAATCCGGAATTGATGGAAGCTGACGCGATGTCTAAAAAACCTCGATTAGGAGAAATTTAT
>Ga0164295_10005208_pt1 | contig 10290 bp, 11 predicted proteins | sample GEODES006metaG_FD_111798 | JGI IMG/M metagenome (GOLD analysis project Ga0164295, IMG submission 111798) | Oligotrophic lake water microbial communities from Sparkling Lake, Wisconsin, USA - GEODES006 metaG | ecosystem: Environmental > Aquatic > Freshwater > Lake | place: USA: Sparkling Lake... | reverse complement strand
CGATTTCCCGATTCACACCCTGAAGACTCAAAGAACCTTGAATTTATTGGCTTTCCAGAGAGTTACCACGAAAAGTTTCTTCACTATATAGGCCAGTCTGGCAGTGGGTTGGGTAGTGTGGAGACAACTTGTCGGCTTCACCTGCTTGTGGCTTGTAAGCGACTACGCACAAAGTGGTTATGGATAGCTTCTTCATGCATCTTGAACATGGCTTCACGGTCAAGTTCTCCGTTAGGCAGAAACGTCATTTGGAAATCCGACTTGTAGTTTGATGGCGGTTTCAGCTTCGCCATGTTTGCTCCTGTGATACTGGCGAAAGCTTTGTTCATGGCGACCGTGAGTTCTTGCCCTTGATGCCTTGGAACCACAAAACTGTCGTGGACTGGCAGACAGGTGATGCCTTTGCCCAGTAGCTCTAACATGACTTGCTCGGCTATTTGAGAGTCAATGTACTGAAAGCCCAAGCCAACACCCTTGCCCAGAACAGCTTTAAGCGGCTGGTGACGCTTCAAAATAAGTTTCTTAAGTTTGCCAAAGCTAAGTCCAATTTGCTTAACTTTCTTGGTACTTAGGCGATAACTGCCTGACTCATCATTGAGCAAGGCGTTAAATACCTCTTTAACAATACCGCGCTGGGTTTTATATGGCTCTACCTTTGCATCGTATGTTTTCCCATCAACCAGTAGGCCAACGTCGTACAGATCCCCTGTTGGCGGCGCAAGGTTCTGGCTCATATAGAGGAGCCTTGGATGGAGTTCACTAAAGTCGATCTCAACAGTTGCCAGCCCATTGATCGTGATGAACTCACGGAATTCACTAGGAATAAACTGCCACCAACCGCCATAGAATCGTCCACCGCGCTCCATGCTGCCGCGGGAAAACACCCGTCTCAGGCACACATGGTTGAAGTTCAAAACTCTGCCTTGCTTCTCAGGGACAGTCTGATGCCAATGCGAACGGTACTTTGGAGTCGACATTCGGAGTATGAGCTTCTTCAAATTCAGATTGCTCACATGCAAACACATAGCTTGCTTGTTCAAATGTTCATTGATAAGGCGAACATTGACGTTCATTTTGCGAACGGCTGAAGTTTGCGGGACTCTAAGTTTGAACTTCTCCTTGGATGACCTGTCGTAGTCGCGAAGCACGATTCCATCTTTTGGGATTTTCAGTGGACTCCAGCGAAGGGAGTACTGCTCAAAGATTTTCTCAAGACTTCCTACCGCTTTTAGCTGGGTTGGTAAGGTATCCGTGGTGGTTACTCTTCTACCGACAACCACTTCAATCCAGCCGAGTTGGTTCAAAGCGGAAACTGTTTCCTCAACGTAGTACTGCGTCAGGTTGTTAATCTTTCCAAACTCTTTTGAGTGGTAATACTTTGGGCTCAGGTACACATTAAGACGCACATACGTTGATTGGCATGACCAAGTTTGATACAGGCCCTCAATCAAGGTATGGCAATGCAAGAAGCGTTCAGCTTCAGCTTTTGCACTAGGTTTGTTTTTTAGTTGCCTAAATTGATGGCAGGCGTTAATTAGCTGCGTAACAAGTTCCAGAAACTGGGGCTTGACTGGTAACCTGATGGTAGTGAAGTTCAGCCCTATGTTGTCCACCTGAACCTCCTCCAATGGTGTGGCTACACCGATCTCTTCCTAGACGAGCTGAAACATCATGGCGATATTAACCAGCGTTAGGCTGGAGCCAACTGAAGATTGACCTTTTTGCCCAGCGCGGCAGCGGCACTTGCAAGCGTGGTGAGTGTCAGGCTGGAATCGTTTTCATCTAAAAGACGATTTAGGGCTGCGCGGCTGGTGTGCATACGCTTAGCCAATGCAGTCTTGGTCAGTTGCTGCGCCTTCATCTCTTGGGCAATCTGCCATGAGATGACTCGCTTCATAGCAACAGCAGTGACCTCTTCAAGCATGGCTTCCTCTTTCAGGAAATCGTCAAAGCTCGATCCAATATTTTTCTTAGCCATATTTATCTCCGTTTCAATTCTTTCATCCGCTCTTTTGCCAAATCAAGATCTGGTTTCGGAGTTACTTGTTGCTTCTTGATAAAGCCATGCAGCAGAACCATGGTTGAGCCATCCAATACAAACAGCACCCGTGCAATGCGGTTGTCCAACTTAGTCCTGACCTCCCAAAGACCACCGCCTAAATGGCCCACCAATGGCATACCAAGTGGCCAGCCAAGTTGAACCGTTTTGATGTCCTCGCCAATCATTTTGCGGTCAATGGCAACAAGGCCTTTGAGCCAGTCGCGCACAGGCTCTGTGCCTAGTGAGTTGGCGAAGAATTTGACAGCTAGGATTGCTTCCATTTGCTGAGTGTATCAAATTTGATACGTTGTGTACAGGGGTTATTTAATGTGGGCCAAGGGGTGCTGTGCCACTAATTCCAGAGGGTGCTCAAACGACCCCCAACTTGAAACCGTTTAAACTTTAAAACCATTGAGCCAATCTCTCCTTTAAGAAATTAACCCATCTGTCTCAAACCATTTGAAGACGGACAAAAATGTTTGTAGATTTCATGGTGGGATAAGCACCGGCCCTACTTCCGAAGCTGGCCGACGGTGTTGCGCACAATCTCGGTTTGTTCATGGAAATGAGACAACCAGTATGCGCATGGAGCGCAGCATCGCCAGCGCAAGGTTGGCGATGCTTGAATCGGTTGGCTTTGAATTCGGCATCATGGGCGGCCTTAAATCAAGGGGCCCGAAACCGCACAGAATGGCTCAGGTGCTTCCAGAACTACATGCCCTAGTGCGACACCTGCGTTCTCAAAAAATACGCTCTGCGTGAGCAGATTAGGGTTCATAGTAATCTGTGGGTCCCATCAACCAAATTAGGGGGGGGTGGGGGTACGGTGGGTGTCTGGTATTCTGAAAATCACAAGCCCTACCCCTATGCTTGACTCACTTCACCACTAAGCTTTGGCTAAGCTGCGAACTGTCCGCATACTGGGTAATCACTGTCTGTACAAACTTTCAGCGCCTAGGAGTTGACGAGTAATTTACTGGGGGTACAATAAATCCATGAATTTTGAGTTCGACCAAGTCAAAAGGGACAAAACGCTGCTTGAGCGTGGCTTGGACTTTGCCCGTGCGGTTGAGGTTTTTGATGGCCTCCACTTCACTGGTCAGGACAAGAGAATGGACTACGAGGAAGACCGGTTCATCACAGTAGGTTGGTTAGATGACGACATGATTGTGATGGTCTGGACGCCACGCGGCGAGGTGCGCCGTATCATCAGTATGAGGAAAGCAAATGACCGCGAAAAAACGCTCTACGCCAGCTATCTGGAGTGATCCCGATGATGCTGCGGAATTGACTGCTGAGTTTTTTGAATCTGCCGACCTGTACAAGGGTAACAAGATTCAGACTCGTGGTCGCCCCAAGGCAGCTATAACCAAAGAGCCTGTCAAACTGCGCTTGGATGCAGACGTATTGGCAGCCCTTCGTGCAAGTGGTGACGGATGGCAAACACGTATTAACGACACACTCCGTGCATCACTTCGCCTAGCTGGCCGAGTTTGATTTAATTTCAGCTCACTGAACCAGTTGAACCTGCCCAGCAGGGCTTGCCGACACCATTGGCATAAACATTTCGCCCAGAGCCGCATTGACTGAAGTCAAGTGCTAATTTCAAATGAGCAAATCAAGGGCTTGCCCATTTTTTTATTACTTTTCGTAGGCGTAAAAAGTGCAGGCTTGGCATAGCTTGAATCGGTTGGCTTTGAACTGGGCATCATGCTGGGCCTGCAGTTTTCTGAAAATCAAAAGCCCTTCCACTATCCTTGGATCACTTGCCTAGAAAGCGCTGGCTAAGCCGCAAACCATCCGCATACTGGATGTCGCATTAACTCAACAGAAACCCAATCATTCCCTTGACGGCATATTCCATGGGGGTTATATTTGCGCCATGAATTGGGAAGTTGAATACACCGATGAGTTTGACCAATGGTGGTCGGGGTTGACTGAGGAGGAGCAGGTCAGCTTGGCTGCATCCGTCCAGCTTCTAGAAGAGCGTGGGCCAAACCTTGGTTATCCGCACAGCAGTGGTATCAATGGCTCAAAGCACAGCCATATGCGAGAGCTGCGAACCCAGCACCTTGGCAAGCCGTATCGTACGCTTTATGCGTTTGACCCGTTACGAAATGCAATCTTGCTGATAGGCGGGGACAAGACTGGTGATGATCGCTGGTACGACGTGAATGTCCCAATCGGCGACCGCTTGTATGACGAGCACTTGGAAGAACTCCGAAAGGAAGGAAAAATAGATGGCTAAAAAATTCTCTGATCTTCGTGCACAGATGAAACCTGAAGCGCAGAAACGCGCTGCTGTAATGGCTCAAACAATGTTGGCTGAGATGCCGCTGAACGAGTTGCGTCAGGCACGTGGTTTGTCGCAAAAGATGCTGGCCGAGGTGCTGCAAGTTCAGCAGCCGTCGATTGCAAAGCTAGAAAAACGAACTGACATGTATTTGTCCACTCTACGCAGCCACATCGAGGCTATGGGCGGTGAGTTGGATGTTGTCGCACGCTTCCCCGATGGAACAGTCAAGATCAGTAACTTCTCTGATCTGGGCAAAGCTGCTTCAGCTTGATAGTTTCCGCTCACTGAACCAATTGCACCCGCGCAGCTGGGCTTGCCGACACCATCGGCATAAACACCCCGCCAAGAGCCGTATTGACTGAATTGGTGGCGTCCAGCAACGTGTCCTTGGACAGGTGGCTATAACGCGCTGTTGTCTTGATCTGGGTGTGTCCCAAAAGAAGTTGGATCTCGTACAGGGTGCGACCCGCATTAACCAAGAACGATGCAAAACTGTGGCGCAAGTCGTGGATACGGACATCATCCAGCCCCGCTGCCTTTCTCGCTGAATCCCAAGCAAAAAAGATGCTTGTAAACGGCAACTTGGTTTGAGGGTTAGGAAACGCCCAGGGGCGAGGCTAAAATTGCACCCGTGCCGCTTTAGCTCAGTTGGTAGAGCAACCGCCTTGTAAGCGGTAGGTCGTCAGTTCGAATCCGACAAGCGGCACCACTTTCTCATTTTCCTGCCCAAATGTTTTAGACATTTCTAGCTTTCAACTCTTCCTCTACTCTCCCATGCGCATCCCATTTCAAGCCTTGCTTTATTCTTTGAGCCTAGCAATCCTACCTGGCTGCGGCGGCAGTAGCTCTGCCCCATTTGTCTCGGATATACATGCCAATCAACTTTTCTTCGGACAAACCGCTCAATTCACACTCACTGGTTCCTCTTTGGACAAAGATTTGAATGTATCCACCAAAAATTGCAGGGGCTTGGCGTTGGTAAGCGGTGGCTCAGAAACTTCAAAAGCAGTCACTTGTACTGTGGGAGCAGTTGGAGCAGGTGCAGTAACATTTGAAGTCAAGTTGGCTGATGGCACTGTCATTAAGTTAGCATCCTTTGATGTTCCCAACCCTCAAGTGTCAATGGTGACCAATTTGGGCACGGTATTGATAGAACTTAACGCCACTGCTGCACCGCTTACTTCAAACAATTTTTTGCAATATGTGAACGACAAGTTCTACGACAACACCATCATTCACCGCATCGTAACTAGCGGCATCTTTATTGCACAAGGCGGCTGGTTAACGCCAACGCCTAGCGCGCAAGCAGGCCAAAGGCCATCAATTGCATTAGAGGTGGGAAAAGGCCTGAGCAATTTACAGGGCACCATTGCAATGGCCCGCACAGCAGATCTGAACTCAGCCTCTTCACAGTTCTTTTTCAATTTATCGGATAACAGCGGTTTAGACACGGCCAATGGCGGGTACGCGGTCTTTGGCAAAGTGATCAGTGGTAGGCCTGTTCTGGATGCCCTTGCAAAGTTACCTACTTCAACTCAGTATGGCCTGAGCGACTTTCCAAGCCAAAGCGTGATCGTCCAGTCGGTAACTCAAACTCAGTGACCTTCAGTACCGGCTAGAGAATTGTTTCAAGCGCTTTGCTCACTATTTAAATTAAACTAGTGAGCATGTCATTACTGAAACTCATTTTTACCATTTGCGTCTTCCTTGTCATTTCAGGCTGCGGAGGTAGTAGTGGATTTCCTCCCACTATCACCGGAGTTAAGGCCCAGTCTCTGATGTTTGGTCGAACGGCAACCATTTACCTTGGGGGCAAGGATTTACGATCAAACTTGGTGGTAGATGCTGGCGCTGCTTGCATAAACCCCAGTTTTGCAGATAACAGCAGCACTGATTTACTGGTACTTAATTGCCTTGTAAAAGCTGTAGGTGACTTTAAGCTTTCAGTCAAGACAGAGGCAGGTGAACTTGTCTACTCGGGCTCTTTAAATGTTCCCAAGCCAGAGGTAGCTCTCCTAACCAGTAAGGGGACCATTTCCGTTGAACTTGAGCCCGCTTTAGCGCCAGTTTCGTCAGCCAATTTCTTGTCTTATGTGGGCAGCGGTTTTTATAGCAGCACCATCTTTCACCGCGTAATCGCTGGTTTTGTGATTCAGGCAGGTGGTTACACAACCGGCCTGGTAAAAAAGACGGGCCAACTAAATCCCATCCTTCTTGAGTCCAACAATGGCCTGACCAACAAGCGTGGAACTTTGGCTATGGCAAGAACTTCCGTGTTTAATTCTGCAACTTCAGAGTTCTATATCAACCTTGCAGATAATTTTTCACTTGATTATAAAAATGCTGCAAACCCTGGCTATTCTGTTTTTGGAAAAGTGACCCAAGGGCTGGATGTGGTTGATGTCATTGCGGCAGAGCCTACCGGCATTTTGAATGGCTTCATTGATGTTCCGCTTAGCGATATCACAATCAATTTGGTACTTCAGTCTAAATAACCTATTTTGGCTATTTTGCTCTTCAACCTTGAATTTGAAGCTTACTTTAGGACTTAAGAAAGTTTAATGGTGTCGCTTCCGCCTACAACGGGAAGAGATTTCTGTAGGGCTAGCAAGTAAGACGCCTTGGCTGTTTGTAGCACCGCAGCCTGAGCCTGAAGGCGAGCTAGTTCTTGCTCCACGAATTGAATGCTTGCCAATTGGGCTTTGCACTCGTCAGACAGGGTGTCTAGGTCGTATTCTTTGTTGTCGATTTTGATAGTTGGCATTTTGGTTACTTTATCGGCATAGGGGGCAGTCAACATGCAGTTGCGCTTCGCTCGTCGTGATCAACTTGCGACGGGACTTGCACCCGTAGGAGTGCGCCCATGCTGGGCGCACCATAAAAAAACCCCACCCCGTTGTGAGGGGCAGGGTTTTGGCGTTTAAAAAATATTTAAACGCTATTAGTGCAATTAAGAACCGATGATAGAGAAGTTGGCAGTACCGAGCAAAGCGTAATTTGCTGCAGTCATGTCAACAGTACCAATCAATTGAACCACGTCTGCATTACCAAGCGTTGTGTCAGCGCCACCTACATCAACCATCAATACAACCATCTTATTGTTCGTGCTGTCATGCAGCATAACGAAGACATCGTCAGCGGCGGTAAAGCCAGTGATAGTGGAAGAACCAATCGCATCAGTAAACAAAGTCTGCAGAGTACCGGTAACAGCTGTTGATGCTGTCAGCTTAACTAAAGCAGTCCCTGCTACCCATGCCGTACCCGCAGAAGCGCTACCCATGGAAATAATCCCTGTAGAACCAGCGGCAACTGCTGTATTTGCAGTCAGGCCACGAGACGCGGAGGCACCCGATGACGCCAGAGTAGAGCTCAAGCTCAAGATGTCAATGCCGTTTGCACCGCTGATGGAGAAGTCCGAGACGTTAGGTACCAGTGCATACGCTGTTGCTGCAGCAGTTCCAGCTTGGGCAGAAATACCGCCCAAAATGTATGTATCAACACCGCCGCCGCCCGTCATACGGTCAGCTGCAGTTACCGCGGCACCACCAACGGTGTTACGGAAGGAGTCCGCACCAGCACCACCTGTAAACAGGTCAGCAGAGGTTGAACCGGTAATCGTCGCTGGACCAGCACCACCTGTGAACACAGCACCAGCAGTACCGTTAGCCAGAGTAGCACTTACGGAGCCAGTTGAGCCAACACCTGTTGTTGTCAAGTTGTCAGCTGTAACTGTACCCAGCGTGAATGCGGCAGTACCGGACACGTTTACAGTCTGCGTACCCAGAGCGGCAGCCAGAGTGATACCACCAGCACCGAACGGCGTAAGGGCAGTGGTAGGCGAGAAGCTTAGGTTCAGAGTTTCCGTCGAAGCTGCAGTAATACCAGTAGTAGTTGTACCGGTAATGTTGTTAGCACCGAAGTTCAGGTTCAGAGTGTCAGCCAAGGAAGTACCCAACTGAACCACTGCCAAACCGGTGGCAGTAACTGTGCCGGCTGTCGCTGGAGTAGACTGAATTGTGAATGTTCCGCCACCCGTCACTGCTGGCAATGTAATGGTGTCTGCCCCAATAAAAGTCGCGTCAGTCACATCAAGTACACGCAAATTAGTAACAACACTTGTACCTGCTGAGAAATCCATCGCCGCATTGGTTGAAGGACGGAATGTCAATGTACCGCTATATGCTGGTGATGAAGCAACAATGTTTGCCGCACCAAAGTTAGCTGCAGTACCAAAAATCGTAACGTTTCCAGCGCCATTCAATGTTGCAGTTGCATATTCAGTTATATTTGTGTTCAAGTTAACTGTTGTTGTAGCATTAGCGTTGATTGTCAAAGCTGTGATCACCGCACCAGTTGTAACTTCGAATGTTGGACTTGTAGCAGCAGAAGTTCCTGCAGTCCCATTCAAGTTCAATGTGTATGCGGCTGTAGGATTAGATACAGGCGTCATATCCAAAGTTCCAGTGTATCCAGCGCCTAAACCGAAGGCTGTGCCAGAAGCTGCACCAGTAATTAAAAGGTTTTGTGTACCAGTTGCATTAAACAAGGTTGTTCCAGGTGTTTTAGCAGATGCACTAAAGGTTGTACCAAGAACCAACATGTTCAGGTTGATTGTCTCAATGCCAGAAATTACTGAGCCAGCAGCCCAATCACCCAGAACTGTTAGATTCATCACGTCAGCGTCGCCTGTACCTGGATCGATGATTGTCAATCCAGAAGTTGCTGTCGCACCCGCAGTTGGTGCAGTACCTACACCAACGTTGATGGTGTCTGCAGCTGCTGTCAAGAACTGACCAGCTGTATTTCCTGTGCTCTGAACAGTGTTCAAAGTACCTGTCAGGTTGATAGTCTGACCACCGTTTGAAACAGTTGTCGTTGCAGCAACAGGTGTGAGGTATGTTGAGAAATTAGCAGCTGTCAAGCCGTTCAGCGCAACACCATTCAAAGTAGCTACCAAGCTCAACTCGCCTGACTCGATGTTTGAGTCCGTTGTACCTGTGAGAGTTCCATCACCACCATAAGACCAGATCTGAGCGATGTTGCCAACGGAGTAAGTCACTAACAAGAACTTACCTGTTGTTGTTGTTGCGATACCTGTCGTAGCAGATGTACCCAAAGCAGAGATCACACCAGCAACAGTACCGTCTGTGTAAGCACCATTCAAGGCAATCACGTTTGTAGCTGCAGCCACTGTACCAACGGTTGCTGTTGCGTTAGGAGTGATGGCTTGGAAAGCGATTGCAGTACCAGTGCCAGTACCAGCCACGTTTGCAAGGGTCAGTGTGGTTGCGCCTGTTTGCACGATGCCAAGCAGGCCAGTTGTGGCGCTTGCAACGGCAGTGGCTGTGGCAGCAGTACCTAAGCTCACAGCTATAACGTCAGTTGCACCAAAAGTATTGACCGTATCAGCATTACCTGCGCCGGTTTCAGCAAAGCGAACTGTGTCTACACCTGCACCCAAATTCACTGTGTCGTTACCAGTACCGGGAGTGATGGTGTTAGCACCGCCACCAGATGTGATTGTGTCATTACCAGCCTTAGCATCCACTGTGTTGGCATTTGCACCCAATGTGATTGTGTCGTTTAGGCCAGCAGTTGTCAGTGTCAAAGCGCCAGCAGTAGCTGCAGTTGGGCCAGTTACTGTAGTGCCAACAACAAGACCTGTTCCGCCTGTGCCTGTGCCAGTTGTCAGTGTCAAAGCGCCAGTGGCAGCAGACAAGTCAAAGGTCGTTGTACCAACAACTCCAGTAGCACCGCTGTTACCAGTTGTGCCGGTAAGCGTCAAAGCTTGGTCACCAGTGACAACCAATTTGCTCATACCAACTGCTGACAATGCCAGTGTGTTAGCAGATGTGCCAGAGTTGATTGTCAGTGTCTCAATGCCTGTAGTTGTGAAACCAGAACCAGCAGCAGTGCCTTTGAGTGACAAAGTCATTGCATCAGCAGTTGTGCT
>Ga0164295_10005207_pt1 | contig 10291 bp, 10 predicted proteins | sample GEODES006metaG_FD_111798 | JGI IMG/M metagenome (GOLD analysis project Ga0164295, IMG submission 111798) | Oligotrophic lake water microbial communities from Sparkling Lake, Wisconsin, USA - GEODES006 metaG | ecosystem: Environmental > Aquatic > Freshwater > Lake | place: USA: Sparkling Lake... | reverse complement strand
GCTTTCATCGGTCATGGAGACATGGCCCTGCTGCATGTCGTGCATCAGGTTTTGCAGGCCCTGGGCAATGCTCTGGCCCTGGGTGTCCAGCGCTTTTTTCTGGGCTTCGGCATTCAAAGCCAGAAAGTTGCTCGGGGCGCTGGCCGCCAGCCACTGCTCTACCGCAAAGCGCACCCGTGCGCGGGTTTTCTCATCGCCTTCAACGGCTTGCGCCAGGCCCATCAGTGCCTGCGCGTTGATCATGTAGCTGGCAGCACAAAAGTGCGCGACAGGGTTGCTGTTCCAGGCCTCGCCGGCAAAGCGGCGGTCGGCCACCGGCTTGAGCTGGGCCGCATCGGCCGACATGCCGGTGTTCCACAAGTCACTGGCCTGCTGCAGGTAGGACTGCTGGATTTCCAGCAGTTTGGCCGGGTCTAATTGCAAGCCCGCAAAAGGGTCTTTGGCAGCCGGCACGCCTTGCATCAGTACGCTGGGCACGCTGTCCATGGCCTTTTGCATGCCTTGACTCAGGCTATCTTGAAATTGCTGGGCCAGTTGCGCCCAGTTTGCGTCAGAATTCATGTTGTCTCCTCAATCTGCGTGAAAGCGATGGTCTTTAAAAAGACTCTGTTGCAGACTTAGCTTACTCTGCCTTGTTGACTATGCACGCGCTTAGTTTCTTTAACCTGACTATGCCCTAACTTTGATGTACCTGACCGCAATTGCATGGATTTATGTCGTGCTCATGATGAGCGTTGCTGAAGCCACCAGCAGCAACGGCACTGTTTTAGGTGCCTTGATGACTTTTTTGCTTTACGGCGCATTGCCGCTGGCACTGGTGATGTATGTGATGAACACGCCGGCCCGCCGTCGCAAGCTCAAGGCCAAGGCGCTGGCCGAAGACAGTCTCAAAGAGCCTGGCCAGCCCCCCGAGCCCTCAAATCTGCCAGATGCAAGCGGCCATGCGGCCGGTGCTGTGGCCGAGGGCAGTGTCGCGGCGGTGCGAAAAGAAGCTTGAAGGCCCGCCCAAAGTGCACCAGCTGGGGCTGCCGTCGTTGCCGTACACCCCGGCAATGCCCAGGGCATGCAGCTTCAGGCGGGCCAGCCCTGCCAAGTCAGCCAGGTATTTGGCTGGCAGGCCGGGCAGCGCTGCAAAATAAGCGCCAGAGCCCGGGTGCCAGGCTTCAAAAGCCGCTTTCACCTCTGCGCCCACTTCAAAGGCGCCGGGCCCGATGCAAGGCCCCAGCCAGGCCATGGTTCTTTGGGCAGCCTGCGCCTGGCTTTGCCCGGCCAAGTCGGCAAAGCGGCTGAAAACAGCGCCCAACACGCCTGCCGATGAACCTGCTAAGCCCCCTGCCCCCAGACCGGCCAGGCCGCGCCAGCCGGCATGGGCTGCAGCCACCACAGGCAAGTCGAGGTGCGCCAGCAAGACCGGCAGGCAGTCAGCCACCATGATGGTGCAAGCCAGGCCGCGCTCACGGGTGACGGCTGCATCAGCCTGCGGGTCGCTGAGGCCCAGGCTTTGGGCTTCCAGCACGGCCACCTGCTCACCATGCACCTGACGCAAAAAAACAGGCCGGCACGCCGTAGCCAATGCAAGAGTTTGCCGGTTGGCAGCGACCCGGGACGGCGCATCCTGCACATGATCACCCAGGTTCAGGCTGTCCCATGGCGCGGGTGATTGCCCGCCGGCCCGGCTTGTGAACACAGCGCGAACCCCGCTGGGTGCAGGCCACTGTGGAATCAACCATTCGGGGTGCCAGAGCGCGTTCAAGGGTGTTTTCTACTCGTTGTCTGGGCAAGCCGAGGGTTGGGCCTGGGCAAAAGCCGGCAGAGCCATGCAAGCCTCAAAAGCGGCCATGGTGCGCGGCAAACCCGTCAAGTTCACCTCAAAGCGTTGGGCATTGAAGATCTGCGGCACCAGGCAGCAGTCGGCCAGCGTTGGGGTCTGGCCGTAGCAGTAAAGAGCAGGCGGCAGCTGGGCCAATTGACGTTCAAAGGCTTGAAGGCCGGTGCGGCACCAATGGTGGTACCAGCCGTTTTTGGCGGCTTCCTCAATTTTCAACTCCCTCACCAGGTGCTTGAGCACGCGCAGGTTGTTAAGCGGGTGTATTTCACAAGCTACCGACTGCGCCAGTGCCCGCACTTTGGCCCGTCCCAGCGCATCGGCCGGTAACAGGGGCGGGGTGGGATGGGTTTCGTCCAGGTACTCGATGATGGCCATCGATTGAGATAGAAGTTCGCCATCGGTTTGAAGCAGCGGCACCAGGGTGTCAACCGACAAGTCTGCAAAGGGCGGTTTTTTATGGTCGCCGCGATTCAAATGCACAGGCACGTAGTCGTAAGCCAGTCCCTTGAGATTGAGCGCAATACGAACCCTGAAGGACGCCGAGGACCGGAAATAACTGTGCAACTTCATATTGAAAAGATACCCGCGGCATCCGCTAAACGCTAAGCCTGTACAGCCGTGGCTGGTCAGTAACTGCCATGGTCACGCGCCATGCTTTCAAACTTGGTGATGCGATTCAAGAAAGTCAGCTTGACGGTGCCGGTCGGGCCGTTACGTTGCTTGCTGATGATCACCTCGGCAACACCAGGCTCTTTACAAGCTTCTTTGGTGTAGTACTCGTCGCGGTAAATGAACATGATGACATCGGCATCCTGCTCGATCGCGCCGGATTCGCGCAAGTCACTCATCATGGGCCGCTTGTCTGTGCGCGACTCGACCCCGCGGCTGAGCTGCGACAAAGCAAGCACCGGGCATTGCAACTCTTTGGCCAGCATTTTCAGGCCGCGTGAAATCTCGCCCACGGCAGTGGCGCGATTTTCTTCATTCATGCTGCTCGAAACACTCATGAGCTGCAGGTAGTCGACCACAATCAAGCCCAGTTGGCCGAAGTGGCGAGACAGCCGGCGGGCATTGGCGCGCAACTCGCTGACTGTCAGGCCCGGAGTTTCATCAATGTGCAGAGAAATATTGCGCAATTTCTCGATGGATTCGATCAGGCGCGGCCACTCCTCAGGGGACAGCTTGCCGGTGCGCAGATGGCTCTGGTCAATGCGCCCGATAGAGCCGACGATACGCACCGCCAACTGAGAGGCACCCATCTCCATGGAGAACACGGCCACCGGCAGACCTTCATTGAGCGCCACATGCTCGGCAATGTTGATCGCCAGCGCTGTCTTGCCCATGGATGGTCGCGCCGCGAGAATGATCAGATCGCCCTTTTGAAAGCCCGATGTTTCACGGTCCAGGTCATGAAAGCCGGTGGGCACGCCGGTGATGTCGTTGGGGTTTTTCGACATTTCAGTGACGCGGTCCAGCAAATTGACCACCAGCGTGTCCATGCTGTGAAAGCCCTGCTTCATGCGCGAGCCCTGCTCGCCGATCTTGAAGATCTTCTGCTCAGCCTCGTCCAGGATCATGGCCACAGCCTTGCCCTGCGGGCTGAAGGCCTGGGTCGCGATTTCGTCACTGGCCTTGACCAGCTTGCGCAGAATGGAGCGCTCGCGCACGATCTCCGCATAGCGACGCACATTGGCAGCGCTCGGCACGTACTGCGCCAGAGAATTGAGGTAGCCCAAGCCGCCTACATCGTCAGCCTTGCCCTGAGATTGCAAGTGTTCATAGACCGTGATGACATCCGCCGGTTTGCTGGCGTTGATCAGTGCGCCCACCGCTGCATAAACAAGTTTGTGCTCATAGCGGTAAAAATCCTCGTCCACCAGCAGATCGCCCACCCGGTCCCAGGCGCTGTTGTCCAGCAGCAAGCCGCCCAGCACGCTGGACTCGCCTTCAATGGAATGCGGGGGTACGCGCAGCTGGGCTATTTGCCGGTCAGGGCTGTAACCAGGGTCATTGAGCGAAGAAAGTACGGCAGACATTAGTTTCCTGTGAAGACTGCCATGTTAAGCCCAGAGTCGCCGAATGCCTCGGGATAAGTCTGTGCATAAACGGTGTGCCGGTGGTGCAAAGCCGGTGCAGATGCAGTGGAAATGCAAAAAAATTTCTGGGTGGTGAAAACGCTGCCCCCATGAAAAAAGCCGCTCCGTGGAGCGGCTTTTCAGGGAGCGCAGAAAGCGCTATCGGGGTCTTAGGCGGTTTCGCCGTAAACCGTCACTGTGACGTCCACCGTCACATCGGTGTGCAATGCCACGCTGACCGGGTGGTCGCCAACGATCTTCAAAGGACCATTGGGCATGCGGATCTGGGACTTCAGCACGGCAAAGCCTTGCTTGGTCAGTTCCTGGGCGATGTCAGAGTTGGTGACGGAGCCGAACAGGCGGCCGTCCACACCGGCTTTTTGCGTCAGCTTGACGACAGTGCCGCCCAGCTTGGCGCCTTGGGCCTGGCATTCGGCCAGCTTGGCAGCGGCGACTTTTTCAAGTTCGGCGCGCTTGAGCTCGAATTCCTTGATGGCCACTGCGGTGGCGCGGCGTGCGCGGCCCGAAGGGATCAGGAAATTGCGGGCGTAACCGTCTTTGACTTTAACGACTTCACCCAGATTGCCCAGGTTCACGACTTTGTCGAGCAGAATAATTTGCATGCTGGGCTCCTTACAGGCTACGGTGCTGGTCGCTGTAAGGCAGCATCGCGAGGAAGCGAGCGCGCTTGACGGCGGTGTTGATCTGGCGCTGGAAAATTGCGCGCGTGCCGGTCAGGCGGGCAGGAATGATTTTTCCGTTTTCGGCAACAAAGTCACGCAGTGTGTCGATGTCTTTGTAATCAATCTCTTCGACGCCAGCAGCTGTGAAGCGGCAAAAGCGCTTGCGCTTGAACAGCAGCGATTGGGTGTTGCGCTTAGGGCGCTTGTCTTTGTTAAAACGTTTTGGTCCAGGCATGAGGGACTCCTTAAATAGGGTTCAGTTCTTGAATATGAAAAATGACGCTTTTGTTGGTGCGCGCACTGATGAGGAAACCGCTGAACTTGAAGGCTTGCCCCAAAGGCAGCCGACCGGCCTTTTCGGCCAAAGCACCAAAAGCCACAGCCTTGATGCTCAGTTTGACTTGCCGGGTGGTTCCTGCTTCGGTGACTTCGGACTCATGGTCGAGAACAAAGTTAACAGCGGGAAGACCGGCTGGCGTGTAACGCAGAGGGCTGGCCTCCACAATACTCGCCGTCAGATCAACATGGTTCACTCAAATTTCAGTTCGTACAAACAGCAAACGCGTTCGACAAAAAACAGCGCCTTAAGAGGCAGCGTATTCCGCCTGCTGAGATTTACGGGCTTCTTCCCGCTCGACGTTGCGCATCATGATGGAGGGGCCGGTTTCGGCCTTTTTCTTAGCCACCGTCATGTGACGCAAAACCGCGTCATTGAACTTGAACGCATGCTCAATCTCGTCCATCACAGCCTGGCTGGCTTCAATGTTGATGCAAAGGTAATGGGCCTTGGCCAATTTCTGGATCAGATAAACCAGTTGGCGGCGACCCCAGTCTTCCACGCGATGAACCTTGCCACCGCCTGCGGTGATCATGGCTTTGTAGCGCTCCAGCATGGCCGGAACCTGCTCGCTTTGATCCGGATGGATCATCAAGATGATTTCATAGTGACGCATAAACTCTCCTTATGGTTGGTAAAAGCTGCCCCAGCGTCGTTAAGGGTGCAGCAAGGCGAAGCCCATGATTATAGCCCGCCTGTCCAGGGAGCGCCAACCTGCCTTTTTTCAGGGCTGTGCGGCAGTGCGCCGGGGTAGCGCACATGGTTGACCAGGTCCATGACTTGGGGCCCCGGGCGCCGGGTGAGCAAACTGACCACCACAATGACGGCAAAACCGACCGGCACCCCGAACACCCCGGCGGAAATCGGCTGTATGCCCCACCACAGCTCAATTGGCCGGGTTACGCCAAACAGACTGCGCATCCAGGGCTGGGTCAGCACCATATAAACCAGCGTGGTGCCCAGGCCTGCCACCATGCCCAGCGAAGCAGCAAGGCCGGTTGCCCGCTTCCAGAAAATGCCCAGGGTCAATGCCGGGAAAAAAGCAGCCGCAGCAAACGAAAAGGCAGCTGAAACCAGAAACAAAATATCGGCCGGTTTGCGAGAAGCAACATAGGCAGCCCCCAGCGCCACCACCAAGAGCAGGACCTTGGACAAGGTCACGCGGCGGGCCGTTGAGGCGTTGGGATCGATCATCTTGTAATAAACGTCGTGGCTGAGTGCGCTGGAAATCGTCAACAACAAGCCGTCGGCGGTGGACAGTGCCGCGGCAAGCCCACCGGCAGCCACCAGACCCGAGACCACATAGGGCAAACCACCAATGGCCGGGGCCGCCAGCATGATGATGTCGCCGCCTATTGACAGCTCATTGAGCTGCAAAATGCCGTCCCTGTTCACGTCCACGGCCGACAGCAAGGACGGGTCTACTTTGTTCCAGGCAGTGATCCAGTCGGGCAACTGACTAAATGGCGTTCCGACCACCAGCGTGAACACTTCGTACTTGACCAACACTGCCAGCGCCGGGGCTGTGATGTAGACCAGCACAATGAACAACAGCGACCAGGTCACAGATTGCCTTACCTCCTTGACGCTGGGAACGGTGTAGTAACGAATCAAAATATGCGGTAGCGCAGCCGTTCCAACCATCAGACAGAAAACCAGCGCCAGGAAATTGCGCCTGGAGATTTCAAACTCATGGCGCGCGTACTCATCGCCCGCCGGGTCACCGGCAAACTGCTGTGCATGCGGCGGCATGCCATTGAGCGGCCTTGACTTGGCGTCGGCCTCTGCTTTGGCCTGTGTCCAGAAGGCGCGCGCCGACTCCAGATTACGGGGCAAATTGGACAAGGCCCGGTCGGCGGCATAAATGTCAAAAACCGGCGCATCGGAGGCCTTCAGCGCGGCAACCTCGCGGCTGGCCCGCGCCCGGTCTGCCGTCAAAGCCGCCGCCGGATCCTGCAGCTTGGCCGCCAGCTCGGCCGAGCGTTGGCTGAAGATTTGCTGGACTTGTTGCTCCTTCGGATCTCGAATCAGTTCGTCCTCGCGTGCGCTAACTTTTTGCAACTGATAGCCGTAAATAGCTTGCGGCACAGGAATACCGGTTTGCTTGACAGAGAGCCACACTACCGGCAGCAAGTAAGCGACAGTGATCACCAGGTATTGCGTCACTTGAGTCCAGGTCACCGCCCGCATGCCACCCAGAAATGAGCACAACAAAATACCACCTAGGCCCAGGAAAATACCCAGCTCAAAAGCCACGCCGGTCAAGCGTGCCGTGATGATGCCGACACCGTAAATTTGCGCCACAACGTAAGTGAAAGAGCACAAGAGCGCGGCCAGCACGCCCAACATGCGCGGCAGATTGCCGCCATAGCGCTCGCCCAGGAAATCGGGAATCGTGAACTGACCGAACCTGCGCAGATAGGGCGCCAGTAAAAAAGCCACCAGGCAGTAACCGCCGGTCCAGCCCATGATGAAGGCCAGGCCGTTAAAGCCCGTGAGGTACAGCGTGCCAGCCAGGCTGATGAAGGAGGCTGCCGACATCCAGTCTGCGCCCGTGGCCATGCCGTTGTAGACCGCCGGCACGCGGCGCCCGGCGACGTAATACTCAGAAGCATCGGTGGTCCGGCTCATGATGCCGATACCGGCATACAGCCCGATGGTGGCCAGCAGAAAAATCAGGCCAATGACTTGCCTTGACAAACCCTGCTGTTCCAAAAACGCCAACACCAGAACAAAGGCGATGAAGCCCGCCGCATACCAGCGGTAAACGCGGTTGAGCGCCAGCCTGAACTGTGCATCAGTTTGCGCATCACCGGACATGCCGGCCCCCACGGTTGAGCACACAGCTCAGCTCGCCAGGCCTGCGCCGCCAGAGATGACAGGGCATTTGCCGGCGACGCCCAAGACTCATACCGTGCCTGAGCCTGACAGGTTTTTCCAGGTGTCGATCACGGTGTCCGGGTTCAGCGAGATAGAGCCAATGCCCTGGTCTCGCAGCCAATGCGCAAAGTCAGAGTGATCGCTGGGACCCTGACCGCAAATGCCCACGTACTTGCCCTGGCGGCGGCAGGCCTGTATCGCCAGGCTGAGCAAGGCCTTGACGGCCGGATCGCGCTCATCAAAGTCTTTGGCCAGCACTTCCAGGCCGGAGTCACGGTCCAAGCCCAGCGTCAGCTGGGTCAGGTCGTTGGAGCCTATAGAAAAGCCATCAAAGTAGGCTAAAAACTCGTCGGCCAGTACAGCATTGCTTGGCACTTCGCACATCATGATGAGGCGCAGGCCGTCTTCGCCGCGCTTGAGACCGTGTTTAGCGAGCAGCTCGGTGACCGCTTTGGCCTGCCCCAGCGTGCGAACAAAGGGCACCATGACCTCGACGTTGACCAGCCCCATGTCGTTGCGCACGCGCCGCAGGGCTTCGCATTCCATGGCAAAGGCCTCGGCGAAGTCGGGGTTGAGGTAGCGGGCTGCACCGCGAAAGCCGAGCATCGGGTTTTCTTCTTCAGGCTCGTAACGCGAGCCGCCAATGAGCTTGCGGTATTCATTGGACTTGAAGTCCGACAAGCGCACGATCACCGGCTTGGGCCAGAAGGCCGCAGCGATGGTCGCTACACCTTCTGCGACCTTGTCGACATAAAAGGCGCGCGGCGAAGCATGGCCCCGGGCCACGCTCTCGACGGCTTTTTTCAAGTCTGCATCTACGTTCGGGTAGTCGAGGATGGCCTTGGGATGCACGCCGATGTTGTTATTGATGACAAACTCAAGCCGCGCCAGGCCGACGCCGTGATTGGGTATCTGGCAAAAATCAAAAGCCAGCTGCGGGTTGCCGATGTTCATCGTGATCTTGATGTCGATGGGCGGCATGTCTCCGCGCTGCACCTCGGTGACTTCGGTTTCCAGCAGGCCGTCATAAATATTGCCTGTGTCGCCTTCGGCGCAGCTCACCGTCACCAGCATGCCGTCCTTGAGTTGCTCGGTGGCGTCGCCGCAGCCGACCACGGCCGGAATGCCCAGCTCGCGCGCAATGATGGCGGCGTGGCAGGTGCGCCCGCCGCGGTTGGTAACGATGGCGCTGGCGCGCTTCATCACCGGCTCCCAGTTCGGGTCGGTCATGTCGGTCACGAGCACATCGCCCGCCTGCACCTGGTCCATCTCGGAGATGTGCCGCACGATGCGCACCGGGCCGGTGCCGATCTTTTGCCCAATGGCTCGCCCCTCCGTCAGCACCGTACCGGTGCTCTTGAGCTTGTAGCGTTGCTCGGCCTTGCCCTTGGACTGGCTTTTGACGGTTTCCGGGCGGGCCTGCAGGATGTAGAGCTCGCCGTCGGTACCGTCTTTGCCCCATTCGATGTCCATGGCGCGGCCGTAATGGTCTTCGATGATGAGGGCGTAGCGCGCCAGCTGCTCAACATCGGCGTCGGTCAGCGAATAACGGTTGCGCAGCTCCACCGGCACGTCAGTCGTCTTGACCAGCTTGCCGCCGGCCTTTTTTTCGTCGGCCGTGGTGAATTCCATTTGCAGCAACTTGGAGCCCAGGTTGCGGCGGATCACCGCACGGTGGCCGGCACGCAGCATGGGCTTGTGCACATAAAACTCGTCCGGATTGACAGCGCCCTGCACCACCGTCTCGCCCAGGCCGTAGCTGGAAGTGATGAACACCACGTCCTCAAAGCCGCTTTCGGTGTCGATGGTGAACATCACGCCGGCGGCGCCCAGGTCACTGCGCACCATGCGCTGCACACCGGCGGACAGGGCCACATCAGCATGGGCAAAGCCCTTGTGCACGCGGTAGCTGATGGCGCGGTCGTTGTAGAGGGAAGCAAACACTTCCTTCATCTTGTGCAGCACGTCTTCTGCGCCGACCACGTTCAAAAAAGTTTCCTGCTGGCCGGCAAATGAGGCGTCGGGCAAGTCTTCGGCCGTGGCCGAGGAGCGCACCGCAAAGCTGGCCTGCGGGTTGCCGGCGCTGAGCAGCGCAAAGCTCTGGCGGATGGCGGCTTCAAAATCGGCCGGGAACGGCTGAGCTTCGACAAGGGCTCGAATCTGCGCGCCGGCTGCGGCCAGCGCCCGCACATCCTCGGTGTCAAGTTTGTCGAGCACACCGTTGATTTTTTTATCGAGCCCGGCGTGCGCTAAGAACACGCGAAAAGCATGCGCGGTGGTGGCAAAACCGGTTGGCACGCGAACCCCCTGAGGGCCGGTAGGGAGTTGCGAGATCATCTCGCCGAGGCTGGCGTTCTTACCGCCGACAGACTCGACGTCTGTCATCCTCAGGTTTTCAAACGGCACGACCAGGGCGGTCGCCTCAAACAGCTTAGACATAGAAATACTCCGGGAGGTTTTAAAACCGGGCAATTCACCATGAGCGGAG
>Ga0164295_10005206_pt1 | contig 10293 bp, 10 predicted proteins | sample GEODES006metaG_FD_111798 | JGI IMG/M metagenome (GOLD analysis project Ga0164295, IMG submission 111798) | Oligotrophic lake water microbial communities from Sparkling Lake, Wisconsin, USA - GEODES006 metaG | ecosystem: Environmental > Aquatic > Freshwater > Lake | place: USA: Sparkling Lake... | reverse complement strand
GTAGCGCGCGGCGGATTACGTTGGTCGGATCGGCAAGAGGATTTCCGAATCGAAATTCTGGGATTAGTTAAGGCCCAGATGGTGAAGAACACGGTCATTGTGCCAAGCGGCGCAAAGGGTGGATTCGTACTTAAGCGTGGTCCAGAACCAAGCAATCGCGACGCATGGCTAGCTGAAGGCATTGCCTGTTATCAAATGTTTATATCTGCATTACTTGACCTAACGGACAATCTTGTAAATGGGGAAGTAATTCCACCAAAGGAAGTTGTTCGCCATGATGTCGATGATCCATATCTGGTAGTAGCTGCTGATAAGGGAACGGCAACATTCTCAGACATTGCGAACAAGATCTCGGTGGATCGCGGCTTCTGGATGGGCGATGCTTTTGCATCAGGCGGATCAGTTGGCTACGACCATAAGGCCATGGGAATCACAGCTAAAGGTGCTTGGGAATCTGTGAAGCGTCACTTCCTAGAGCTAGGTCTGGATACTCAAACTCAAGACTTCACCGTGGTTGGGGTAGGAGACATGAGCGGCGATGTTTTTGGAAATGGCATGCTTCTTTCCGAACATATTCACTTGGTGGCAGCCTTTGATCATCGTCACATATTCCTTGATCCCAATCCCGATGCGGCGAAATCATTTATTGAGCGCCAGCGCTTATTCACTTTGCCTAGATCATCTTGGGAAGATTACAACAGCAAATTAATAAGTAAAGGTGGTGGCATCTATTCTCGAACAGATAAGTCCATCGACTTAACTGCTGAAGTGAAGTCCGCACTAGGTATCAGCTCCGAAATTGTTAGCCTCACTCCAAATGAATTGCTAACTAAAATTCTGTTAGCACCGGTAGACCTGTTATGGAACGGTGGCATTGGAACTTATCTCAAAGCGAGCACGGAAACGCACGCTCAAGTTGGCGATAAGGCAAATGATGCTATCCGGGTTAACGGAAATGAAGTCCGAGCCCGTGTCATTGGTGAGGGTGGAAACTTAGGGGCGACTCAATTAGGCCGAATTGAGGCCGCTCGAGCTGGCGTCAAATTAAATACGGATGCAATTGATAACTCTGCAGGTGTTGACACCTCCGATCACGAAGTAAACATAAAGATTCTGCTAGATCAAGCCGTGACTGCAGGAAATTTGAGCGTGGAAGACCGTAATAAGCAACTTGCAGTAATGACAGATGAGGTTGGCGAATTAGTACTTCGCGATAATTACGAACAAAATTTGATTTTGGAACAAGCAAGGTTCCAGTCGCCTGTGATGCTTCGAGTCCACAAGAGATTGATGCAATCCTTTGAATCCAGCGGGCACCTAAATCGGGCAATCGAGTACTTACCGACAGATTCACAGCTAGATGCGTTGCATGCGCAAGGGCAAGGCTTAACCTCACCTGAACTTTCTGTTCTAATGGCTTACGTCAAGATTGATCTGACCCGAGATCGCGCTAATGATGAAATTGTCGAGGAACCTTGGTGTCAAGAAATCCTGAAAAGGTACTTTCCTTCTGACTTAAGAGGTAAGTATGCAAATTTGATGGCTACCCATCCACTGCGCAAGGAAATTATCTCCACAGTAATGATCAATGAAATGGTCAATCGTGGTGGAATTACATATGCCTGGCGCGCAGCTGAAGAAAGTGGCGCTGGAACTTCGGAAATCCTGCGTGCCTTTGTAGTATCGCGAGAGGTATTTGGTCTAACCGAACTGTGGACAGAACTAGAGAACCTAGATGGAAAGATCTCTACGAATTGCCAGACAGAACTATTCCTTGAATCAAGACGACTTTTGGATCGAGCAACCCGCTGGTTCTTGCAATCCCGCGGTGGACGACTCAATGTCGAAGAGGAAATTGCAAAATTTGCACCGATTGTTGCAAAACTAACAAGTGAAGTACCTGGACTTCTGCGCGGCGTTGAAAGCCAACGTGCTGATGGCATCGCAAAGAAGTATCAAGCTCAAGGGGTTCCAACTAACCTGGCAGTTCGCACTGGAAGTTTCTTGGATGAGTTCTCACTTCTAGATGTCATCGAAATTGCGAATCGCGAAAAGACGATTCCAGAAAATGTCGCAGAACTATATTTTGCATTAAGTGAAAGATATGACATTGATCGAATGCTTTTCCACATTTCTGCGTTAGCAAGAGATGACAGATGGACAGCTTACGCTCGCTCCGCACTTCGCAGTGATCTTTATGTTGCAATAGCTGCTTTAACATCCCGAGTCGTGCAAGCAACCAAAGATTCAGATTCCATTGATTTGCGTATTAGCCAATGGGAAGCAAAGTTTGCCGAAGGTGTCGCACGAACGAGAGCCACGCTTAATGAGATTGCTCACAGTGAGCAAAATGACATAGCCACGCTTTCCGTTGCATTACGCGCAATTCGTACACTTGCTGGCCAGGGTGGAAGCTAATTCGCTCAAACCAAGTTCTGCGGTACTAATTTTCCAAAGTACTCTTAATCAGTGGACTCAGTGTTTTTAGCGGCCGCCCTCACGGGTCAAGTCACAGATTGGCTCAATAGTTATGGGCCAATACTTTTTTACTTGATCGTTTGGGGCCTAGTATTTGCTGGAACTGGATTGCTGATTGGCGCATTTATACCGTTTATCACAGGTGACTCATTAATCTTTGCGGCTGGCGTTTTGGCTGCCACCAGTGATTCCGTTGAAATTCAAGTGCTGACAATTGGCATTGGCCTAGCAGCTTTTATTGGGGATCAAACTGGATTTGTTTTAGGACGTCACTTTGGACGTCCTTATTTAGATAAACGAGAAGGCCCAAAACTAAAATCAGCAATCGCAAAATCAGAGAAGTTCTATCATGAACTTGGCTGGTGGGCTGTAGTTGTATCTCGATTCATGCCATGGGCTCGAGTCCTTGTGCCGGCAATCGCGGGGATCGCGCGAATGAATTACTACAAGTTCTTAGGTGCCAATTTTGTCGGCGCAATTTCTTGGGGTGTTGGCCTATCACTTGCGGGTTACTACGCCGCCACTATCCCAGCTGTTAAAACAGGTTCCTATGCGATAGCAACATTCTTTATTGTCGGCTCAATAATTGCGGGTATTCGTAGTTGGCTAGCTAACAGAAAACTTGCATAGCAAGTAACTTCTTTCGGTTACTTAGTTTTTCCCGATCTGTGGAAAACTTCAACACACTGTTGTGTTACCTACTTAAATCTTTGCAGCAGCAAAGTTATCCCCAGTTTATTTCTAGCACGTGACTTGTGATCCATTTCCAGCCTAAGGTTCATACACTCGGCTTGGTTCGAGTCAGGTGTAACAGGGGTAGCTCATGTCAGGTGCAGTTAGTGATGTGGTTCAGGAAGTTCGGGCGCGGGTTTGGACTGGAGGGATCAGCCCGCAAGATGAATCAACGGAACTCCGTCACATAGTTGAAGATATTCTGGCGCGTGAAAAAAATTCAACCGAATTTAGATTTGACGCTGAGCCCCTGTTGCCAGTTGCCGAACACATTGCATTGCACATTTCTGGCTTTGGATTACTGCAGCCACTTTTGGAGGATCCTGAAGTTGAAGAAATTTGGATCAATGAACCAGATCGGATCTTTGTTGCTCGCAATGGAAGAAGTGAACTGACAAACGTAATTCTTGATGAAATTGAGGTGCGCGGCTTAGTTGAACGAATGCTGGCTGCTTCCGGAAGGCGAGTTGACTTATCCAACCCATTTGTTGATGCGACCTTGCCAGATGGTTCACGTTTGCATGTTGCAATTCCTGACATAACTCGCAAACATTGGTCGGTCAATATCCGAAAGTTCATCATGGGAACAAAGTCACTTGATGGATTAGTACAGGCTGGAACCCTTACTGATCAAGCAGCAGCGTTTCTTCAGGCGTGTGTGCTTGCTGGGCTAAACATTATTGTTGCTGGCGCAACTCAAGCAGGTAAAACAACCCTCATGAACGCACTTTTAAACAGTGCGCCATCAAGTGAGCGAGTGATTACGTGTGAAGAAGTGTTTGAACTTCAACTTACCAGCCCAGACTGGGTGGCTCTGCAAACTCGGCAAGCAAGCCTTGAGGGAACTGGGGAAATTACATTACGTCGATTGATTAAGGAAGCTTTGCGAATGCGGCCCTCAAGATTGGTAATTGGGGAAGTAAGACAGGAAGAAGCACTGGACTTACTTGTTGCCATGAATGCTGGAATGCCCAGTATGTGTTCCATTCATGCAAATGGCGCTCGAGAAGCCATCTCAAAGCTGTGCCTTCTACCTATGCTTGCTGGCAGCAATGTATCTGCAGAGTTTGTAATTCCAACGGTTGCATCTGTTGTAGACATTGTGGTCCACACCGCTTTACAGTTTGATGGCACTCGAAAGGTGCAGCAAATCACTTCAGTAACTGGTCGAGTTGAAGGAAGCAATATTGAAACTGGTGATATTTTCAGTACCCAAAACTCGCAACTAGTTCCGCAGGGAATTTTCCCAGGAAAGCTGGAAAACTTTTCAGCTCGTGGAATAGACCTTGCAAAACTGGTGGGTGCTCGCGCATGGGATTAGTTCTTGGCTTGTTAACTGGTATCGGTTTAATTCTTATTTGGAGTGCAATCAAGGAGCCAGTGAAATTCGACTTCATAAAGTTTGCAAAACGGTCCCCACTTCTTAACCGACGCAAGAAAATTGATGCTCAGCTTTGGCCTGATGTAGTTGACGATTTAGCCTCAGCAGTGCGCGCCGGACTCTCGCTCCCACATGCCGTTGCTGAACTGTGCGTAAGTGGCCCTGAGGTTCTGCGCCCAGCCTTTGAATTATGTCGAGCAAAGTATCAGGCGACAGGGGACTTCACAACTGGCTTGAGTTTGATTGCCCAAGAATTGCAAGATCCCCAAGCAGATAAATTTGTAACTTCACTCCAGGTTGCATATGAAGTTGGCGGAGCGAATCTTGGAGTATTGCTTCGCACGCTTTCGGAAGTAATGCGAGAAAGTTTAGTAACCCGCGGCGAAATCTTAACTCGACAAGGCTGGACTGTTAGTGCCGCTCGACTTGCTGTTGCAGCGCCATGGGCAACTGCGCTGGTGCTGTCAACAAGAGCTTCGACTGCGAGCGTTTACACCTCACCAGGTGGAATTCGAATGTTGGTCAGTTGCGCCATTGTTTCAGTCTTCGCCTATTGCGCGATGATGTTCATCGCCAAGCTGCCACCAGATAGCAGGTTATTGGCATGAGCGGATTTTTTGTTGGCGCATTGCTAGGTCTTGGATTAGCGCTCGTCGCTAGTGTAATTTTTCGCCCTAAGGTTGCAATGGCAGATGCTATCGCTCCTTATGTTGGCGCAACATCAAAAACGAAAGCGTCTCTAACAAGTAGAACCCTTGAATTCCTAAATGAAACACTTACTAGTCGCCAACTTTCTCCGTGGGCCAGTGATAAAAAGATTTCTACCTGGTTAAGGCAGTCAACGAGAACTTACTCACTTGCCACATTTCGTCGTAATCAAATCGTGACTGCCGGATTGAGTCTCTTAGGCGCAGTAATTTGGTTATTACTTAGGTTCGCGGCGGGAAAGCCAATTTCAGTCCTAGTTATCTTGCTCGTTATTCTTGGCGCTTTTGTGAGTGGTGGCTGGTATGCCAAGTGGCAATTGTCTAGCAGTGCTAAAAAACAGCGAATTGCGATCGAAGGACAACTTTCGACCGTACTAGATTTGTTGGCCTTTGCAGTTTCAGCTGGTGAACCCGTCTTATTGGCAATGCGCCGAATTGTGCAATCGTGCACGGGACCATTGATCAGCGAACTTCGCAAAGTTGTCAACTCAGTCAATTCAGGTGAGGCGTTAGCTGCGTCGCTGATTCAATTGCAGACTGAACTAGATTCGCAGCCAGTTAGTCGAGCCGTGCACGCGCTCAATTTAGCTTTAGAGCGAGGAACACCGCTTGCTCAAGTGTTACGGGCGCAAGCATCGGATGCCCGAGCACATCAAGCTCGAATGCTATTAGTTCTAGCTGGACACAAGGAAACATCAATGATGCTGCCGGTAGTTTTCTTGATTCTGCCAATGATTGTAGCAGTTGCGCTTTATCCGGGAATGATCGCGCTACAAGTTCTGTAATCATTTATTGCAAATTGCAATGATGAAAACTGAATATAGATTAGGGAGAAATGAAGACAATGTTGAGAGAGATAACACTTTTAAAGCTAAGTAATCGAATGCAAGAGGTTTTTGCATCATTAAAGCAGGGGTTACAAAAAGATCGAGGTGACATTCCAGGCTGGGTTTTGGTAACGGTAATGACTGCTGGACTAGTTGTTGCAGTTTGGTCCGTAGCTGATGATCAATTAAAGACGGTGTTAACAAATGCGCTTCGAGGGGTTTCGCAACCGTAGGGTATTGGCGAAAGAAAATGGCAGCAGCCTAGTTGGATTTGTTTTGGTTGCACCACTACTGGTTAGCGTCTTTATTGCTGTTGGTCAGATCTCAATCATTGTTGCCGACAAAAGTGTTTTGAATTCAGCAGCGACTATTGGAGCCCGTGCTGCCAGCGCAGCTGATGCATCGAATTCAACTGGATATACCGCCGCCTCAGCTATTCTTGCCAGTCGCGGCGGTGACTTCAATGCTGCAAAGATTTCTGTAATCCAAGAACATATTGCGGGCATTGATTACGTTCGTGTAACCATTACACGAGAAATAGAAATCCAGTTGCTCGACCAGAAAATTTCTTTAGTAGCGACATCGCGCGCAGTTGATGAACGAACTTGGTGAACATGAAAATCAAATTCGAAGAAGGAAATGTCATCGTAGAGTTTATTGGAATCACAGTTGCGTTGCTGATTCCCATTTCTATTGTCGCAAGTGCAAGTTTGACTATTGCTCAAAGTTATCTGGCAACAGATATTGCAGCACGAAATGGTTCCCGCGCATTTGTAATTTCTGGCAATGATGCCATTGCAAATCATGACGCCAGATCTGCCGCTAACTTAGCAATGCAAGACCATAAAGCTCTAGATGAACACGTTTCTGTGAGTATTTCTTGCACGAAGAGTCCTTGTCTAACACCCGGGGGCTTCGTCACGGTATCTGTTATTAGACAAATAGATCTGAGCTTGCCAGTAAATCTTGGCTCGAGATCGGTATTAGTGTCAGCGCAGCACACGGCAATAGTTGATGAACTTAGGTCACCATGAAAATGTTTAGCAGAGCACGAAAAGATGATGGTTCAATTCTGGTGTTTGGAATTGGACTTGCCGTAACAGCGCTTATGATTACAACGCTTGCGATTAATGTTGCGTCATTGTGGGTAACTCGCAACGTATTGGATGGAATCGCAGATGGGGCTGCACTTTCGGCGGCGCAAGCGATAGACATTGATGGAATTTATCAAGAGGGACTTGGCGGGAGTCTAAAACTTGATGAAACTCTGGCCCGAATTCGCGTTGTGGAATATGTGCGAGTTGCTGAGGCAGCCAAGCAAGTTGAAGAATTTTCAGTTAAGTCGGTAATCGTATCTGGCAAAAGTGTCGAAGTGACTTTGCAAGGAATACCGAAGCTCCCGTTTGGGTACTTGCTGCCGATAGCAGCGCCAATTGTGGTCAGTTCTGCAAAGGCAATTAATAAGGTGAAATAGCTCAGTTAATTTTTCAGGAACCGGCGTGAAAGCGGTAGCCTTATGAACTATGGCTTCTGGTGATTTTTCTGTTGATTTAGCAGCGATTAACTCGACACTTTCCAGCATTGAAAAAGTACTCAATATAGATGCGATGCAAGTGCAGGTTGCTGAGTTAGAGATTTTGGCCTCTGCGCCAAATTTGTGGGACGACCAGGCGAATGCCCAGAAAGTTACGGGCAAGCTTTCAGTGCTTCAGGCGGACATGGGTCGAATCAAAAACTTGAGATCACGCGTTAACGATGTTCAGGTATTGCGCGAAATGGGTGAGTCCGAATCTGATCAAGGCATCTTGGATGAAACTGCTACTGAATTATCCGCGCTCGAAAAAGCAATTGGTGAGCTAGAAGTGCGAACTTTGCTCTCTGGCGAGTACGACCATCGCGAAGCCTTGGTTTCAATTCGCTCTGGCGCCGGCGGAGTGGATGCTGCGGATTGGGCAGAAATGTTGCAGCGAATGTATTTGCGTTATTGCGAACGGCACGGATGGAAAACGCAAGTTTACGAAACTTCCTACGCGGAAGAAGCTGGAATAAAATCAACAACTTTTTCAGTCGAGGCACCATTTGCATATGGAACTTTATCGGTGGAACAGGGAACTCATCGTCTGGTTAGAATCTCGCCGTTTGATAACCAAAGCCGTCGCCAAACTTCATTTGCCGAAGTTGAAGTTATCCCAGTTGTCGAGCAAACTGACTCGGTAGAGATCCCAGATGACGATATTCGAATTGATGTTTATCGTTCATCTGGCCCAGGTGGGCAAGGTGTTAACACAACAGACTCTGCAGTACGACTTACTCACATCCCAACTGGCATCGTGGTTTCTTGTCAGAATGAGCGCTCCCAGTTGCAAAATAAAGCTACCGCCATGGCGGTACTGCAAGCCAGAATCTTGGAACGTACGCGTCAAGAGGAGCAAGCCAAAATCAATTCACTCAAGGGCGACACCGCTGGATCTTGGGGAAATCAGATGCGTTCATATGTGCTCCATCCATATCAAATGGTCAAGGACATAAGAACAGAAGTAGAAACGGGAAATACCTCGGCTGTACTCGATGGTGATATTGATCAATTTGTTGAAGCGGGAATTCGCTGGCGCCGCGAGCAAAGCGCCTAGCTGCCTGCCTTGTGATTAATTAGACGTAATTAAGTTCGGCGCGCCCTGTCATTGTTTGCTAACGCAGTATTTATGCTGGAATTATCCAAGTTTTTAAAGTCTTTATCTGCTTGTTGACGAGTTTATCTAGGAGAGTGCATTGTGATTAGCTTCGACAATGTCACTAAGCATTACAAAAATACCAGCATGCCCGCACTTGACGAAATTGATTTAAACATAGAGCAAGGTGATTTCGTTTTTTTAGTGGGTGCTTCCGGATCTGGCAAATCTACGCTATTGCGCTTGCTTCTTAGGGAAGAAACTGCAACTTCCGGAACCGTAACTGTGGACGGTGTAAACGTGGCAAAAATACGGCATCGAGATGTCCCCGCCTATCGCCGAAATATGGGAATCGTATTTCAAGATTTTCGCTTATTGCCGGGTAAGACGGTTTTCGAAAATGTGGCCTTTGGAATGGAAGTCATCGGAAAGCCTAAGAGTGAAATTGCGCGTAAAGTTCCAGCTCTACTTGAACTAGTTGGGCTGGAGGAAAAATCCCACCGATTACCATCTGAACTTTCCGGTGGTGAGCAACAACGTGTTGCCATGGCCCGTGCTTTCATTAATCAACCCAAGTTGCTGTTGGCGGATGAACCAACGGGAAACTTAGATCCTGCAACTAGCGTAGGAATAATGAAACTTTTGGATCGGATAAACCGCATTGGAACGACAGTAATTATGGCTACCCATGACGTTGCGATTGTCGATCAAATGCGCAAGCGGATTGTGCAAATGGAAGATGGGAAAATTGTTCGCGACCAAGAGCGCGGAATGTATGGACAATCAGGTCAGGCATTATGAGATTTTCTTTTGTTCGAAGTGAAGTTGCCAATGGACTTCGCCGCAACTTCACCATGACTGTTGCCTTAATCGTTTCAGTTGCCGTCTCACTTGCTTTAGTTGGGGCAGCACTGTTGATGCGAGCCCAAGTAGATCGCATGAAGGGCTATTGGTACGACAAAATTGAAGTTTCTATTTTTCTTTGTGGCAAGACCTCTGTTGCCTTCACTTGCACAGGAACGGTTACCGCCGAGCAAAGAGCTAACATCGAGACCGTACTTGGGTCACTTGCCCCAACTGTGCAAGAAATTTTCTATGAATCTTCCCAAGACGCTTATGGGAAATTCCAGGAGCAATTCGCTGGCTCAGCAATTTTGGCAAACATTAGTCCCGATGCGCTACCAGAATCATTTCGCGTCAAATTAGATGATCCGGCAAACTTCGAAAAAGTTGCCACAGCATTGCAGTCAGTTCAGGGCGTTGAATCCATCCAGGATCAGCGCCAGCTACTAGATCGCTTCTTCCAAATTCTCAAGGGACTACAGTCATTTGCGATTGCAATTGCGGTAGCCATGCTTTTTGTCACCGTGCTCCTGGTAATGAACACGATTCGAGTCTCAGCATTTGCGCGCCGCCGCGAGACTTCAATTATGCGTTCAGTAGGTGCAAGCAATATCTCGATTCGCCTACCATTTATTTTGGAGGCAGTAGTAGCTTCG
>Ga0164295_10005202_pt1 | contig 10295 bp, 5 predicted proteins | sample GEODES006metaG_FD_111798 | JGI IMG/M metagenome (GOLD analysis project Ga0164295, IMG submission 111798) | Oligotrophic lake water microbial communities from Sparkling Lake, Wisconsin, USA - GEODES006 metaG | ecosystem: Environmental > Aquatic > Freshwater > Lake | place: USA: Sparkling Lake... | reverse complement strand
GGCCTTCATACTTGTAACGAAATCTGATGAATCCTGTCATCTCGCATTGATTTCTTGGAAGATGCTTACCGCCCTATTCGCGGTGGCCGGCGGCCTGCTGGGGTCGGCGAGTTCACCCCCAGTCGCGGGTCGAAGAGGTGGCCTGGTGCGAATGGTGGCCAATCTGCCGGCAGACTCGGCGAGCAGCAGCAGCGACGACGATCTGGCCAACAACACACCCCTCAAGTATCACACGTTTGGCGGCGCGCTGCGCCCGCTGAGGCCGCTAAGGCTCGCGCACATGGAGCCGCTTCCGCGGCTCGCGCGGCAGCTCATCTCACCGCGCGATAGGCTAATTCTTTCCTTCGTGCTCGAGTACCTGCAGACGAGCTCTCTTGGCCTGAGCGACGTGGCGTTGCACATCTCAGGAGGCTACGTGCGCGACCTGCTGCTCGGGCGCAAGTCAGACGACCTCGATCTATCGCTCTGCCTGCGCGAGCTGCACCCAAACATCACCATCGACACGGTCGCGTGCGGCATGCCCGACTTTGCGCTCGAGCGCCCCGACCTGGGCATCGAGCAGGTGGAGGTGATCACCTGCCTCTCGGAGGCATCACGCGGCAAGAGCGTGGATGCCGCCCAGGTGCGCATCACGATCTCGTCGTGGGAGGAGCCGACGATCGTCGACTTGATGCCCACCATCGGCAAGGAGACGTACGACGCCAACGACCGCATCCCCCGACGCGACGTACGTGGCACAGCTGAGGAGGATACACTGCGACGTGACTTGACCATCTGCGCGCTGCTTCTGCGGGTGACTCGTATGGAGGTGGCACAGGGCGCCGGCGCCGGCTTGAATGGCGTCACCGGCGCCGCTTGGGTGAATGGGGCAAACGGCTTGAATGGCATGAATGACATCACGAGCAGCAGCCTAGGCAAGGGCGGTGGCGCGGGTCTCTCGACAGTCCCTGGCCAGCTTGCATCTCCCTTGCTCCCTGGCCAGAGCATCGAGGCGCTCGCGGCCGAGCTCGAGAGACGTCTCGACGGCGAGTGGGTCGCGGCCAAATGTGCCAACTTTAACAAGTGCGTTGCGGCGGCCGCCACGGCGGCTTCCCTCCAGTTTCGTCTGCTCGACTTCCACAGCGGCGTGGACGACCTCCAGGCACGTGTGCTGCGCTCACCCTACCCGCGCCACCGCTCGCTCAGTGACGTGTGGGAAGAAGTGATTCTCAGCCCAGCGGAGCGGCAGCTGGCCGACCGGCTTGGTCTCTCCGCGAGCACGCCGCGCACCGAGGCGGAGACACGCGAGATGCTCCAAGTCGTCTGGTGGGCGAAGGTGCGGCCGAGGCCCATGGCATGCTGATGGCCTCCCTCATTGCATGCTGATGGCCTCCCTCATTGCATGCTGATAACCTCCCTCATTGCATGCTGATGGCCTCCCTCATTGCATGCTGATGGCCTCCCTCATCGCATGCAGGTGCTGCGCGACGACCCGCTGAGGCTAGTGCGCGCCCTCCGCTTCTCCGCATCCCTCGGCTTCCGCGTGCACCCTTCGTTTTGGCGCGCGGTCCCCTTTGCCGTCGAAGCGCTCCGAGCGAAGGTGTCGGGCCCTCGCAAGGTGACCGAGCTTCGTAAGATAGCGAAGGCGTCGCGCGCGGCGCTCCTCGACTTTTTCGAGCTCGCCTTCGAGCCTCTCGCCGCCTTCGGAGACGACGTGGCCTTCGGCGACGCCCTCTTCGGCGGTCCGTCAGTCGACCCACGCCGACTTTCGGTCGCCGTGGGCTTCGACACGGCACGCATGCGAGCGGCCGCGGCGACGCTGCCCCCGGACATGGAGCCCGATGCGGCGCTCGGTGCGGTGCTCGCGGCAGCGCTCATTAGCAGCGATCTCACGCCTTGCGATTCCAACGGCGCGGCGGGTGCGCAGTCGGATGACGATGCGCTCAAGACGACGCTCGAGGCGATGGCTATCGCGGAGGCAGAGGTGGAGGACGCAGCTCGGGCAGGGATGACGGCGGCCGCCGATGACGAGCCGTGCCCGGTGCGTATGCGTGAGCTGAACGACGCCGAGATGGCGGCGGTGGCGACCCTTTGCTTGCGTGAGGCGCGGCGGGCGTGTGACGGGCTGTGCGCCTCGAATGCCATGCGACAAGCCGCCGTCGAGCCTCTCTCGATCCTCGTGCGCCTGCTGCAGCCGGGCACGCCGGTCGGCCATCACTTTCTGCTTGCGGCGGCGTCCGGGGTGTCGCTCGAGCGGTGGGGCGCGACCGATGGATCTCGCGATGGATCTCGCGATGGATCTCGCGATGGATCTCGCGATGGATCTCGCGATGGATCGCGCGCCCCATCGCGATGGGTCTCGCGCACCTCCCAACTGCCGCCCAGACCCCTCGTCGCCTCCGCCGCCGCCTTCGCAAGCCTGGTACGCATGTGGGAAGTGCTCAAGCTCGACCAGGGCGAGGCCCAACGGCAGCTCGCCGTCGGTGCCGACTACGTGCTTGCCTTGGGAGCCTCGCGCGCCTCCAGTGCGACGTCGACGCGCCTTCGTGAGCAGCTACAGCTGCTACGGACTGCCGGCCCGACTATCAGCGGCAGCGCCGTCGCGGGCGTACCCGGTCTGCCCGCCCACCTACGCGGGCTGTTCATCTCGATGCTGCATGTCTTTTGCCGACTGCGCGCCGAGGCGGTTGACCTGTCGACCCCCGAGGCGCTACTAGGGTACCTCGACGAGACCTGCGAAGGGCTTCTCGATCAGCTGCGCGCGGAGTGGTGGCAGGATGGCGTCTGGCAGACGGGCGCCGACGGGCGCAAGCCGCGCCTAAGAGAGGCCTATACCAAGGACGCAACGCTCGCGTGGCAGCGTGCCGGAGTGGTCCTCGAAAACTGAAATGGGGGGCGACAGTACATGTACTACGTATGCCATGTTGGCCATGCCCATGCGCGCCCCCCGTCACCCCCGCCCCCGCCCACCGCCGATACAGACGTCTACACTCAGGAGTGCACGCCGGACAGTAGAGCGATCGGCGCTGGCCGCTGGTCGGGTGGAGCACGTGCATAAACTATTGGAGAACTTTATAGCCACCTCCACAGACTGTTCACACTCGTATGCACTGCCATCTCACTCACACCTCCTCACACTCCGGGGTCGCTCTCCCACACGCCTCGAGGCCGCTTGCCGGTGTGGCGAGGAGAATGTGGCGGCGCCGTCTTGGGCGCCGTCGCTTCGGCCTTGGCCCGCGAACGATCCTTCGCGAGTGCCGCGCGGATGCTGAGCTGCAGCGACTCATGCCGGTCACACGCGCTCTCCTCCTCCGCCGCGGTTTGCGGCGGGTCGAAGCGAAAGCAGTCCAAGAATGCCTCCAGCAAAGCCTTGTCCTTTGGCAAGGGCGGAGGGCCCCCAACGTTACCTTGACCAGGTGCAGGGAACAGCCCAGCGTATCCCCAGCCGACCCAGCCGACGTTCAATTGAGCCTGTCGCACGCTGATGTGGCCCACGAGCAGCTCCCGGTGACGCCGGACGAATGCCTTGGCACACGGAAAACAGTAGTACAGAGGTGCCGATGACGACGGTATGCACCTCGCTCCAGCCGACCCAAAGCGGGACAGCATTCGTCTCAGCGGTGCACAGTGCATACCACAGCCTCCAGCGCACGCCGCCGGCGAGCCGCGCGGATTGTCGTCGTACCGCAGAGCGCACTGCACATGCATGAACATGTCTTGCAGCCCGCCCGGGTTGTAGCCGGTCGCTGCACCGTTGTTGCGCGAGAACGCGCCGGCTGCGTGATGGAAGGCGCGCGCGATACGAGGCGTGCCCTCGGCTATGCCCGTGTCACACCACGCGCAGTGCGCACGGCCGCTCTGGTCGCGTTCGACACGCAGAGCGGTCTGAGGCATTTTTCCCCTTTGTGTGAACGTGAACACGACAGACCTGAAAAAAGGTGAAAGCGCTCGAATTTCGGAGAACCTGGTGGCGTCTGCGAACTCCCGAGCGCCAACTCCCGCGGCTCACATGTACATGTATACCGACTACCGCCACAATTGTACCGTCCTCAACTGGGCCCTGCAACTGGGGATCTACACACTCTCTCGTCTCTGCCAGAGCCAGTCTCCGTGCCTCGCCGTCACGACACCGCCGACCCCTCCGGCCACGCCGCCAACGAACTGATAACCTAGGGACTCCAGCGAGCTATTGATCATGAAGCGCACCGGCGCAGTCAGATGTTTGTGTTCGAACATGATCAGTCGCGGCCTTGGGCTAGGCAGCTCGCTGCTGCCCAGTAGGCGTCCCTCGCTGCCCTCGACGTCCACCACGAGCAGGTCGACGTCAGCCACGGGGCCGTGCACGCGTTGCAACTCCTCCCAAACGCGTGCAAGTGTGATGACTGGTACCCGTTCCGTCTCATTGGTACGAGCCCAGCGATGATGCCACCTCCTGTTGTCGCCCCTGTGGAGCAGGTGGTTGCACTGGCCGCCGGCGCAGCCATTGCGCATGATCTGCATGTCGGCGAACCCGTTGAAGTCTGAGACCGCTGCCTTGATTGCGCGTATGCGTGTGGACATTGGCTGGTAGTTCAGGCAGAGTTTGGTGAATGAAGTTGCCACCGGCTCGACGAGCAAGCCTCGCCAGTGATTGCACACAGAAGCATAGGGCCACAAGGCATCGCCTGCCCTTCCCTCATTCGCACCAACCTGGACGAAGAGGAAATCGGGGCGGCTCGTGTTGAGATAACGCTCCCACGCCACAGCACCCTTGAAGCCAGCCAGACGTTGGCCAATGCCCAGACAAGTGGAGCTCGACACCGCAGCACGAGCTTGCTCTTCGTTTTTCGCCGCGGAGCAGTACTGCAGAGAGTTGTTGCGGTTGTTTGCTGCAAGTGCAGCGAAAGCCACGAGACGAGGTGCCACCATGAGAAAAATGGGTTTGTGATTGTTGTGAAGAAACGTCACAAATGGGTTCGCGCATGCATCCTTCACAAGGCAAAATGTTTCGCCGTGCAAAATGTCGCCGTTCGACCTGGGTAATTATAGCAAGCCGGGAGACGTTCCGTGTATGCATCAGGATGCATGCGCGACAATTGGGAACGTGTTTCGAGTTCAAAACACAAAAGGAAAGACAAGTGGGGACGGCCCTGGAGACTGACTATGATATGACGTAGGAACCTATTGTTTTGTACACTCGGGACACCCGGGGAGTCAAGTGTCTTGAGTGACCCTGGGCGGGGATGAGTTTCGGCTGTGTTCTCCGGCCTCTGCATCGGCGCAGCTGAGCCCGTTGGTGCCGGCGCCGGCGCCGGCCGCCAGGTTGTGTGCCCGCTCTGTCTTGGGGCACGGCCCGTAGCCCGACGGTGAGCTGTGCCCGAATTGCATGCCCAGGTGCGCGCGTAAGCGCCAAAAGGGTCGCTGCATGTGCCCGATCGCGCGCGGCTCGCACCCGTGCGCGAGGAAGTAGGTGAGGGTGCCGAAGACAGAGGTGAAGAAGAAGAAGATGACCGACCTGTAGTCCGAGAGCGCGATGAGCAGCACGCAGAGGCCGAGAGAGGGCAGGCTTGCCACGACCAACATCCGATTTCCCAGTGGGATGCGGTAAGGCCGGTAGGTGTGCTCCTCGCGATAGCGTAGCACGATGAGCGCCACGAACTCGAGGAACGTGGTCGCACCGTAGAAGAGCATCGAGATCGAGACGAGCTCCGAGAACTCGAGCAAGCAAGCGACGGCGAGCAGGCAGCTCATGGCAAGGGTCGCTCGCCTCGGCTGCCCGTCACGGCGCTCGAGCTCGCCCAGGCAAGGTGGGAGTACGTAGAGCTTCGCCGAGGAGGCGGCGACGCGTGCGGACGTGCACAGGAGCGTGTTCAGCAGCCCGACCGCCGAGATGGCGCCCCCGAGGGCAATCCACGCAGAGAGCCACTCGCCCACATGGGCCTGCGCCACCTGCGCAAAGTGACCGTCTGTCCAATCGTCGAGATTCTCGTGATCGAGCGAGATGGCGACGGCGAGCGGGAGCAGGTAGACGATCGTTACCAGCACGATCGTCACCACCATCGCCTTCGGGAAGTCCGTCCCCGGGTCACGCACCTCTGCTGCGAGGGCTCCCGCCGAGTCGTAACCACTCGTGTTCCACAGCAGCACCGACAGGAAAGTGCCCCACTCTATCGGGCGTTCACAGGGCGCGAACAGCGCGTGCATGTCGAGCGCGGGTGCGCCCGCGATCGTCAGTGCCGCGAACGGCGAGATCACCAGCACCGCGAACAGTGTCGACGACGACGCGACCACGTCGACGCCGAGCAGGTTGAGCCCGGTGACGCAGATCAGCATGCCAACCGACACGAGCCAGCTGCGCAGCCCGTTGAGGCGGCGGAACAGTTGGAAGAACTTGAGGTAGTCGACGAACATGACCGGGTACAGCGCATTGTCGAAGGCGTTCGCAACCAGGTTCCAAAGCGCGTTCTGGTGCGCCCAGAACGGGCCAAGAGCGCGGTGCACCCACACGACGTAGCCGCCCGCCTCGGGGATCATGGCGCTGAGCTCGGCGGTCATGAGCCCGATAGGCAGCGACCAGAACATGGGCAGCAGCAGCAGGCCGATCATCGTCAGTCGCGGACCCGCAGCACCCACCGCATCCTCCATGCCATAGTTGCCACCGCATACGGCGAAGAAGGTGATGCCGACCATCTGGTGCCACGCGAGGCGCCCTACAGGCCGGTTCGGGCCTCCGGACAACCGACGTGCCTCACTCTCCGCGTCGGCGTCCGGCCTTTTCATTGATGGTTCGTGGAAGCGCCGCGTGTGGCGCGATTCGATTTGGGGTGATCGGAGCCATGGAGAGCTCCGCGTTGCGTGACGTTTTAACTGTGAAGAGCGCGAGATTTGTGCTCAGAGCCATGGAGAGTTCCGTGTTGCGTGACGTTTACCTTCAGCGTGGCAGATGCCTTTTCACAGACGGCAATTCCATGTGTGAGAGCGTCCTTCGTGTGTACGACGACTCGCGGTCTGCGGACTGCTTACTCGTGGCCTTCTCGTCGCTTGGTGGTGGCGCTGGTGGTGTGTCGCACCACGAGTTTGTCAAAAGCTCGCAGAGAGCAGGTGCCACTCACGCGCTCTTCTTAAGGGATTTGAAGAGCGCCTGGTTTCTTCTTGGTCTTGGTGATGATGGCAGCTTTGAGGATGTGGTTGCTGTACTGGACGAGGAAGTGGAGAGCCTGCAGCCAAAGGGCATCGTGCTGGTCGGCGCAAGTATGGGTGGCTACGCGGCGATTCGTGCAGGGTTGGCGCTCAGCCACAGAGTGCCCACAGTCATTCTCGCCTTTGCACCACAGATTGTCATCGAGCCGCAAGACCGATCGGTGCTCGGGCTGCCGGCCATGCCTTTCGACGCCAACTTGCACGCGCTCAAGGCTGTGTGGTCCGCTCGCCACGCTGGTCGGCTGCCCACTGCCCTAGAGCCGTGGGATCAAGGCCGGCACACCGCACGCGTACTTGCTGACTCGGCGAGGGAAAGCTGGAGGCGCACGCTGGTGACCGCGGAAACTGCTTGGAGGGACCCTCGCGTGCAGCGACGCGTCGAGCAAGCGCGGCTGGCCGCAAAGCAGGGCGTGCGTGAGGGCGTGTGTGAGGGCGTGCAGCACAGCGTGCACGGTGCCCAAGTGCATGGTGCCCAAGTGCCGCCACTCGCCCAGCGCAGTGCAGAGCAGCCAGGCACATGTGACGCCACATGTGATACACGTGCACTCGTAATACACGTGCACGTGGGCACGCTCTCTGCGGCTGACGTGTTCGAGGCGCAGCATCTCGAGGAGGCAATGCGCGCATCCTCACCTCATGCTCGCCGCGTACAGGTCCATACTCACCTGCATGAGGAGCTCGGACATGCACTCGCAAGAGACCTTAGAGACATGATGGAGCTCGAGGGCTTGCTCCAGGAAGCCATGGCGCTGGCGAGCGCAGACGGCAAGACAGCACCGTCCCAGGCTTAGAGATTGCGAACGTCCCAACGACGTACGGCGACAAATCGCGGACGTGCCAGCCGTGCAGCCGCACCCGTGGCACCGACCTCCGCGTGCACCGCACGTCCCGCGACGTTGCCCGTGTCGTACAGACGGTAGTGCAGTCCAAGAGTACGTCGAAATAACGAACGGACACGACGCGACCCAGTGCGACGCACTTGGCGCTCTAGGCTATAGCACCCGCGGCTTCGTCACCGTGCTTCCGTGCACCGTCCACCGTGTGCGCATGCGTGTGCGCCAGCCCCGAGCCCGTGCGGGGCCCACATCGCCCGCGGGCCGGGTCGACGCGACCCCCCCGCGTCGTCGACGCGGGTTTGAGCCGAGCGCCGCGGTGCTTTGTCGTGTGGCCTCGTTCGGGGCCAATCGCGCGCTCGCATCTTGGTGACACAAGGTCATGTTTCAAATTGTTAATTACGCGCGGCGATCGTATTCCGTATTCGCAATTCGGTGCGCTGGAGCGCTCGGACCGCCGCGGCACCCGGAGAGAGAGTACGGCAGGGGGGCGAGAGCACACAACCGCGGCCAGGCCACTGCGTAACTACGAATACTCCGACATGCCCCCTGATGCAACGCTGCGGCGGCGAGCATAATACCGTAACCGCCACGCAGTGCCTCGATTAGGTCATGCACCGCCTCCCGCTAGCTCACATGATTGCACAGCAGCCACCGCCGCCCTTCTTGCTGCCCACCGCCTCCACCTTGGTGCTTGGCACTTCATCGGAGTTCGCCGCCCTCTCTGCCGCGGGCCCCAGGGCATACGTGTGAGTCTTGATGCTGGCCACGTCTCGCGCAAGCGCCGCCGCCTTCTCGGCCGCCGCCGCCTTCTCGGCCGGGGACGGCTGTGTCACGGGCACGAGCGGCATTGAGGGCGCCGTAGAGAGCGGCTTTGAAGGCGCCGGTGGCGACGCGGCCGTGCGAAGGACGGACTCCTCCTCAGCCGCCATCTCGACCAGCGGCGCCTCGACAAGCACCGCGTCCTCTACCCACGCCGCCGCCGCCTTCTCAGCCGCCGCAGCCGCCTCCAGATACATCGAGATACCCGTCGCGATGGCCGCGGCGACGAGTGACTTGGCCTCGGGATAGTCGACCAGATTGATCGTCTCCGACCCGAGTGCCTCGAGTACTATCTCCCTCGCGAGCTCTTCCCCGAGCTCCTCCGCCTCGCTCCTAGCCTGCTGCTGGCCCTTGAGCATTCGCCGATCAGAACGGCCGCGCGCGATCGCCTGCATGCGCGCTGCGGCGTGGTGCTCCTGCTCCACATCACGAAACTCATCCAGATCGTCGAGATTCAGAGCGTCCTGGTAGTCTGTCATCCCGCTCGTCGCAGTCACAGCGCTCATTTCACTCTTTGCCGGCGACGGCGGCACGGCGGCGGCAGCGGCGGCGGTGGCGGCGGCGGCGGTGGTCTCCTGCTCCCGCTCAAGGGCTTTGTCGACAGCTGTGTCGACCACCTCATCAGCTCGTCTCGACGCCTGAGCCGCCCCCTTCTCGGCCGCCATCGCCGTCTCGGCCGCCGCAGTCGTGCTCAGGCTCGCCTGCATGGAGCTGTGAATGTGAATCGCCGATGGAGCAGTCGTGCGCAGGCTCGCCAGGATGGCCTCGCCCGCCGCCTTCTCGGCCTTCATGTCAGCAACCATGGCCCTAGCAGCTTTGCCCCTACCGGCAGCTTGCAGCTTCGTGGCCGCCTCCTGCTGTGCAATCGCCTCAGCCGCCGCCGCCTTCTCGGCCGCCGCCTTGTCGGCGGCCGAGACCGCCTTCTCGGCCGCCGCCTTCTCGGCCCCCGCCTTCTCGGTCGCTGCCGCCGCCTCGGCCGCCGCCTTCTCAGCCTCCGCCACTGCCGCCGCCGCCACTGCCGCCGCCGTCTCGGCCGCCGCCTTCTCGGCCGCCGCCTCATCAGCCGCCGCCTTCTCGGCCGCTGCCGCCGCCTTGGCCGCCGCCGACCTCTCAGCCGCCGCCTTCTCGGCCGCCGTCTTCTCGGCCGCCGCCTTCTCGGCCGCCGCCGCCGCCGGGGCCCGGGCCTCTGCCAGCTTGCGCCGCACCATCTCCTCAGCGGTGCTGCTCAGCTGCTCTGTCCCAGCATGGCTCAGAATGCCCTCGTACTCACACGCTGCCTCGAGCGCCGCGGGACCTCCGAGCTTGAGCGCCATGTTCGCGGCCGAGATGCGTGCCGACATCGCACCGCTCAGCGTGTGCGACGCGACGAACAGCACCCGCGCCTCGCTCGCTTTCCCCTCGCCGTTGGACACCTGCCCGGCGTCAAAGAGCTGCTTGGCCGCGAGCGTAATCTCAGCTGCGGCGCCAAAGTTCGACGGCGGG
>Ga0164295_10005197_pt1 | contig 10297 bp, 10 predicted proteins | sample GEODES006metaG_FD_111798 | JGI IMG/M metagenome (GOLD analysis project Ga0164295, IMG submission 111798) | Oligotrophic lake water microbial communities from Sparkling Lake, Wisconsin, USA - GEODES006 metaG | ecosystem: Environmental > Aquatic > Freshwater > Lake | place: USA: Sparkling Lake... | reverse complement strand
GCCGAATCTCCAGCAGCGGATGGACAACCTCGGCCCCGACGCTCGCAATGTTCTCGAGAATCTTCGCCAGGTGCTTGGTGTAGTCGCGGGCCGCAACGGAGCGGTCCATCGCCTTCTTGAACCGCGCCGTGGCGATCAACTCCATCGTGCGCGTGATCTTGCGGATGTTCCTCACGGACTTCCGACGTCGATCGAGTGCCCTGGCTTTTGCCATCGTGTGTCGCCTGCTTCAACCCTTCGTGTGCTGATCTCTGCGTGATGAACCGGCCCGCCTACCGCGCGGCTGCTGTCTGTCGCGGCGTGGCGGCCGACGCGGCGGCCCGCTGCCGCTTGAACTCGGCGATCGCGGCCTCGAGCTGCCGCTCGGTCTCTGCATCGACCTCGTTGGACGACACGATCCGTTCGCGGAGTTCGGGCATCTGGTCGCGGACAAACGTCAGGAAGCCCTTCTCCCAATCGGCGACCTCCTCTCGCTTCACCTCGTCGAGATGACCACGGGTGCCCGCGTAAATGCTCATCACCTGGTCGGCCGACTCCATCGGTGCGTACTGGCCCTGCTTGAGGAGTTCCACCATCCGGTAGCCGCGATCGAGCCGCTGCTGCGTCGCCGCGTCGAGGTCGGTGCCGAGCTGGGCAAAGGCCTCAAGTTCCCTGAAGCTCGCCAGATCGAGACGCAGGCCGCCCGAGACCTTCTTCATCGCCTTCGTCTGGGCGGCACCGCCGACTCGCGACACCGAAATGCCGGCGTTCATGGCGGGCCGCTGGCCTGCGAAGAACAGGTCAGGCTGCAGGTAGATCTGACCGTCGGTGATCGAGATCACGTTGGTCGGGATGTAGGCCGAAACCTCCCCTTCGAGCGTCTCGATGATCGGCAGCGACGTGAGCGATCCACCGCCCAGCTCCTTGGACAGCTTGGCCGATCGCTCCAGCAGTCGACTGTGCGCGTAAAACACGTCGCCCGGGTAGGCCTCGCGTCCCGGCGGCCGCCGCATCAGCAGCGAGAGTTGGCGATAGGCCGTAGCCTGCTTCGAGAGATCGTCGTAGACGATCAGCGCGTGCTGGCCGTTGTACATGAAGTGCTCGGCCATCGCCGTGCCCGAGTAGGGGGCGATGTACTGCAGCGGAGCGGCGGTACTGGCCCCGGAGACGATCACCGTCGTGTAATCCATCGCGCCGTACTTGCGGAGCGTGTCGATGGCGACGGCCACCGACGAGTCCTTCTGCCCTACGGCGACGTAGAAGCACTTCACGCCGCTGTTCTTCTGGTTGATGATCGCGTCGATCCCGATCGCCGTCTTGCCCGTCTTGCGGTCGCCAATGATCAGTTCGCGTTGGCCGCGGCCGATTGGCGTCATGGCGTCGACGGCCTTGATGCCCGTCTGCATTGGCTCGCGAACCGGCGACCGCTCGGCCACGCCGGGTGCGAGCGTCTCCACCGGGCGGCGAAGTTCGGTGACCACCGGCCCCTTGCCATCGAGCGGGTTGCCGAGCGGATCGAGCACGCGGCCGATCACCGCGTCACCCACCGGCACGGAGAGCAACCGGCCGGTGCTCTTCACCTCATCACCCTCGGTGACCTTCAGGTAGTCGCCGAGAATGATCACGCCGACCGAGTTCTCCTCGAGATTGAACGCCAAGCCGATAATGCCGCCGGGAAACTCGACCATTTCCCCGGCCATCACGCCAGAAAGGCCCCAGACGCGGGCGATGCCGTCGCCAACCTCGAGCACGCGGCCGACCTCCCGGACGTCGATGCCCGACTGGTAGCGGACGATTTCTTCGCGAAGAACGGATGCGATTTCGTCGGTCAGGTGTGCCATGAGTACTCCCGGTTCTGGATGGCGTGAATGTTTCGCTGCTGGAGACGGCCGCCGAGCCGAGCGAGGCTCGTGGCGACCGACTGATCGTAAATGGTGTCGCCGATGCGGACGATGAGGCCACCGATGATCGAAGGGTCAACGACGAATGACGGCGTGAGCGGCGACTTCACCGTCCGCTCCAACTCCCCGACGATCCGCTCCTGCTCGGTGGTGTCGAGAGGCATCGCCGTGGTGAACGTCGCCTGCTTACGACCGTCGAGTTCATCAGCCAGGCACTCAGCCGCGTCGACGATCGGGGCCAGAATGCCGAGTCGGCCGTGGCGGGCGAGCACGTGGAGGGCATGAACGGTTGTCGGCAGAAGCCGCCCCTTGGCGATCTTGTCGATCATCGCCGCCTTCTCCTCGGCGGAGACTTTGGGCGACGAGAACACCGCCTCGGCCTGCGGCACCTTCGGCAGCACCTCGCGGGCCAGGCTACCTAACTCGGCGAGCACCTCACGGCGACAACTGGCAGCGTCGGCGGCCTCGACAACGGCCTGGGCATAGATCTTGGCCACGCGGTCGACGTCGATGTCAACGTGCCGTTTCTCTGATTTCGGATGGTGTTGCATGCTCATCGCGTGTGCCACTCCGGGCCCGTCGGGGTGTTGTCAGTTCACGCTGGGCCGATTCGAGAGGCTGGCGACCGAATCCCGCACAAGCCTCGCCTGGTCGTCATGGCCGAGCTTGTCGCGAAGAAACTTCCCGGCGACCTCGACGGCGAGATGGCCGGCCTTCTCGGCGATCTGCGACAGGGCGTCGTCCTTGGCGAACTGGATCTCACGAGTGGCCCGGACGAGTTCTTCCTCGGCTGCCTTGCGGGCCTCGGCGACGATCGACTGGCGGGTGGTGTCGGCGTCGCGACGGGCCTCTTCCAGCATCCCTCGAACCTCTTCCGAGGCTTCGGAAAGCCGCCGCTCGTACGAGGCGAGCATCCGCTTGGCCTCCTCGTTGGAAGCCTTCGTCTCGGCAATCTGCCGGGCGATTCCGTCTTCGCGCTTCTCCAGCCCCTGCATGATCGGCTTCCAGGCGAACTTCGTCAGGAGGGCCAGCAGGGCCAGAAAGACCGCGAACGACCAGACGGCGAGGTCGGTCTGAAACCAGGCCGGGCTCTCGAAGTCTTTCTGCGCGACGCCGGCTGGGGCGTTGTGGCCGATCTCCGGGGCATGACCGGGGCCGTGCCCGTCACTCGCGACGGCACTGGCGACCGGGGCCAAGGTCGCGGGCGCCGGGATCAGGCCACTGCTACTGACCGCGGCCACGAGGCAGGCAGCGAGGAGAAAACGGTTGCGGATCACGGCGGAACTCCGAAGCATTCGAATGGGGGGCAGTGGCATGGATCGATCGACGAAGCTTCCCGGTTCGCCCGCAGTGCCTGCTGCACGACGATCCGGGTTTCTCCGTTCGACAGGACAGGGCGGGGTCATTCGAGGCCCGCCCCGTCCGTCAAACAGGATCTACCGGCGGCCACTCCAAGGGACTGGCCGCAGGACCGTGAACTCAGGCCTTCTGCGAGCAGATGAAGAGCGCGTAGAAGGTGAAGCCTTCGATCAGGGCGGCGGCGATGATCATCGCCGTCTGGATGCTGCCGGCCACTTCAGGCTGTCGCGACATGCTCTCGTAGGCGGCCGAGGCGAGCTTGCCAATGCCCATGGCGGCTCCGATGACGACCAGGCCGACGCCGAAGGCCGGCGTCAGGTCGATGAGCGAGCGGCCAGACGCGACGGCTTCTTGGGCGCTGGCCATGTCGGCACCCAGAACGGTGACGGCGACGGCGGCGATGGCGACGAGCGTGCGGGTCGAGAACAGCGAGCGGATCATCAATCAAACTCCTTGAAAAAGAGGACCGGACGGATGTCCGGAGACGGTTGACAGTGAGAACGAACAGGCGGTTTGTGCGGGTCGGAGAAACGGTGCCGGCGACGGCTGCGGAGCCCATGTTGTAGGGATTTCGCAGCGGCTGTGTAGGGCTGATCCTCCGAACCGCGGTTTTTGGGACGTCGACCGGAGCCTCAGTGCTGATGGACAGACGCCCCGATGAACAGGGCCGACAGGAAGGTGAAGATGTAGGCCTGGAGGAACGCCACAAAGAGTTCCAGCAGGCTAAACAACGTGCAGCTCACAACGCTGATCCCGGTGACCGTGGCCCACATCCCCGTCGAATAGGTCGCGGCGGCCGAAATCAGCCCCATGATACCCAGCAGCACCAGGTGGCCGGCCACCATGTTGGCAAGCAGTCGGACCGCCAGAATCAGGTGCTTGATGCACAGCCCCAGCAACTCGATCGCAAAGATCATCGGCTTCAGCAGGATCGCCAGCGGCAGCGGCAGATCCATCGACGGCACCTGGTTGGCGAAGAACCCGAAAAACCCGAACTTCAGCATGCCCGCCACGATGACAGTGAGCATGGTCACGCCGGCCAGAGCGAGCGTCACGGAAAACGAGGCCGTCGGCGAACCTGCCCACGGCACCATGCCCAGCAGATTGCAGCCCAGCACGAAGAAGAACAGCGTCAGCAACAGCGGCACGAACCGGTCGCCCTCATGCACTTCCCGATGCACCGCGACGGTCGGTCCGCCCACGCCGGCGAGCGCCGGAGCCCCATGCCCATGATCGCTGTGCCCATGATCGCCATGCCCACCATGCCCACCGTGCCCACCATGATCACCGTGCGATTCGTGTCCATGATCGCCATGCGCATGGTCGTGGCTGTCGATGGCAGGGCGGGCAATCTGATCACGGACGAACAAAATCATGGCCTCGAACAGGTTGGCGAATGCTCCCTTCGGAGCCTCACCAGACCGCAGTCGCTTCGCCAGCCGCGTGAACAAAAGCAGCATGATGCCCGCCAGGAGCAACTCGAGAATCATGTACTTCGAGACGCAGAAGCCCGATTTCTTCTCGTACAGGCTGTCGAGCGTGCCGAACGGCTGCGGAATCAGGATCTTGCCGTCCATTGCGTGGTTGAACTCGGCGACGTCTGTGACGTCGGGCCGACCATCCCTAAGGAACTGGGGCACCTCGTCGAGCGACCGCCAGTTTTGCGGCCACAGCGGCTTGGGGACCTCGAAAAAAAAGGCGTCCTTGAGGTGGTAGATCGGGTTGTGGTCGGACATGACGCTCTGGGTTCCTGCCGGACGTGTTGCCGGCTCGTCAGTGGGTAGTCGCCGCGAGGAATCGAGAGTGTGCGGCATCCGCCCCAGCGGCGTCAAATCACGTCACCGCCGCTCGGCCGCGACCTTGATCCACGACTCGACATGATGATGGTTCGGACAATTTCCGCCGCAAGCATGGCGAGGTAAAAAATCACCAGCAGGTCCGCCGCTCCCGCCGCCCGGAGATCCCTCCCCCCCGCCTGCAGCCATCCCAGGGCCATCAGGGCCGGAAAAAGCCGCAGCGACAGGCTGGCCAGCGATGCCGTCACCCTCCCCATCGGAGTGAGGGCGGGGCGGACGGTGACCATCCAGCCTGCGACCGCTCCCGTGAGGCAGACGGTGGCGGCAAACCCTACGGCTCGGCCATGCCCCGGGCGGCCCGACCCCGCGGCCGTGGCGAGCAGTGCGGCCACGGCGATGACCGTGAGCGGGATCGCCAGGCCGGCGAGGCCGAAGCCCACGGCGGGAGGGCCATTGCGGTGGGCGTTCATGATCGCGACCGCGTGGGGGGGCCTGTCAGGTGCGTGAGCCACGAGATGGCCAGACCGAGGCCGATCACGAAGCCCGCTGGACCGAGAAATCTCGTTCCGAGCCGCGTGTCGAGCCAACCGCCCGCCACTCCTGGCAGGAACATGGTCAGCCCGATCGCCATGACGCGGGAGACCCACACCATGGCTTCGCCGATCGGGGAGTTACGAGACCCATGGCTCATGAGGAGAGAGTACCACCCGTGGGAAGGTGTCGGGTATGGTGGCGGTGTTCAGGAGTTTTGCCATGCCGTCCCGCAAGCACCGCCGTCGTCGCCGCCGGTCTTCAGCTCACGGCCTCACGGCCCCCAGCACCGGTGAGGGCTCGTTGCCGGGCCAGCCGACCATCCTGCGCCTCACCGCCTGCGATGGCACCAGCACGCACGAGTCAACGGTGCACTCGCCCCAGGAGCTGACGATCGCTCGGGAGAAGTGGCCGGTGGTCTGGCTCGACGTCGACGGCTTCGAGGATCTGGCCGTGATCCGCTCGGTCGGCGGCGTTTTTGAGATCGGCGAACTGGCCCTCGAAGACGCGACCACGCCCGACGAACGGCCCAAGGTCGAGGTCTTCGGCCACCAGGTGCTGATCGCCGTGCGGATGGCCAGGTTCGAGGGCGACACGATCGTGACCGATCCGATGGCCATCTTCCTCGGCGACCGCTACGTGATCACGTTCCACGACCGCACCGTGCCCGATGGCTTCGCCAGCGTCCGCGAGCGGATCCGCCACGGCCGCACGCGGCTTGGCCAGCTCGGGGCCGACCACCTCTGCGCCCTGCTTCTCGACGCCGTGATCGACGGGTATTTCCCGGTCCTCGAGCGGTTCGGCGATCGGCTGGAAGAGATCGAAGACGAGGCCCTCGAGAACCCTACCCGCAGCCTGCTTGGCCGGATCCACGACGTCCGCAACGACCTGATGACGCTGCGGCGTTCGCTCTGGCCGACCCGCGACGTGCTCCATGCCCTCGGCCGGGAGTCGACTGCCTTCGTCGGCGACCACGCGCGACAGCACTTCCGCGACAGCTACGACCACACGATGGAACTCCTCGACCTCACCGAGGGCTATCGAGAGATCGGCAGCGACCTCCGCGACATCTACCTGGCGAGCATCAACAACCGCATGAACGACGTGATGAAGGTGCTCACCGTCATCGCCACGATCTTCATGCCGCTGACGTTCATCACCGGCTACTACGGCATGAACTTCAACACCCAGTCGCCGTGGAACATGCCGATGCTCAACTTCCGCTACGGCGGGCTCGTGGCGGCGGGGATGATGGCATTCACGACGATCGGCATGGTGGTGTTTTTCTGGCAGCGCGGCTGGCTGAAGCGCTGGCACTGACGCCCGCACACGGCCGCCGCGGGGATGCGTCAGGCGCGGCCGAGGAGAAAGCTCGTGCGGAGCGTGCCGCGGCCCTTGAGGGTCACCTCGCCCCGGTCGGCGAAGCGGAAGGCGTCGCCGAGCAGTGCCCGCGTCGTCGGCGAGACGTGGATCCGCGATGGCTCGCCGTGGGATTCCATCCGGCTGGCCAGGTTCACGGTGTCGCCCCAGAGGTCATAGGTAAACTTCTGGCGACCGATCACGCCGGCGGCCACGGGACCGGAGTGCATGCCGATGCGGATCTCCATCGACAGGCCCCGGGGTCGGGCGACGCCGCGAAACGCCTCCTGCATGCCCAGCGCCATGGCGGCCATGACCTCCGCGTGGTCGTCGCGGGGCACCGGGAGGCCGGCCACCGCCATGTAGGCGTCGCCGATCGTCTTGATCTTCTCGACGCCGAGGGCGTTGGCGAGGTGGTCGAACGTCGAGAAGATCTCGTCGAGCAGCCCCACCACGTGCTGCGGATCCACCTTCTCGGAAAACTCCGTGAAGCCGCAGAGATCGGCGAACAGCACCGTCACCTCTGCGAAGCTCTCGGCGATGGTCGCCTCGCCGTTCTTGAGCCGTTCGGCGATCGTCGCCGGGAGAATGCTGCGGAGCAGCCGCTCCGATTTCTCCCGTTCGCGGCCGAGTTCGGCGAGCGACTGCTCGAGTTGGGCGAAGGCGGCGTTGCGTTCGAGGAGCCGCCGGTAACCGTCGGAATGAACGCGAATCCGGGCGATGAGCTCCACCTGGTCGGGGAGTTTGACGAGATAGTCGCTGGCCCCGGCGTCGAGTAGCCGGGCCTTCACCACGGGCTCCTCCCGGGCCGAGAGCACGATCACCGGCACGGCGGCGGTGGCGGGATTCCTGCGGAAGTGACCGACCATTTCCAGCCCATCGATGCCGGGCATGATGAGGTCCTGCAGGATCACCGTGGGCCGAAACGCCGTGGCCGTGCCGACGGCCTGAGACCATTCGCGGCAGAACTCGAAGGCCACGTCGGGTTGGTCGGCAAGCAACCGTCGCACGGCTTCGCCGATCATGGCCTGGTCATCGACGAGCAGAACGCGGTGAACAGGTTCCATGGGGCACGCCGTCAGTATTCGGGCATCGGAGCGGAAGGCCTCCACGCGACGTTAAGAAACGCGACGCCCGTTCCGCAAGCCCCGAGAGGCCCGCGCTCAAGCCCTGACGTCAAGGTTCGCAAGGCCCGCGCTCCAACTCCGACGTTAAGGTTCGCGAGCCCCGCACCCAAGCCCTGACGCTACGGTTCGCGATGACCTCGCCCAAGCCCCCCGGCGCGTGAGGGCTCAAACTGGGGAACTAGGATTTGAACCTAGACTAACTGGTTCAGAGCCAGTCGTGCTACCGTTACACCATTCCCCATCGGAATCGGTCCTCGCAGAGTACCCGCGGCTGCGACCGTCGGCAATTCCGGCTTCGCCCGCCGCCGCCGGACCGTTTGTCCGTTCCCGTTTTCGGCCGGCCCGCCAGCCGGTCCACGCCGCTGTGCCGTTCCTCGAACTCCTCACCTCCGGTCGTCGCGTGACGCGGTTTCCGCTGGCCGAGGGACGCACGGTCATTGGCCGCCATCCGGGCTGCACCGTCGTCCTCGACGCCGCCGCCGTCAGCCGCCAGCACGCCTCGGTGACCGTGACAAGCGACGGCGCGTTCGTGGAGGATCTCCAGAGCCGCAACGGCACCCTGGTCAACGGACTCCCGCTGGCGTCGCGACGCCGCCTGGAGGACGGGGACGAGATCGGTGTCTGCGGCCAGCGGCTCGTCTTTGTCATGGCCCTTCGCCGCCGCTCACGGTCGTCGCCCAGCATGCCCGCCGACACCGGGGGCATCGGGCATGTGATCCTCGAAGGGGATTCCGAGGGCGTGATCGTGTCACAACTCGATGTCCCGAGGGCGGCGGGCGAGGGGCTGAGCCAGCATGCCGAGGCGAAACTGCGGGCAGTGCTGGGCCTCAAGCGGGCCATCGGTACGTCGCTGTCGCTCGACGACGTGCTCCCCCGCCTGCTTGACGGGCTGCTCGAGGCGTTTCCGCAGGCGGAACGGGGCTTCGTGCTGCTCGTCGATCCCCAGTCGAACAAGCTCGTGGTGCGGGCTCGGCGATCGAAGGTGGCCACGGAGCCTGGGTCGCTGCGAATCAGCCTGTCGCTGGTCACAATGGTCTCGGAATCGCGGCGGGCCGTGCTCTCTGCTGATGCCTCGGCCGACAGTCGGTTCAACTCCCACGACAGCATCCTTGACTGCCGGATCCGTTCGGTCATGTGCGTGCCCGTCACGCGGGCCGACGGGAGACTGCTCGGCGTCGTGCAGGTTGACTCCCGCGACGTTCGCGATGGCTTCCAGGAGGCCGACCTCGACGTGCTCGCCGGGGTCGCCGGCCAGGCGTCGCAGGCCATCGAGCAGGCGCTCGCGCACGATGAGCAGGTGGCCCGCGAGCAGCTCAACCGCGACCTCGAACTCGCGCATCGCGTGCAGCAGGGCCTGCTGCCGTCGCGGCCGCCGGAGGTGGTGGGCTACGAGATCTTCGACTACTACGAATCGGCCCGACACGTCGGCGGCGACTTCTTCGCCTACGTGCCCCTCGCCGATGACCGGCTGGCGATCGTGCTCGCCGACGTCTCCGGCAAGGGGGTGTCGGCAGCCTTGCTGATGGCCGCCCTCTCGGCGGACGTCCGCTACTGCCTGGCGAGTGAGCGGGACCTGGGACGGGCCGTCGCGCGGATCAACGAGAGTTTCCTGCGGGGAGGCTGGGACGATCGCTTCGCAACCCTCGTGGTCGTCGTGCTCGATCCGGCCCGGCACGTGGCCACGATCTGCAATGCCGGACACCTGCCCGCGTTCCTTCGGGATCCGGCAGGCCAGGTGCGGACGGTGGCTGGCGATCTCGGCGGTCTGCCACTGGGCATGGTGGAAGGCGGCGAGTTTCGGTCGTGTGAGGTGCCGCTCGCGCCGGGGGCCACGATCGCGCTGTGCACCGACGGGGTCAGCGAAGCCCTCGATCTCGAACAGGAGTGCTACGGCTTCGAGCGGTTGGAGGCGGCCCTGGCCGCCTCGGCGGCGGGGGCGGCCGATGCCGGCAAGCGAATCCTCGCCGACGTCGCCCTCCATGCCGTCGGCCAGCCGCAGAGCGACGATATCTGCCTCGTCTGCTTCACGCGGACCGCCGATTTCCCGGGAGCCGCACATCCTGCCCAGAAACCGGGGCCGGCACGCCGCGGTGGACGGATGCAGCCGGGCGGCTGACCCGCCGATACGAACCATGGCAGACAACGGCATGGGGCCGTCGTGGCGACCACAGGTCGGGCCGTTTTTCACGGGGGGCTGACGATGAGTTTCTTCGAATGGGTACGGGAAGGCGTGCGGCAGGCGGTC
>Ga0164295_10005196_pt1 | contig 10299 bp, 6 predicted proteins | sample GEODES006metaG_FD_111798 | JGI IMG/M metagenome (GOLD analysis project Ga0164295, IMG submission 111798) | Oligotrophic lake water microbial communities from Sparkling Lake, Wisconsin, USA - GEODES006 metaG | ecosystem: Environmental > Aquatic > Freshwater > Lake | place: USA: Sparkling Lake... | reverse complement strand
TCGGGGACACGGACGAGCGGCGAGTGCGACGTCGTGCCGACCCCGTGCGTGAAGAGCATCCGCGCGAAGCCCTGCCCGTCGACGAGGGTGAGCGGGCCTCGGTCGACCTGAGTGGCCGAGCGCTGCGCCGCCTCGTCGAAGGTTCCGCAGGTCAGGACCACGCCGTGAGTCGCCCCGAAGTCAGCCAGGGCGCCCCGCAGGGCGTCGAGCGTCGCGACGCCGATCACGCTGCCCGATCGCCGCGCGAGGACCGCAGTCGGCGCGTCCCCCAGCGCGCGATAGCACCCCAGCAGCGCGAGCGTCCCGCCCGACTGCCGGTGCACAGTCGCCAAGTCTTCGAGGCCCGCGCGGCTCAGCACCTCGAGCACCACGCGCTCAAAGACTTCGTCTGCGCTCTGCGCGACGCGGGCCAGAAGGTCACGTTGGGCGATCTCTCGCATCTCTGCAAGGGTGCCCGCGAGGGAGGCCTCGAGCGCGAGATAGCGAGGCGCGAGCCCCCAAGCCGAGAGGCCGACATCGCCCTGAGCAGTCCACGTGAAGGGTGGCCGCAGACCGCTCTGACTCTGGCGCGTGTTCTCCGCCAACAAGAGCGTCCTCAACGAGGCGAGCGAGTCGTCGAAGTCAAGCCCGACCGCGAGCTCGGAGAGCGAGATGGGAGAGCGACGAGAGTCGAGCAGTCGGATCGCGTCCGACGCGACCCCATGCGCGTGCAGCTCCGGCAGGGATGGCGCGCGCCGCTCTTCGGGCATGGGCGCGACGGGTGCGACCGGGGCGGCGCGCCGCTCGACGTAGGGCGCGTCCTCAAGCCGCGCGACATCGCCTGGCTCAGGGAGCGCAGGCCGATCTCCGCCGACGGTCAGACGGGCCTTGAGGCGAGCCTTGAGGCGTGACTTGAGCGCCTCGCCGCTCGCGCCGTCGGGCCCAGCCGCGTCCACCGATGCGGGCTCAGCCGCTCCGTTCGGCACTCGCTCGGCCGCAGACGCCGCAGGCAGCTCAGCTGGGCGCGGCGTCAACTTCTCGCTCACAGGTGCGGGCGCGACCGGTTTTGCGTCGCGCCGCGGCTGAGCGACTCGCGGGCGGTCCTCGGGCATCGCGCCGACGAGCGCGGCGGCGCGCGCGCGCAGACCCGCCCAGAGGCGCGCATGGGCAGCGTCCGGGTTATCGGTCGCCGCCTCAACGGCCAGCACGGCCTCGTCGAGACTCACTGGGGCGGCCGCCGGGCCGCTGCCGAGCAGGTCGACCATGCGCCGCCGACGCCGGCGACCGCTGCGGGGATCGTCCTCCTCCGCCGCCTCCGCGGGCTCCGAAGCGTCCGTCACGACGTCCGCGTCGCTCCAGCTGAGAACCCCCGGACGTACCTCTCGTACGCCGCGCGGCAAGCCCTCAGCGACCAGCCGCCGAACATCCGACTCCGCGGCCTCAGCGTCATCGAAGAGGCCCTGCTCTACGCCCAGCGAGACGAGCCGACGGACGTTTAAGGGGCGCATCGCCCCGGTCAAGACCTGAACGACAGCCGCCGTGAAGCCCGCCCCACTCTCAGCGTTGCGCACACCCTGCATGCATCCTCCGTCGGCGGCTCAAACGCCCAAGTACAATCGTTTCCCGAACGCGACAGCGATCTGGGCGTCGTAGATCTTCTGCGCGGCGGCGTCGATGTCGTATCCCGCTCGCACATACTCGAAGCGCCGTGTCCCCGTGTCGTAGACACCGCAGCAGGCTCGGTTGTCGTAGTCCCGAGGCTGCCCAACGCTCCCGACCGTGATGATGTAGCGTCGGTCGGCGTCACAATCGAAGCGCGTGTGCAGAACCTCTCGCGCCTCCGTCCGCGTGAAGCTGAACGCCTTACACAGGTGCGAGTGACCGATAAAGGTGACGGGCTTGAACTCGTCGAAGCGCCCCTGTAGCTCCCGCACCTGGTCCGTCACGAAGATGTACTCGAAGTCCTCAACCGCGGCTGGGGAACCGTGGCAGAGCGCGATCTCCCCGACCTCGGCCTGGAGCGGCAGGCTCCTGAGCCAAGCGAGGTTTTCGGCCGAGAGCGTGCGGGCGTGCAGGTCGAGCACATGCCGCGCGGGGGCTCGATAGAAGCTGTAGTCCATGCGTCCCGACGCCGCGGCGTCATGATTACCCAAGATTGTGACCTGCGCTCTGGAGCGCACCAGATCGCAGCAGGCGTTCGGCTCTGCCCCGTAGCCTACGACATCGCCGAGGCAAACAAGCGTGTCGATGCCGACGCGGTCGAGGGCATCGAGCGACGCCGTCAGAGCCTCAAGGTTCGCATGGATGTCTGAGATGATCCCGATCCGCACTTGACCTCACCGCCCCCGGGGGTCGTCGTAGTCGTCTAGGTCGACATCGGCCTCGAGGTCTCGAGCGCTCGCCGCAGGTCCGATCTCGACCGAGGCCAGCTCTTCCTCGAAGTCGGGACCGACGGCGTCCGGCCCACAGGCCTGGAAGGCGTCCGCGAGCCGCTCGGAGAAGTCCGCCGGGTCACCGAAGCTGACCTCACCCGCACGCTCGATGGCCTTCTGCGCGCAGACTCGAGCGCCGTCGCTGGACTCTCGGTCAACCGCCGCAGCAAGCGCGCCGCGCGCCTCAGCCCCGAGCAGAGCGAGCGTGAACGCGAGCCGTTCGCCCGGGTCGCCGTCGGTGCCGGCGCGCGCCATGACGGCGGGGATGATCTTCCGACCCAGCCGCGCGGCGGCCCGCGCAATGAACTGCCACTCCTCGATCCCGGCCCGGGCGACGCACTCGACCACGCGTGGAATCGCGCGCTCCGAACGGATCTCCGCAAGGAAGAGTGAAGCCGCCAAGCGAAGGCTCACGCGCTGCGAACGCAGCGCTCCCAAAAAGGCCGATTCGAAGGCAGGCCCCTGCGCAAGCGCGAGCGGTACGGCGCGCTGGAGCTGGTCGCGGGACATCCGGCGCATGACCTCGAACACGCTGGACGCTTGTCCCGCCTCACCCCTGTGAAGGATCGCGATGGCGGCGTCGAACCGCTGAGCGGGGTCGTAGAGCAGCCCCGCGAGCTCGGAGGTGCTCATCTCCGCGAGGTCTTCACCCACCTCCATCTCCACGGACTCGTCCGCGACGTCGCCGTCGCCGGGGTCGCCCGCTTGAGCGGCGTCTCGCGCCCGCTCCATCGAGAGCGCCGCGAGCGCCTCGATGTCTTCGGCCACGCGGACATCCAGCTCGTCGGCGTGCGCCAGCAAGGACGCCCAGTTCTCCCATACATCGAGCGCGTCCAGCTCGTTCGCCTTCAGGCTGAGGCACACCTCAGCGAAGTTGGCGAGCGTCGTCTCCACGCAGCGCTCCGCGTCCGAAACCACGCCCAGCTCGACCGCGCGACGGCGCAGCGGGGCATCCAAGGCGATGCCAAAGTCGACCGCACCGCGCACGACCCGCTCGACGAGCGCGCTCCACCAGACCTCGGGGAACGACTTGACACGCGTGAGGTAGTCGCGGCGTTCCGGTGCGCTCCAATACGACACGATGCCGACGGCCAATCGCGCCTCGGCGGCGCTGCGCAGCTCCGCGAAGCTCTCCGCGTGAAAGTTGTGCTGCAAGCGCCCGAAGAGGTCGAAGTCGACCGCCTCGACCGCCCGCTTGACCGCCTCTGCATCGGGCAAACTCGGCAGGTCGCGCAGGTACTCCGAGGCCGTGCTCACATTGTGCTCAAGGGGCTCCCGCACCGTTCGCCGCGCATGGAACGCCCCCCCGTCGAGGTGCAAGACAACGTCGACGACGAAGTCCGCACTGAGCGTCGCGAGCGCGCTGCGTCCCGTCTCCGTCGTCGGCGTGATCCACCAGACGAGATGGTCGACCGTCTCGCCCGCCTCACGGCGCGTCAGGAGCAGGTCGAGCGCAGGGCCGGCCGAGGTCGCGTGCCACTGGAAAGCCAGCGAGACCTGCCCCTGAGCGAAGCCGTTCGCGCGCGTGAGTTCTAGCTGGGCGACCGCCTGCACGCGGCCGTCCTCAACCTGAAGGTAGGCGCCAGAGGCGTCGGCCCGGGCCGAGTCGAAGGCGGGTCCGATTCGATGGCGCTGCGTCACCGCGGGCCGCGCCGTTGTCGCCATGTCAATCGAGACCACGTGCGTCGGGTCGGCGTTCGCGGGCGCTTCGGGTTCGGGCGCAGCGCCCCACGCCGCGTCGAGCGCTCGATTCCAAGCATCCGCGGACGATGCGCCGCTGGATGGATTCACCGCGGCGCGCGCCTTGACCTGCGTCGAGTCGCCGCCACGTGCGGCGCTCGATTCTTCAGGCTCGGTCTCGCGGGGCGCGCGCGCCTCGCTCGGCGCGACCGCCCGAGGAATGTCAGGCATGGTGACGGCCGAGAAGTTCGAGCGTCGCGGCGTCGGTAGCTCGGGCTGCTTGGCGAGGTCCACCCGCGACGTGACCTCACGGTCCGCCGGCGCGGCCTGCGGCGGATGCGAGTCCGCATCGAAAGGCAAGTCGTCGGTCGGGGTCGCACGGGTCGCTGCGCCGACGGACTCTGTCTGCGTGCCCAGCGTGCGGCGGAGCGCCGTGACGTCGAAGTGCAAGGCAGGCGTCGACAGCGAGGTCGTCACGACTTCCAAAGCGCGGGTCGCGAGGTGCTCAAGCGCTTCAGCCTGAAGGCTCAGCGCGCGGTGACGTCGATGGGGCGGCGCAAAGACGCACAGGACGTCTGCGGCGGCGTCGAGGATCGTGACGCCCTCTTCGATGATGTAGGTTGTCCCACACTGCGGGCAAACGACCGAACCGGTCGCCGCGAAGCCCTCTTCCAACAAACGACGGACGAGAGCCGCATTCTCTCCGCGATCGACGAACGCGACATACCGCGCGCCAAACGAGACGCCACAATCGCGGCACGCGACCGTCGTCCCCACCTCGCGCGTGCCCGCTTCTCTACCCCGTGCCATCCAAGCCTCCTCGACGTCCGCGGCACTCACCCGCCGGACCGAAGCTGCCCTATAGCACGCGACCGCTCACGTCTGAAGCGTGTCAGCGCTCGAGAGTGGCTCGGACACGCTCCGCAAGCGTGCGCAGCGGCAGCGTAGGCTCCACGTGGGCCGTCTCCATCCCGTCCCCGAGCAGGTGCAGTCCGGCCAAGTCTCGAGTCGCGACGCGCGCGCCCACAGGACCCGTGAGGCGGAATTTGCCGAGCGCCATGCCCGAGGTCCGAAGGCGGTCCGTGCCCGCCATCGGCTCCAAGAAGACTACTACGCGCTCACCGAGCTCGAAGCGCGCGGCGCCCTCCGCCTCGACGGCATACTCGCCAATGACCCCGCCGACCGAACGCACGATGACCTCGCGCGAGACGCAGTCCCCCTTCAGGCAGTCCTCGATGTGGAGCACCGTGTCCGTAAAGACCATCCCTCCCCGCGTCAGGGTCTGCTGGTCGACGACGGTGCCCTCAATGATGATCGACGCCCGGAGGGTGAGGGCCTCGAAGCTCGGTGCTTTGAGCGAGGTCGCCTGAGCAGGCTGCGCGACCAGCACGAGGAGCGCGGCTGCAGCCCACACGCCGGGCCGCCCGAAGCGCGCGGACAATCGTCGCCGCGCCGCGACGAAGACACCCATGATGGCCAAGGCCACGACCGACCATGCGTCGCCCGACGCAGACGCAACCGGGGACTGGGCGCACCCGGTGAAGCGCACGCGAACCCGCGGCAAGCGGTTCGACCGAGCGACGTTGCCCTCGTCGGCAGCGCCCACCGCAGCGGCGACGCTCGCCTGCTCGCGCCGCGTATTCGGGCTCTGCGGATACAGCGCAGCCGCGCCCGCGACGTCGTCCGCGGACAAGGTACGCTTCGAAGTCTCGCCTTCCACGGCGCTCGCGAACATCGTCGCCTCCGGGTCATCCGAGTGCGCCAGCCCGAGCAGGTGTCCCACTTCGTGCGTCAGCGCGTTCTGCAGGTCGTTGAGGTCGGGGTCGTCGTCGCCCCACACAAAGTGCTTCTCGTTGACGATGATGTCCGCGTCGACCAGCTCCCCCGAGTCTCGTCGCCACGCTGTGATCGTCATCGCCAAGGCCTCTGGCTCGAAGTCCCAAGCGTCGCGGCCAAACGCCACGGTGTTCTGGTTGACGCCGCCCGGGATAAAGCCCACCGACGTGCCGGCGACGCCCACAGGCGCGACCTGAATCGCAGCGCCCTGAGCGCTCGCCCACGCGTCGAAGCTCGCCTTGACGGCGCGGCCGACGGTGTCTTTCGCCAAGTCCCGTGCGCCCTCGGCGGAAACAGCGTACTCAATCGGCATCTGGGCCCAGCGCACCTGCGTACCTTCGGCTTCCTTGAGCTCGAACGCTTGGGCCGCACCGACACCCGCCATGCTGGCAACGGCGGCAATCACGAGCGAGACGGCGAGGCGCGAAGCGAACATGATGACCCCTGAGCGTGACGCTCGGAGGCAGTGCACGATTCGGGCCAATACGTGGAAGTCGCAGAAGCATTGGACCCCAAAGGTGGGACCGCTCATCCAGGGTGAGTCTCCGAATACATGGGTCGCTCTCGACTGACTCAGGCCTCAGGTGCCCGCTCGGCCACGCAGCGAATTTTCTGTAAAAAGAGATTGCGCGCCAGACACGATGTCGATATACAGCCGCTCGCACATCGGGTTGCGGGCTCGTGACCGAGGTTTGCGGCTCTTTACTCGTTGACATGCCATTGGGGGATCGTCTAATGGCAGGACAGCGGATTCTGATTCCGCTTATCTAGGTTCGAATCCTAGTCCCCCAGCCATGGCCCGTTCGTCTAAGGGTTAGGACACCGGCCTCTCACGTCGGTAATAGGGGTTCAAATCCCCTACGGGTCACCCAGCCCCGACTGTTGTCCGCAGTCGGGGCTTTTTTTTGCCTTCCGTCCGGCATGTGCGACGCTGCCGTACATGTCGCTCCGCATCGCCACAGTCGCTCTAAGCCTTGGGCTCGCCCTCTCGGGCTGTGCGTCGTTGTTGCCTGTGCCGCAGACGCCGCCCCGAGGCGCTCACGGCGCGATCGCGCCGACCACGGCGGGGCAAGCGCCCTGGTCGCTCGACGCCGACCCCGACTTGGCGAACGAGCGACGCGCCGTGATTCGAGCCAAGCTCGACGCGCTCAGGTCTGTCCCCCGCGGCGAATGCGACCGCGCAGACGATGTCGCCTTGCTCCTCGACGTGTTCGATGCGCTCGCGCTGCAGCGGCCCGCGGCCGAGGCGCTGCGTGACGTGGAAGCGACCCTCGATGCAGCGCGCGAACGCATCGGCACACCGCGCACGGGCGATCTGCTCTTCTTTGAGGAGCACCCGCGGGTGCCGCGCGTGGCCGTCGTCCTCGACGCCAGCCGCGCCGGCGGTCTGGAGGCTCTCGCCTGCACCCGCGGTGCCTACCGAGTGATTCGCGTATCGCCCGAGGCGCCCCGCGTGCGCCGTCGCGGCGCCTCGATCACGAACAGCTTTCTCCGCGCACGCTCGCCCGACGACCCGCCACGCGCCCCGGGGCTCGCAGGTGAGCTGCTCGTGGGCATTGGCACCCTGCTCGACTAGAGCCGCTCGGGCCTACTTATCGCTGAGGATCGTTGCGCCGTCCCAGTCAGCAGGCGGCGGGTTGCGCGCAAACTGAGTCGCCCAGCGACGCAGGTGCTCAATCGACGGATCGTCACCGTGCTCTGCGGCGAGCGCCTCGAGTCGAACGAGCGCGTCCGCGAAGGCCCGCCCGCGATAGGCCTGCAGCGCCTCACCCCACGCGCGCACGTAGGCCAAGCGAGGCTCGCTGCCCTGACCCACGAAGGCGACCGGCTCAAAGATGTGAATGACCTCGGACTTGCCCTTGACTGCGACGGCGTCCACCTCGCGCCAGACGAAGCCCGGGCCCGCAGCATCCCGCACCGCAGCCGAGACCAGGACGTCGGTGCCGTAGACACGGTTCGTACCTTCCAACCGGCTCGCGAGGTTCGCGGTGTCTCCGAGCAGCGTGTAGTTCAGGCGGGTCGGCGCACCCACATTCCCGACGACCACCGGGCCGGTCGCGAGCCCGATCCGCGTGGGCAGCGGTGGCCTGCCTTGGGCCTGCCACGCCGCGTTGAGCTCAACGAGGCGCTCCTGACAGCGCAGCGCCGCGGACACGGCGTGACGCGCGTGCTCCGGATCGGGGACGGGCGCGCCCCAGAACGCCATGATTGCGTCGCCGATGAACTTGTCGATGGTCGCGCCCTCGGACTGCAGCACCTCGAGCATCGCCTCGAAGTACTCAGCCATCTGCTGTGTCAACGCGGACGGCTCGAGGGATTCGGAGATCGTCGTAAAGCCCCGAATGTCTGAGAAGAAGACGGTCAGGACCTCTTCTCGACCGTCAATGCGCGCCGCCTCGCCGCGCCGCAGGAGCTCCCGAACAACCGCAGTCGGCACGTAGCGGGAGAAAGCGTCGAGCGCGAGGCGCATGCGCTCGTGCGCCTGCGCGAGCTGTGAAATCTCACGCAGGCGAGTCTCAAGCGGAGGCGGCGGCGTGAGGTCGAGGCGCTGAATCCGTTCACTCTCGTCGACGAGCCGCGCCAGCGCCGTGCTGTAAGCCCGCGAGATGAAGAACGCCAGTACCAGAGCGACGAGCAAGACCACGACGCCAATGGACACCACCGCCGCCTGTTGCGCGCGCACGGCATCACTGAAGTCCGCCTCGGGCACCAGCGTGCCGATCCAGAGTGAGCGACGGTCATTGAGCGCGACCTGCCTGAAGCCGCTCCACCACGTCTGCCCGTCGAGCTCGAAAGTGAACGGCTCTTCGACGCGCGCGGCCTCTTTCCATCTCTCGACCGCCGCCGCCAGCGCCGGCATTTCGAGGTCTCTGGGGTGCTTGAGCAGCGCGGCGTTTCGCCCTGCTTCACTCGCAAAGCGCGCGTCGCGGGGCAGCCCGAGCATGCGCCCCGAGTCGTCGAGGACAAAGGCCTGGCCGTTCGGCGAGGGCGCAAGACTCGTCGTGAACGCCGAGATGCGCTCGACAAAGACGTGGAGCGCGACAACAAACGGCTCGCCCTTTGGGCGGTCGACGCGGAGAGCGGCCGTCATGATCGGGCGCCTTGAGTCGTGCGCCATGTAGGGCTTCGTCCAGTAGACCGGCGCCCCCGTCGGCTGACCGATGGTGTTCTTGAACCACGGTCGCTCGCGGTGGTCGAAGTTCTCGCTGCGCGTGACCCAAGCCGCGGGCTCGTTCAGCCGTTGCCAGCGAGCCACGCGCGCAACCCCCGGCGCATCCGGGCGCATCTCGCGGTTGAACCAGTATTCGCCCTCTCGCCGGAGGAGCATGTGGGCGCCTGCCGCGTCGCCGGTCGTCAAGATACCGATCTGCGGATTCACCGCCATGAGCGGCGCGACGAGGACGTTCGTCGCTTCGGTGTCGTCGGGGTTGAAGCGCCCCGCCGCCGCCCACTGCCTCAAGACCTCGAGATCGGCATCGACCGGCTCAAGGAACGCTGCGAGATCAGAGTCCGCATGCGCAGTCGCGCGCTCGATGGAGCGCTGCGCCAACGCGGTCACGGCGCGCGCGCCGTACCAATCGTTCGCGAAGAGGATGGCGCCCGTGATGAGGGCGACGACCAGAACAAACGTGTGGAAGAGGCTCCACCGGATCGAGATGACACGCATGACGCCCGCATCATGCGCCCGTCGACCGCCCGCGCCAAGCAGGTCCTGTCAGAGGCTGAGCCGGGCGAGCCACGCGTGGGCGCTGTGGCCAATCGCCTCGAGCGTCGCGAGGCGGCCCCCGCGCTCGTCGTACGCCAACCTCACGTGCACGTGGTCCTCGGGCAAGAGCGCGGGGCAACGCTCCGACCATTCGACGAGGCTCACGGCGTCGGGGCCAAACGCCTCGTCGAGTCCCGCTGCGTCGGCCTCATCAGCCCCCTCGAGGCGATATAGGTCCAAGTGATGCAGCGTCGAAGTGCCCGAGTAGGTCTGCCAGATCGCGAACGTCGGGCTCGTCACGCGGTGCCCGTTCGGCACGCCGAAGCCCGCCGCGAAGCCCTGCGCGAGGGTGGTCTTGCCTGCGCCGAGCGTCCCGCTCAGCGCGAACGTCATCCCCGGGGTCGCAGCGCGCCCGAGCCGCTCGCCTAGCGCGTGCGTCGCTGCGGCGTCGGGCAGCGAGACGCGCGACGTCACGGCCGTGCGCCCCGCTCTCGCAAGAGCCGCTCAACGACCGGGCCATCTGCCGGCGGCAGTGGCAGCGCCGCGATCTCGTCGGCGGTGAGCCACGCGAGCTCAGCCACCTCGAGGCAGCGCGGCTCGCCCTGGGTATGGCGACAGCGGAGGACAAGCAGCACGACCTCGTGCTCCGCATAGACGTGGTGCCCC
>Ga0164295_10005194_pt1 | contig 10300 bp, 11 predicted proteins | sample GEODES006metaG_FD_111798 | JGI IMG/M metagenome (GOLD analysis project Ga0164295, IMG submission 111798) | Oligotrophic lake water microbial communities from Sparkling Lake, Wisconsin, USA - GEODES006 metaG | ecosystem: Environmental > Aquatic > Freshwater > Lake | place: USA: Sparkling Lake... | reverse complement strand
ATAAGAGCCACTTATGTTTATCAATTTCTTAAGGCCCGGTAGCGCAGTTGGTTAGCGCGCCGCCCTGTCACGGCGGAGGTCGCGGGTTCAAGTCCCGTCCGGGTCGCAAAGGTTTTGGTGTCGCACTTATTTAAGGCCGATATCAGAACCTTGTTTGGCTTGGTAGCTCAGTTGGTACGAGCGAACGACTGAAAATCGTTAGGTCGCCGGTTCGATCCCGGCCCAAGCCACAGAGTTCTTAATCTTTCTACTTCTTCGGCCGCAAAATTCATACCTAGCAAATTAAGTCTGTTGTGTTTGTTTGGATCGGTGATGCCGTCACGATCATCTATTGACACTTAACCCCTAATTAGAAGCCGGAGAACCGCATGCCATGGTTTGTAATTCTAGCGTGCATGTTAAAGTCTACGTATGTTTAAAGGTAAAAGCAGAATACTTCGTTCTCATTTGCGAAAAAGTGATCTGGAAACAATTCAGGTTGGTTCGCTTAATTACAAATATAAAGGAATTCCGTGCATAAAAAATCCCTTTGACTTAGCATTATATATGTTACTGATTCATGATTTAAGGCCGATGACAATAATAGAAATTGGGTCGGCATCAGGCGGAAGCGCGCTTTGGTTTTCTGATTTAACAAAGGCTATGGAACTTAATACCTCCATTTATTCATTGGACATTAATCAATCGAATATTTCAGAATTTGATCGAGTCACCTTCCTCCAAGGTGACATCCACGACCTTGCAAGTTCAACCTTGCCAAAAATCTTAAGGAATCGCCGGGGGCCTTTATTAGTTGTCGAAGACGGTCCACATACTTATGAGGGTTGCAAAAGTGCATTAGAGTTTTTTCACCCTTATATGGAAAAAGGTGACTACATAGTTATTGAGGATGGAATAGTCTTCGAACTAGAATTACACGACTATAGGGACGGTCCTAGTCGTGCCATCAATGAGCATATTTTGAAGAATTCAGACTCGTGCATTGTAGACAGAAAATATTGTGATTATTTCGGGCAAAACTTCACATGGGCAACTAACGGCTATCTCCAATACTCTTGACTGGTTATGTGCAGCAAGTATTGCCAAAATTTAATTGACTTGGCAAAGCTTAAATATACAAAGTTCAAATGTTTCTTTCAAAAACGCGGATAATGCCCAAGCAATTTCGCTCTTTGAGGCAAACTTTAAAACGTCATTAGGGTGAAATGCTCTTGGGCAATAAGCCTGAAGAGCTACGCTCTGCAAGACTTGGAGCATTTTTGTCTTTTTGTGAGATCTTCAATTCACATAAATCCACTCCCCAGTTAATCGCAATTTTTTCGTCAAATGGGTTTATCTCGAACTCATCTAATGGTGAGAAAGGTGTCGAAACTAAATATGCAACCGCTGTATTGTTTTCGAGCGCCACAAACCCGTGCCCTAATCCCTCGCTGATAAAAATTGCTTTTCCGGAGTCACTTTTTAATTCAACTTCGATCCATTTACCAAAAGTCTCTGATTCTGAACGAATATCAACTACCACATCTTTGATCGAACCAGAGATACAGGTAATCCACTTTGCCTGGCCTCGAGGCGCGATGCTGTAATGAATTCCCCGCAGAGTGCCTCTGGATGAAAGTGAAATATTTGCTTGCTCGATTCTAAAATCTCTACCTGTTGCAATCTTTACTTCTTCAGATTTAAACCACTCCCGAAAAGAACCCCGATCGTCGCTCCAAACGGGTGACTCTGCAAGCCAGGCACCTTCTATCGCAAGTTTAGTAAGTTTCACTTTTGAAAGAACTTCTTAAAATCCCGAAGAGGACTTGTAATCCTCCAAGATTTTGAATTAATCAAACTTGCGTATTGGTTCTGGAGTTCAGAGTTCTGTTTCTGGAGTTCAGAGTTCTGTTTCTGGAGTTCAGAGTTCTGGTTCTGGAGTTCAGAGTTCTGGTTCTGGAGTTCAGAGTTCTGGTTCTGGAGTTCAGAGTTCTGGTTCTGGAGTTCAGAGTTCTGGTTCTGGAGTTCTCCAAGAAATCTTTGATCCTGTGGAAATTCAGCAAACGTTTGCTCTAAGAAATTTTCTCCATCCCAAACATTTTCACAATCCGTGTCTGAATAGATTGATTTCTCGGCAAAATTCTCTCCAAGCGTGAAGACTGCACAAAAATCATTCCAGGGTTCTGAGTCATAACGCCCAATGAAACTTTCAGCCAAACTAAGCTCAGGTTTAATTGATTTACCCCATGATTCAAGCGCCTTGCCCGCATCTGGGTAAAAACGGTAAACATCGATTGGAAATCGATGAATCATTCCATTTGAGGGTGAGTTAATATAAATACACCCACCCCTTTTTAGTACCCTCACCATTTCGCTAAAGGTTATCCAGAAAGTGGGATCGTGCTCAAAAACGCTTGAAGCAACCACATAGTCAAAACTTGAATCCTCAAAAGGGAGCGATGAGGTGTCTTCTAGAACTAGATCAACACCAGGTCCTGCCTCAATGTCGGCACCAATCCAATTCGAGCCTTCAGGTTGAAAATCTCTCAAAGTTCCGTTGACATTGTATGCGCCAAGCTCAAGAATTGAAGCGCGCTGCCTTACTGCATATCTCGAAAAAAACTTTCCGCCGGAATCGTAAGCACTCTTATGCATCGCCGTTCCCCTCCATTAAAAACGCTTCCAATATCCTGGGAAAACTTTCATCTAATGCTAACCGCCAGTTTTGCATTCCTTGCACCTTGGAACCTATCCATCCTTCGTGGTCCATTACAGAATACTTAGGCCTCGCTGCAACCCGTGGATAATTTCCGCTCTCTACAGGTATGACTCTAGCAGGGTCTGCTTGGACCTTTTCAAAAATAATTTTGGCGAATTCAAACCAGGTTGTAGATCCACTATTGGTGCCATGATAAATCCCAGGCGGTAATTCAAACTCATTTAACTTAATCATCTGCGCAGCCAAATTAATAGCGGATGTAGGTTGACCAATTTGATCGTTTACTACATTAACTTCACAAACCTCGTTTAGTGCAAGATTAATCATGGTTTTGACGAAATTTCTTCTCCATGGACTGTAAAGCCATGCAGTTCGTACAATAAAGGAGTTCTCTGGATAAACATTTAAAACTCTTTTTTCACCTTCGGCTTTGGTTCGTCCGTAAGCAGTCATTGGTTCGCACGGTGATTGACTAGTCCAAGGCAATCGCCCTTTCCCAGAAAAAACATAATCGGTAGAAACTTGAATGAATTTGGAATCACAAAGTTTAGCAGCTGTTGCCAAGTACTGGGGACCAAAACTATTTATGGCTGCGGCGGCTTCCTCGTTATTCTCGGCAGCATCCACATCAGTCCAGGCAGCACAATTCACTATAACCTTAGGCCTCAAATCAACTACTGCACGGATAACTTTTTCTTTTTGAGTTATGTCCAGGTCCTCAGCACCACAAGAAGTGAACGAGACCCCATTCATTTCTAGCTCTTTGGAAATCGCGGTGCCAAGCTGCCCTGACCCTCCGGTAATTAGCCAATTTGTCATCACTTCAAAGATTCTTTAGTGGCTTCCACCACGATTCATTTTCCCGATACCATTGAATGGTATCTCTTAATCCAACTTCAAATTGGACTTGCGGTTCATAACCAATTTCTCGGTTGATCTTTCCCCAATCAACACTATATCTAAAGTCATGTCCCTTTCTGTCTTCAACATATTCGATTGATGCATCATCGGCACCCATAGCATCAAGAATGATTCGAGAAATCTGATTATTTGTTAATTCTCGACCTCCGCCAATATTGTAGACCTCACCAGATGTTCCTTTCATTAAAACTGAATAAATCCCTCTACAGTGATCATCGACATGAAGCCAGTCCCGAATATTTTCACCAGATCCGTATACAGGGACTTTTTTCCCTTCAAGTAAATTTGTTATGAAAAGCGGAATTAATTTCTCTGGAAAATGGTGCGTCCCATAATTATTACTTGATCGAGTAATAATTACATCGATGCCATGTGTTTTGTGGTAGGCGCGGGCCAATAACTCTCCAGATGCTTTACTTGCAGAATAAGGGGAGTTGGGTTGCAAAGGCCATTCCTCTGTCCATGAGCCAGAATCAATAGATCCATAAACTTCATCTGTTGATACCTGTAGGAACCTAATTTTTCTCCTTGAAGCCCTTATGGCATCTAGTATCACTTGGACCCCAACAATATTTGTTCGAACAAAGTCTGATGCTCCAACGATAGAACGGTCTACATGTGACTCGGCAGCAAAATTAATTACTGCATCAACATTCTTAAGCATTGTTGTGACCAGCGTGAAGTCACAAATGTCGCCTTCAACAAAAGAGTACTTTGCAATATTCTTAGACGAATCCAAATTTTTTGGCACTCCGGCGTAGGTTAGTTTGTCCAAAACCGAAACCTCGGAAATTCCCTCAAGCTTGTTACTGCTAATCATTCGCACGAAATTTGAACCGATGAAGCCTGCTGCACCAGTAATTAGTAAACGCATCTCACCTCTTTAGGAGTAAACTCGACATCTTAACTTTACCCGCTAGGCTTGAGGTATGAAGGGAATTGTTCTAGCAGGGGGTACTGGGTCGCGACTTTGGCCGATTACCCGGGGAATTAGTAAACAATTGCTGCCCATTTATGATAAGCCGTTGATTCATTACCCGATTGGAACTCTATTTTTAGCCGGGATTCGTGAAATTTTAATAATTACCACTCCTGAAGATCAACCCACATTTAGAAGATTGTTGGGGGACGGGTCTCAATATGGGGTTAATTTTGAATATGCGATACAGACGAAACCGAATGGTTTGGCTGAGGCTTTTATAATTGGCGAAAAGTTCATTAACGGGTCCAATGTCTCTCTCATCTTGGGCGATAACATCTTTCACGGGGCTGGCCTCGGAAGGCAGTTGGAGAAGATAAGCCCAAACAACGGAGCCACAATTTTTGCTTATAAGGTGGCCGATCCTCATAGATATGGGGTAGTCGAATTTGATCAAAATGGAGTAGTAACTTCAATCGAAGAGAAGCCTGCTTTTCCAAAGTCATCCTATGCTATTCCTGGGCTATATTTCTATGATTCCCAAGTTATTGAAATCGCAAAATCAATTTTACCAAGTGCTCGTGGAGAACTTGAGATAACGTCGATTAACGCGAAATACTTAGAAAATAATATGCTTAAGACTATAAAACTTGATCGTGGTACTACCTGGTTAGATACAGGAACAATTGAAGGGCTAAATGCAGCATCAACTTATGTAAAAGTTATAGAAGAACGCCAGGGCAATAAAATTTCTTGCTTAGAGGAAATAGCGTGGGGCAACAAGTGGATTACGGACATTGAACTTAGAATCTTGGCCGACAATTATGGCGTGAATGAATATGCGGAATACTTGAAGTGCCTATTGAACTAGGCCTTATGGAAGTTGAGGTGCTTTTGGCGACATATAATGGTCAAGAATTTCTCTCTCAACAACTAGATTCAATTTTATCTCAAAAATCTGTCAAGGTTAGACTTATCATTTCTGATGATGGATCAATCGACAATACCCTAAATATTCTTGAAGCATACAAGAATAAATATTCTAATATTGATTTAATCTCGGGGCCTGGTCAAGGTCCAGCGATTAACTTCTTTTATTTGCTCAGCAATTCGAAAGCAGAACTAGTAGCATTTTCGGATCAAGACGATATTTGGGAGCCAAATCACTTAATTACTTCGATCAAAGTGCTTTCAGATCATGCTCACATGCCAGCCATGACTTTTTCAAATGTTCGAATATTAAGTGCTTCTAAATCTAGATCTACTTCGGTCTGCGCAAAAAAACTTCCCGATCCGAAAAATCGTTTTTTTGAAAATTTGGCGCGTGGTTGCACAGTAGTAATGAACAGAGAACTAGTCGATTCAATACGGGACAAAAAACCAAGAAATGCTATTATGCACGATTATTGGATTTACCTCGTTGCTTCTAGTATCGGTAAGGTAATTCAAATTCAAGATAAAACCGTAAATTATAGAATTCACAACTCGAACATGATTGGGATCCCAAGGAAGTTTAATCTTAGGAGAATTCAGAATTTAAGACAGGTGTCGTGGCCCGTATACGAACAGCTGAAAGAGTTGAATATGCTCTATAAAGAAAAGATAGATCCAAAAGTTGAAGGGGAGCTTTCAATGATATTGTCAACTTTGCGGGAAGCACGACTTAAGAGATTTTTGAAACTTTCGTTACGACTGGCTAGATATAGGAGCTCTTTAATAGATGATTTAATTTTGCGGATCGCTTTTTTATTAGTCAAAGTTCAAAATTAGATTCGCAAGGCTTTCTTCTTGATTAAAAACCAAATGATTGAATAATTTCTTTCTTTTGAAAGGCGGACCAAGGTATTTATCTTGCTTCGAAATTTTTTTCTCGTTCTCTTTTGCAGTGCTAATTCTCGAAATTCACCTTTATGCTGAATCCATTTCACTGGACCCGCATATTGATCTTCCTCAAAATTTCCAGGTGAAAGTTCTAGATTCCAGATCACAAAAGGTAGTGAGATCTGATCTTGAATCGACCACTTTTTATTTTCCGTAAGCCAAGCCTCTCCAAACTCGACATTTCTTGAGTTATGGTTTCTTGCAATTACACCACCTGCCCATAACCCTAAATCGTCTCGGAATCCACGCAATTGATAATTGTGAACTTGTTCTAGCAATGGCTGATCTCGATACTTGTCCAACTCGAGAGATGCAATTAGTTCTTCTAGGACTGTACTCCTCTCTGGGTGCCTAAAAAAAACTAAATCATTAGTTAACAATTTCATCCCAACGGCACCGCGAAGCCAGTTCTGTTCGTCTCGCATTGATGCATCGACCCAGACTGACGAACGGCATGAAGTGAATAAATCAGGTCGAAATTTAGGTAATTTCGAAGCCAATCTTGGTGAACCTATTCTTTCTACTACTACGTTTCTCCAAGGGGACCTAATTGGCTTATCAGAGACGAGGACTGCATCATCAAAGCCCGTCGGGATTGGGGGTACGTCATCGTAATCGCCAAAAATGCCAGTAATGACTGCAATTGACCCCAACGAGGTATCCTCGTTCAAGATTGCCCCCTAAATTTAATTGGTTTCAACTTAAAATAACTTTATATATTCTCCGAGAGAGGATAATACCGCCATGAGAGAATATTTCAAGAAACTACGAAGACTTCTTAGAACGATTTCTCGAGAAAATGAAGAATTAGAAACTATAGAGAGAGTATTCGATGGACCGGTCATTTCGGTTATTATGCCAATTTACGATCGGACTGATTTACTTAAAAGTGCAATAGATTCGGTTTTAAACCAAGAATATGAATCTTATGAATTAATTTTAGTTTGCGACGGCTCTCCAGCAGAAACTATTGAAGTCGTAAAAAGCTATCTATGGCATCCACAGATTTCTGCCTATTTCTTAGAGGGAAATTCCGGAAATGCTGTTCGAGGCAGAAACGTTGGAATAGCAAAATCAAAGGGCAAGTATATCGCATTCTTGGACAGCGATGATATTTGCGCAATTGAGAGATTTTCAATATCGGTAGCAATTCTCGAAAACGACGAAGCTGATGTTGTCTATGGTTCCTGGATCGCGATGATGGATGGTACGCGAAAAATTGATGGCCTTGAGGATGGACAACTTGTCCACAGTCTTGAATCAAATTTTGAAGAATTATTGGAAATTTGTATACCATGCCAAAGTACTGTAACTCTTCGGAAAGAATTCTTAAATATATCCGGCCTTATTAAACCGGAGATGAAGTATCGAGAAGACCATGAACTTTGGTTACGTCTCGCATTTTTTGGTGCAAAGTTCAAGAATGTAAAGTATCCATTTACCAAGTTACGACTTCATTCGGGAAATAATGAACTCAACTTCAAAGATAATTCAGCTTTTTGGCTAAGAATGACTCAAAATAACTACATGAAACCTGGTCCAACTGTGGATAACATTATAGATTTATTACCTGATGATTGAAAACTAAATTGAAGAAACGATGCTATCTGACAATGAAAATTGAGGTGTGTAAGATAGTATTTGCTTCGCCAAACTAATATCGGCAACAATCGACTGCACATCTCCCTCTCTTCTCCCCGCAAAATGTGGCTGAATTTTGCTTTCTAATGCTTTAGTAGTTTCATTAACAACCTCTAGAACTGTCGTCCCTGAACCTGTACCGATGTTTATATACATCGGCATAGAACTATGGAGGGCACTAAGAATATGGGCTTGGGCGACATCTCGTACATCGACAAAATCTCTGATACAGGTACCATCACGGGTTTCATAATCTGAGCCGTAAATTGTAGGCGATTTATTGCTTCTTATTTGTTTTATTGTTCTAGGAACAAGATTCTCGCCACCTACTTCTTTAAAAGAATCACCACGCGACCCAATTACATTGAAGTATCTCAAACTTGTTCCGTCAAAAATTCCATTAGCTAAATATTTCGCTAATGCATTTTCGGCATAAAGTTTTGATTTTCCATACGGGTTTTCTGGTGAAGGTACTTCACTTTCGCTTTTAAGGACGTCCCCCTTTGATGAATAAACAGCTGCAGTTGATGAAAAAATCACTTTTTTAATGCCAAACTTTGCTGCAAGTTCAAAAATGTTTTCTGACGCTTTTGTATTTACTTCAAAATAAAGCTCGCTCTTGAGAAATGAATCAGACACGGATTTTAGGGCTGCCAAATGAAAAATGCCATCAAATTTTTCAGCGCCAAATAACTTCAAAAGGAAATCATTGTCTCGAATATCATTTTTATACAACTTGACTTCGCTCGGGATTCTGCTTATTACTCCAGAGGCCATCGAGTCCAAAACGATTACTTGTTCGCCTCTTGAGATAAGTTCATGCAAAACGTGAGAACCTATATATCCAGCACCACCAGTAACTAGCCATTTCATGTTTCGAATACTGACATACTGTACCTTTCAAATGACTGCATTTGAGAAAGTGTCTATATCTTTTCTTGACTTTCTTTTCGATATGGCTCTAATCACTGATGGTTGTATGGTCTCTTACACGACAAATCCCAGCAAAGTTATTCTTAGTGATCTCCACAGGATATTTGGATAATAAGTTAATAGATAACACAAATTTAAATATTAGAATAAAGTTCTCAAAATTCTGGAATTGATTTCGATCGATATACAGCTTAAAACTTTTCACAACAATTAACAGTTCGAAATTTGATTGCACTAATTTTTCTATACAAATACCTGTTTTCAAAGCTAGAAAGTTTAGGCATAGCACTAGTAAATGATACTTTTTCTAAGAATAACATTCATAGAAATCTTTAGAAGGTTTATGCGTAATAGTTCTAGGGTATTGCTCTTGGTCGTGGGGAGAGTAATTTCATTTTAAGCGGCAATTCCCTATTTGCCGAATTGAACTTTCAACATACAAGTAAGGCGATATAAGTTAATTTTGTTGCGCGTCAAAGTTAAAGAGAGAACGACTGAAGGCATTAGCGCTATGGAACGGAACTCGTTTTGGCACGTCAATGCCCTTGCTTTATTAACCATTCTGACTTTCTCTGGATTCCTTCTAGCTTCATTTTCACTTACTTTCTATTTACTGAATTGGTGAGTTCCGAAGGCTGGACAACATTATTGATAGTTCCATGGTTAGGCCAGGCGTCGATTCTTGTTTTGATTGATATGAATTGGTTCAAAATTAATTCTCTATAAAAGATTTAGCGCGTCTTTGTGATGCAACAGCGGAGGTTGCTGTTCCTCCAATGATAAATTAGTCTAGTAATACTGATCCTGCCGGTGTCATTAATCGCACCGCAACAATCCCCGACTCACCCTCATTCTTAGACGGATCAATAAACTCAATATCTGTGCCATTTAATCCATCAAGAATTTCTGTCTTAAACCATGAGTCTGATAGATGCTCTGTATCAGCGATCGTGATCTTCTCAATTGCAGCAACAGCCTTTCCATCTTGTGATGGGTGATCAGCGGTTAACCATTGAATGAAAAATGGAAGTTCACGAGAGTCGGTAATCTCATTAACTCCGATTTGCTTCCACTTAAGATCGGTTCCATCTGGTCGTGTGCGGTGACCTTCAATTGCAGGGCGTCCAAACTTCTCTTCAACCTTTGAAATATCTTCAGTTGCAAAAACCCAAGTGAGCCAGCCACCACCTTCTTGTGCTTTCTTGCTCACAGCTTTACCCCAAGGAGTTTGCTCTGTTGCTGGGTGATCTAGTGGGCAGACAACTTCGATGTATTGACCGTTTTGAAGAGGCAGTGTGAAGTTGCGT
>Ga0164295_10005193_pt1 | contig 10301 bp, 10 predicted proteins | sample GEODES006metaG_FD_111798 | JGI IMG/M metagenome (GOLD analysis project Ga0164295, IMG submission 111798) | Oligotrophic lake water microbial communities from Sparkling Lake, Wisconsin, USA - GEODES006 metaG | ecosystem: Environmental > Aquatic > Freshwater > Lake | place: USA: Sparkling Lake... | reverse complement strand
GACGCGGCAGGATTCGATGAGGACCGCGCCCGGGGATGGGTGATCGTGCGGATGGTGCACAACGCGATGTGGGCGCTGCAGGACCGATCTCACACTGAGCAGGCCTGGCTGACGCGGTGCATCGCCGTCGCGAAGGCGGTGGGGGACTGAGGCCTCAGGCCTCGAGCCGGGCGCGGACGGCCTCAAGCCTGCGCCGCAACTCCACCTCGTCGATCACGCCGCGGGCCACCAGTGAATGTGCCAGTGCCACAAGCTGATTCTCCGGATACGGCAGATCGGCGTAGCGGGTGGCCGACAGCACGTCCTCCTCATCGCGGCGGTCCTGGAAGCTGAAACCCAGATCGTCACCGGCACAGGAGCGGTCGATGGCGTCGCACATGCCGTCCAGACTGGTTTTCCACGGCGGCACCGGATTCTCCACGCCATACTTGCCCGCCATCACGGGCCAGGTCTGATTGCGCTTCGCGATCTCCTCGAGGGTCTCGACGGAGATGTCGTGCGGCGGTTGCGCTGCGGTGCTCATCTCAGTGGGCGATTCCGCGGATGGCCGGCCGGGTCTTGGTGATGACGTTGGTGGTGACACCGGGTGTGGGCAGGGCGACACCGATCAGACAGTCCCGGGTGATGATCTCGGCGAGTTGTTCTTCGGTCCAGCCGTCGGTGCCCCTGGGGCGAAGAGGCATGACCATGAATCGGTGTTTCTGATTGGAATCCTCCACCCGCACCTCGACGTTATCGGGGAGTACGAGACCGAACTCGGAGAGCACCTGGCGCGGCCACCGCACAATGCGGCGCCGATAGTTCGGCGTGCGGTACCACTCCGGAGAGTTGCCGAGGATCGGCCGCGGATAGCAGGAGCACAGTGCGCAGACAATCACGTGGTGGATGGTCGGGGTGTTTTCCAGAATCTTGAACGCCGCGAAGTCACTGGGTGTGCCGAAGCCGGTGGGATCGAGCCAGTCGACACCCACCTGCTTGCTCGCGGCGAGCGGGTCGGTGAGGGCGAGGTGTTTGAATTCCGGATCCAGCCAGGCGCGGGCCACCAGGCGGGCGGCCGGCGTCGGGCCGATCTGCTCGGCGAACTCGGTGAACAATCGGTGGTCGGCGGCGGTGAATAGACCCTTCTCGATGCACAGTTCTCGCAGTGCGATCTCGAGGACCTCGAAGTCGGTGATCTCATTGACCATGGGTTTGACGGTGCGATCGTGATCGTGATCGTGGTCGTGGTCGTGGTGGTGCTCAGACACGGGATAACCTTTCCTGTTCGCCCTCAGCGGGCGGCTTCCAGCCAGCGCTCGGGGATCTCGGTCTGCAAGGTGTCGATCATCGGGCCGGTGTAGCTGTGCCACAGTTCGCACTGTTTGAACCGGACGATGTAGAACCACTCCGGTGCGGCCTCGGGCCGGTCCCACGTCTCGTCCTCGGGCGCGGGGCTCTCATAGGTGACCTCGGCGATCACACCTTCGGCGCCGCGCACGTATTCCGGTGTGCGGGTGTAGAACAGCGCCGGCAGTTCCCGGACCCGCACCCGATCGCCGGCCTTGAACTTCGCCGACCCCGCCTTGCCGGCGAAGATCTGCGGATCGCCGATCCCGGCTGCTTCGAGGTGATGGGCGTTGCGTCGGACGTTCGATCCGTCGCCCTCGGACTTCGGTTGAGCATCGGGGAGCCGGCCGGCCAGCCCGCCGGCGTAGCGGCCCTGGACCTCGGCCAGCCGTTCGGTCAGCTCGCCCCAGCTGAGATAGCCCTTCTCCAGCAGTAGCCGGCCCACCGACCACAGCCATCGGGCGTAATAGGGGATGCCGAGATAGACCGCGCGGCCCACGTCGACATTGCCGATGCGCCGTCGCTCTTCGGAGACCCAGATGCCCCGCATGCCGAGCACCTCGCAGAGCACGTAGGTCATCAACTCCCACTGCTCTTCTTCTTTATTCTCATACGTCGCGGGCACATCGAGTTCACCGCCGACGTCCTGGGGGGTCTTCATGTAGGCCAGGAAGTGGTCGTGGGTCATCTGATCCGGCATCGGCCACTCCGGCACCTCCGGGTAGGTCGCCTGCAACCTGGAAATCAGTGCCAGTTGCTCTGCGCGCTCCGCGGCGGTGCTCATGGCGACTCCCTCGCTTTGTGACCGGGCACGCTGACAATAGCGCGGCCGCAAGCCCGCCACGGCTAACTCGGTTCAGATTGCCGGGTGCAGTGCTACCCCCCCGGTACGGTATGAGCTCAGGGTTTGTTGCACTGTCACGTTCCGAGGAGCTGGTATGGCCGATGAGGAAGTTGTCGACGCTGGTGTCGATGACGCCGTCGGCGCTGCCGTCGAGGAGCCCGCTGTCGCGCCCGCGGGCCGACGGCGTCGGCGGGAGTCGGGCCTGCCGCCTCTGGGTGTCGCGGCGGTCATCGGTCTGGTGCTCGCAGTGGTGTTGGGCGGGGTGTGCGGGTGGCTCGGGTTCCAGGCCTATCAGGCACGCCAGGACAATCAGTTGCGGCAACTGTTCGTTGACACCGCCAAGCAGGGCGCAGTGAACCTCACCACCATCGACTACGCACACGCCGAGGTGGATGTGAGGCGCATCCTGGATATGGCAACCGGTGCGTTCCGCGAGGACTTCGCCAGTCGTTCCGGCCCGTTCGTCGAGGTTGTTCAAAAGGCCCAATCCAAGTCAGTGGGCACCGTCACCGAGGCCGGGCTGGAATCGGTGACAGCAGATGAGGGCCAGGTGCTGGTGGCGGTGACGGTGTCCTCCACCAGCGTGGACGCCGCAAGTCAGGCGCCACGGTATTGGCGGATGCGGTTGACAATCCGCAAGGATGACGACACTGCCAAGATTGCGAAGGTGGACTTCGTGCCATGACAGACGAGAACATCACCGGTGATGCCGATATCGATGAGCCCACGGATGTCGTCGCCGAGTCCGCCGCTGAGACCGACAACGGCACGCGACAGAGTCCCGCGCCCTTCACTCGCACCGGCTGGCTTCGCCCGCTGACCCTCGGAGTACTGCCGGCGGCGATCGTTCTGCTCGGCGCGGGCGCGGGATTACTGGCGTGGCAGGACCGTTCGCATCGCGCGGTAGAAACCGCCCGCGCCGAATCGGTGCAAGCTGCCAGCGATGCCACGGTGGCGATCTTGAGTTACAAGCCCGACACCGTCGAGCAGGATCTGCGAAAAGCCAGCGATCGGCTCACCGGAAGTTTCCTGGAGTCCTTCACCGATCTGGTGAACACGGTCGTCATCCCGGGTGCCAGAGAGAAGAAGATTTCGGCGGCCGCACAGGTGTCCGCCGCTGCCTCGGTGTCGGCCACCGCGAACAGCGCTGTCGCATTGGTGTTCGTCAATCAGGCCGTCACCATCGATGGCGGCGCACCCAGTGGCACCGCATCCAGCGTGCGCGTCACGCTGGACAAGGTCGACGACCGTTGGCTGGTATCGGCTTTCGACCCGGTCTAGTGCCGCACTCGAGAAATACGATGCCGTAGGCCTCGACTAGGAATCCGGCTCGCGCTATCGAGTGCGACCTCCCCGGCCCGCCGGTTCGGCCGAACCGAAAGTAGAATCATCGTGAACGGCCCCCCGTTACGGTAATGGCGCACGACACGAAACGGCCCCCGACGACTATCGCCGGGGGCCGTTTTGCGGACGGAATCTACTTCTGGGTGATCGTCTCGGTGAACGCGCCGCCACCATTGTTCAACCAGGCGATGGTGCCGTTCTGGAACTCGCTGATCCAGCCGCCTCCGGTCACCTTGGCGCCGCCGCCGGTCTGGGCCTCATCGCTGGTGGGGAACCCCAGCTTGCCGGCGGGGCCGCCCTGGGCGGTGTAGACCTTGAGGATCTCACCCTGAACCAGATGCGCCCCGGTCGACGGCGAGGTGAAGATGGTGCCGTTGGTGAAGGCCAGCATCGAGCCGTCGCCGACCGTCTGCGCCATCGCAGTGGGCGCGCCGAGTACCGCCTCGCCGCCCATCTTCTGATACGCCTCAGCGGTGGGGCCGTCCATCGACACCTCGCCCACGCCAGGAACGTTCATCATGGTGGGGGCGCCGTTGAGCACCGAGGACACGACACTGCTGGCGGCGCTGCCTGCGCTGCTCGCCGCACTGCCTGCCGCGGACGCCGCACTGCTGGCGGCTGTGCCTGCCGCACTGGCGGCGCTGCTGGCGGCCGTGCCTGCCGCACTGGCGGCGCTGCTGGCCGCACTACCGGCGGCGCTGGCGGCCGATGAGCCGACGCTGGAGGCGCTCGACGCGAGGTCTTTGGCGGCGTCCTGGGCCTGCGAGCAGCCCACGACGACTGCCGCGGCGATGGCAAGGCCGCTCGCCGCGGCCGCGGCACGGGACCATGTGGTGTTCATACTTTCGGTTCTCCTCTGGTGAATTCGACGCAATGCGGCGCATCCGTCTCGCGACAACCTAGCAAATCGACGCTACGTTTCCGCGAGTCATTGACTGCGGTTTTCGACACAATTGCTCCGGTTGGGAAAATAATGATGCGGTTGTGATCGGTGGGGCTGCCGTGGTGAATGAGACACACCTGATTGCACCCGATATCCCACTGGCGATGCATAAGAGCGGTTACGCTCGGCCCCGGTGCGGCAGTGTCGCCGCCCGGGCGAGGAGCGACGATGTCGGTGCAAACAGCCGTCGAGCGGACCGTCAAGGGTCCCAGCCTGCCGCCCGGGAAGACGATGATCGTGCATTCCGCCGATGGCACCCGGCTGCACACCGAGGTGTTCGGTCGTCCCGAGGGCTACCCGATCGTGCTGGCGCATGGCATCACCTGTTCCCTGCGGGTCTGGCACGAACAGATCAATGATCTCGCCCGCGACCACCGGGTGATCGCCTATGACCATCGCGGCCACGGCCGCAGCGGTGTACCCGGACCCGCGTCGTTCAGCCTCGACCACCTGGCCGCAGACCTCGACGCAGTCTTGGCCGCTGCGTTGCGGCCGGGGGAGCGCGCGGTGATCGCCGGTCACTCGATGGGCGGGATCGCGATCAGTTCCTGGTCGGACCGCTTCCGTGACCGCGTCGCCGAGCGTGCCGATGCCGTGGCCCTGATCAACACCACGACCGGTGAGCTGCTGGAGAAGATCAAGTTACTGCGGATGCCCGGAGTATTGGCCGGCGGCCGAGTTGTGGCCGCCCGCACCATGATCCGGGCCCTCGGTGGCGCTCCGCTGGTGCGCGGCGCCCAGCCTGGCAGTCGCCGCTTCATTCAGATGATGGCCGTCGGCGCCGATGCCGACCCCGCGCTGTCCCGGTTCCTGCACGAACTGTTCGCCGCCACCCCGCCGGCGGGCCGCGGCGCGTGGGCGCGGGTGCTGGTCGAGGAGATGGGTCCGGAGCTCATCGACCTGACCGGGCTGACCGTGCCGACCCTGGTGATCGGCAGCACCAAGGACCGGTTGTTGCCGATGAGCCAGGCGCGCAAGATCGCCGCCGCCGCGCCCAACCTGACCGAGCTCGTCGAGATTCCCGGCGGCCACTGTGCGATCCTCGAGCACCCCGCCGAAGTCAACCTGCACCTTCGCGATCTAGTCGCCACGGCGACAGCGGCACGACCCAGGCGTCGGGTCAGTTCCTGAGCGGCCCAATCAGTTTCGGAGCGAACCAGCGACTTCGGCGGCTGCACGCTGCCCGGAGCGCACGGCGCCGTCCATGAAACCGGTCCACTCGTCGGCGGTTTCGGTTCCGGCCCAATGCAGAGGTCCGACCGGAGTGCGTAACAGCGGTCCGAACTGAGTCCACGATCCCGGCGGCACCGCGGCGGTCGGTCCGCCCGGGGCGAAAGCCTCCGCACCCCAGCAGTGATCGAGATAGTCGATGGGATCGGCGGCCTGCTCGCCGAAGACCGCGGTGAAGCCCGCCAGCGCGCTGGCGCGGCGCTGCTGCGGCGTCAGCGCATCGAATTCGCGCGCATCGACGAAACCGAGAAGCACACCGGGACCGCCTGTTTCGGGCCCGACGTCGAAGGTGATGAAGACCGGACCCTCGTCGGAGAGTGATTGGCCGGACAGTCCCTTCTCACGCCAGAACGGACGCGGATAGGCGGCATAGGCCTTACTCAGTGCGCCCTGCGGCCACCGCTGTGCCAGCTGCTGGTACTCGATCGGCGGGGCGGGGGCGATATCGACGTCAAGACGATGGGCCGGCGGAATCGCCACGATCGCGCGGCGGGCCTCCACCACGCCAGCCGAGGACATCACCGCGACCGCGTCATCGGACCACTCGATCCGGGTGACGGTCGCACCCAGTCGTACGCGGTCGCCTAGTTCGGCGGCCAGGGTGGCGGCGATCTGATGACTGCCGCCCGGGAAGTGGTCCTGCTGGGCGCCGTCGACGACATCGAGCATGCGGTCCAGTCCGCCGGCGGCGTTGACGTAGCGCACCGCGTGCAGCATCGAGACCTCGTCGGGCTCAGCACCCCAGGTCACCCGGGACATGATGGCCATCAGGTCGCGGGAGGAGGCCGTGGCACCGATCGAGCGCAACCAGCCGCCGAGGCTGATGGCGTCAAGCTTCGCCGCCCGGGGCGCTGCCCACGGTTCGGTGACGCTCACGGTGCGCGCGATCCGGGCGAACTGCCACTGGATGCGGCCGATATCGATGAGCCCGATCAGGCCGAGGGTGGGAATGGTGCCGTGGTAGGACTTCACCTTCCCGCGCCACCGGATCAGGTTGGCTCCGTCGTTGAATGTCGGGGTGGTGTCGCAGCCGAGATCGGCGGCCAGTTTGAGTACCGCATCCTGGGTGGGGCCGACGAACGATGCGCCCAGATCCACCGGGACTCCGGCCAGCATGGCGGAGTTGGTCCGGCCGCCCACCCGGTCGCGGCCCTCGAGGACCACGGCGTCGAACCCGCCGCGGGTGAGTTCCCGTGCCGCCGTCAGACCCGCCAGCCCCGCCCCGATCACGATCACGTCATGTGCCATAGCGTCATTGTCCCACCGCCGCACCCGACGGCACCTCTATCGCCGGTTGTCCGGGGGGGTCTAGGGTGACGGTGCCGTGAAAGTCCTGACCGCCCTGTTCGGGCCCACCGATGCGATCGACCGTGCCCGTGCCCTGCGCGAGGCCGGCGCGACCGGGGTCTTCACCTTCGAAGGCCCACATGACGTGTTCGCCCCGCTCACCCTGGCATCGACCGTTGGCGGACTGGACCTCATGACAAACGTGGCAATTGCGTTCCCGCGCAATCCCATCCAGCTGGCCCATCAGGCTTACGACCATCAGCTACTGTCGGGGGGCCGGTTCACCCTCGGCTTGGGCACTCAGATCCGCACTCAGATTGAGAAGCGTTACGGCGCCGAGTTTGATCGGCCGGTGGGGCGGATGCGTGAGCTCGTCAGCGCGCTGCGGGCCATCTTCACCACCTGGCAGACCGGCGAGCGGCTGGATTTCCGTGGTGAGTTCTACCGTCACACCCTGATGACGCCGACGTTCACCCCCGGACCGAACCCCTTCGGCCCGCCGCCGATCTACGTCGGCGCACTGGGCCCGCAGCTGACCCGGGCGACCGCGGAGGTGGCGGACGGACTGCTGGTGATGCCGTTCGGGACGACGAAGTTTCTGCGCGAGGCGACCATGCCGGCGGTGCGCGCCGGCTTGACGGTATCCGGGCGCTCGGAGCAGGAATTCGCGTTGGTGCCGGAGGTGATCGTCTCGGCCGGGGAAGACCACGACGCCACCCGCCGGCTGCTGTCGTTTTACGGATCCACCCCGGCCTACCGGCCGGTGCTCGATATCCATGGCTGGGGTGACCTGCAGCCGGAACTCAACGCGATGTCCAAGCAGGGCAGATGGAATGACATGGCCGGCCTGATCACCGACGAGGTGTTGCACACCATTGCCGCCTGCGGCAGCCCGCAGCAGATCGCCGATCATATCCGGGAACGGGTCGCGGCCGCCGATGGTCTGGCCGACACCGTGTGCCTGTATCAGCCCGGGCCGATCGCGACCGACACCCTGGTCGCGATCGTCGACGAACTGAGTCGCTAGCGCCTGCCGCGCGGAATCGATGGCGCCTGCCGTTCCTACGGCGCTGTATCGATGGCGCCTACGGCGCGACAGTCAGCCAGTCGGCGAAGCCGGACGGATCATGGCGACCGAGTGCGCCGTGCTCGAACAGACCCCAGCCCTCCAGCGGTACCGAGGAATCGTCGTAGCAGAGCGCGCGGCCCACATGGTCGATGACGCCGAAGCCGGAGCGGCCGATGATGGCCGGATCGTTCATATCGTAGGTGAGCCGCTCGGTGAACTTCTCACCCTTCCACACTCCGTGGATCCAGTCCGAGTCGCCGCCGTAACCGCCGCCGACGTGAATGGGCACCGGCAGCTTGGACTCGACCTCGAAGCGCACCGGCGTACCGGTGGCATCGGTGGCATCGATGGTGGCGCCGGTGGGAATCCTTGTGCCCGAACGGTAGTGAATCTTCACCCGCGGCCAGCCCAGCTGTTCGACCCGGCCGTCACGCCATATCCGAGTGCAGTCGTTCATGGAACGGAACCCGCTGGGATCCTCCTGAATGATCAGGACAACGGCAAAATCATCGAAGGCCATCGGCACGTACAGCCACCACATGCCTTCGAAGGGCGGGTCGGCGGGACGCCCGGCAGGTTCGGCTTCGCCGATCGGCCGGATACCCCACGACCGATCCCGGCTGCCGATCCAGGTTGCGGGGTCGACGGCGATCTCGGTTCCGTCGATCACGATCTGCCCGCTCCACGAACCCAGCTGGGCGAACCGCTGGGCGTCCAGCGTCACCCGGCTACCCGTGCGCATGACATGACGTTGCTCCTGGACGACCGGGAACAGGCCCTCCCAGGTGAGATCGACCTCGATGCCCTCGGTCTCCTCCATGACGATCCGCACCGTCTGAAGGGGGTCGATCACCTCGACCCGATAGCCGTTGACATGCTGGTAGAGCCGGTTCTGATCGATGGCGTCGGACAGGTGCACCGCGGTCTGCTGATGGGCCGTACCGCCGTACTTGCCACCACCGCGCCGGGATACCAGCAGGTAGGCGTCCTTCACCCCGAGGTTGGGGTAGTAGCCGATGCCGGTGATGAGAAAGATCTCGCCGGTGCGGTCATGGGCATTGAAGTACGAGCGGTCATAGAAGTTGCGGTCCGAAGGTCCCGGCCAGGCGATCGGCTGGGGCACCTGATGGATGGGGTATTCATCGAGCGGTCCGAGCATCAGGCGGTCTCCTCAATCAATCGCCGCAACAAACCCCCGTGATAAAACATGGACTCCACATCGTCCGGCTTCTCGATCTCACCGAAGTGCACGCGGCGTGCGCCGGTGCGCATGAACACCACGCACCAGATCACCGCGGAGTAGGCGTAGAACCAGCGCAGGTCGCCCAGTTCGACGCCGGCCAATTTCTCATACGTGGTGCGCACGTCTTCCTCGCGCATCACCGTCGGCAAGCCGGGCAACCCGGCCAGTCCGGCGAGTTCCTGAAAGACCATGTGCGCGAAAATGATCCACGCAACGTCGAGCTCTCGCGGCCCGACAGTCGCCATTTCCCAGTCCAGCACGGCTACCGGCCTGAAGTCCTGGTAGAGCACATTGCCGATCCGGGAGTCACCCCAGGCCAGCACCGGCTCGCCGGCTGCCACCTCAGTGGGGAAGTTGTCCTCCAGCCAGCCCAACGTGGTCTCCACCAACTCTGATCGACCGATATCCGGAACGGCGAACTGATACCACTGCTTGAGCCATTCGAAGTGCCGGCGTAGCGCGGTGTCACCCGGCGGGTCGACCTCGGCAAGAAATTCGAAGGTCTTGGCGGCGTTGGGAATTGAGTGCAGCTTGGCCAGCACCTCGACGGTCGCGTCCTGTAATTCGCGCTGCTTGTCAGCGGGTGCGTCGGCGAACCAGTTATTTCCGAAGGTGTAGGGCATCACGTCGGGCGGCACGATTCCCTCGACGAGGTCCATCAGAAAGAACGGGCTGCCCAGTAGGTCGCCGGTCGGCTCGATCCAGCGCACCCGGGGCACCGGCACGTCGGTCAACTCCGCCACCATCCGGATCACGTCATACTGGTGGTCCATCCGGTAGTCGATGAACACCGGCACGTCCTGTTTGGTGGGTGCCACCCGCGCGACCCACTTCTCTTCAACCTTCTTGCCGTCCTGCGTCCAGCGACCAGTCAGGATGATCGTCTCCGAGGACATGCCGTTGGAGTCGACACCGCTCTCGACGGTCACGTCCGGCCGAACACCGGAGTCCATGATTCCTTCAAGCCATTCGGACAGCAGTGTGGGCAGCGTGGTCGTATCGCGGCCCGAGCGCT
>Ga0164295_10005191_pt1 | contig 10301 bp, 5 predicted proteins | sample GEODES006metaG_FD_111798 | JGI IMG/M metagenome (GOLD analysis project Ga0164295, IMG submission 111798) | Oligotrophic lake water microbial communities from Sparkling Lake, Wisconsin, USA - GEODES006 metaG | ecosystem: Environmental > Aquatic > Freshwater > Lake | place: USA: Sparkling Lake... | reverse complement strand
GTAATTTCCTTGAAATTTTCGCATTTAAAGTCGTAATGTACATTCAAAGGTAGTTTTTGTGCTGAAATCGAACTTTTAATGTTGAATATAGTGTTTTTATCACTGCATTTTTTCTTCAAAAGGACTGATCCCCAACGATAATTTCGTATCCGGATCCTACTTTTCAGCTTATTTCGGATCCGGATCCTGGAAGGTAAAAGTTTCGGATCCTTACGGATCCGGATCCGCAACACTGGTTTATAGAATTTTTTTATTTATCTATTTCCATCTAATTAAATATTTTTGACCTGCTTCTTTGTGAGATCCTTCTTCAACTTCTTATGGTTCACCCTGGCCAGGTTATGTTTCATACCCGTATCGTAACTATTCTATCCACTTACTAAATCCTGTATGAGCATGATATTCCTTTCAGCGCAATTGTTGTTGCAATGAATATTTTGCACAAATTTTTTGAATACATGAATTTATTCACCAGCCATCCTCTTGATCCAACTCTCCACCTCATCACAAGAGATGCCAAATTCTTTCAGCAATAGCCAGCTCTCAGCTCGGGTCCATGAGGTCACAAAGTTCTGTCCAACATGTAATAACTGGAAGGTCCGTTTCCCCATACAAAGCTCTTTGGGAATGGTGTGTTTCATTAGTTCAAAAAGTATCATATTTTTTTCCTTATCCTCACATCATCATCTGCAATTGAGAAAAGAACTAGCTCATGAAGATACCATGCATGTTTCTGAATGGCCAAGCTTTGGATAAGACTCACACCGAGTAAAGCTTGCTTTGTAGGCTGCCAAATCATTTGCAGAGGTCTCGTGACCAAGATAGGATTTTAGGAGCCAGGGAGCATAGCTGATAAGAACCAAGAAACTAGCTGTTTCCACCATCTTTATATCCACCTTGTTATCACTCTTACTATGTAGCTGTCCTTTGCAAAGTTAGAACATATAAGGAGTAAGACATGGACCTGAATTGATTGTATTTTTAATGTAAAAGGTCATTAACTTTAACTTTTAAAGGCATAATGAATTAGAAAATATAAGAAAGATCTTGCCTTACATAGAACTTAGAAATACCTAGCTTCATAGCAGGCACCATATTATTGAAATAAAAGAGAACCTAGCCTCCACGGTAGAAAACAAACTGTTGGCACAGCTTCTCATAATCTCCTTTGCAATTATTCTAATCGCAAAGGATCTCTTCCCAAACTCTAAAGTTTCGATAGTGATCTTGTGAAGAGAACTGCCACCCTGGAGCTTACTATAGGAAAATCTGAACAAATCTTCTATTTTGTCAACAGCAGGCTCAAAGAAGGCCACACCTTCTGTAGACAGACAGAAAGAGCCCTGAGAGGTCCCTTTGTTTTTTCATCAATGAGATCTTCCATTAAAATGAAAACATGAACTTTATAAATATGATGACAACAGAGACTTTAATGAATTGGAATATTTAGAACTTTAATTAGAACACTAATAGTACAAGAAAAAGATTGCGTGTGAGCTTGTAGTTCCCCAACAAGTGGCAAATGCCTGGTCAACAAACTCATAGCATTTCAGGAGGTTGAGGATTGTATATGATTAATTAGATCCCTACAAGCTTTCTGCTTGAACATGAACAAGAAGAATATCATTCATATCACCAATATCTGGAGATGTAGCACTTAAAGCAATCCGCTAGACATTAACTGTAATAATCAAATCTTATTCAATTTGTTTTACCAGCTTTCTGTCAAAGTGTAAATAAAGCTGCTTTCCCTTGAGGATTCCCTGATTTAAAGGCTTTCCATTTTCTTGTTTCTCTTTCTGTTAACGTTATTTTGTAAACTGCAGATTTGTCTAGGTCAACCCCTGCTTTATTGCAAATTGCAGCAAGTATGGAGGCCTGTGGTTGAAGACCAACATTGTGTCTGGTTGACACTTAAGAAGTGCACTAAACAAGGTCCTCAGGAGTGATCACAATCATTACCTTTCCACCTTTTTAAACAGAATTTGAGGCTTCCTTATCCAAATATGAAGTTAAGTCTGCTTCTGATTTGCTGGAAGCCTCTGAGTTTGTGTCAAAGACAACCTCAATTTAGGATTTCATTATCTACTCTTCCTTTTGTCTTCTGAATACTTCCATCTTCCTGTTCCTCATCTCTTTGTGCATGAAAGAATTTTAGTATAGCTGAACTGACTCTTCTGATATACACGTCTTTCGATCTCTCTTTTGATCATTTAAGGAACTCAATATCCCCATCCTTGGCCTTCTGAGATATGTGCCTGTCCCCTCTAATGCTCTCTTCAATTCTTGGTGTAGGCACATCTAGAAGCATTTGACTATCATCAGAAAACTGCCTTTTTTTTCACTATGAGCATTTCGCAACTGCCTTGTAATGAAAAACCTTTCAAAAAGAAGACAAAGCCGATTTTAATGCCTCTGAAGTAAAAGCTCCATAATTCTTTTTTTAAAATGCATTAATTTGCAAGGTGTGCCGCTTTTAATGTCCTGGAATATTTATAATATTTTTACTTAAAAAAGATTGATTAAAGCACACCAATATGAGAAAATTCTGCACTTTTTCATAAAATAAGTAAAAAAGTGAAAATTCCAAAAGGTACATCTTGCTGATACAATGGACAGAAAAAAATTCTAAGGCATATTCTTACTCAGGGGGTTCAGGAGAATGGGAAAAAGTTGCCAGCACATGTTGATGTGTTTTTTGCAGTGTTCCGGATCCGGATCCGCCCGGATCCGAAATTATTTGGCCTCAAGGATCCGGATCCGAAATTATTAATTTAGGATCTGGCTCCGGATCCTCCCCTTTTTCACACCAAACTTAAAAATATGTTTTAAAAATTTACTAAAAGGTGAACAAATTCATCATAATTTAATACACAATACTAGAAAAATTTAAAAAGTTAAAGATTTCAACCCATTTGTGTCTTCATAATAACCAAAATTGACAACTGTTTTTTCACCATCTCTAGCTACAGAAGGATCCAGATCCAGGATCCGGATCCGGATCCGAAATTCCTGATCTTCAGTTTGAGGATCCGGATCCGAAATTATTAATTTCGGATCCGGAACACTGGTTTTTTGGTACACCCTAATGTACACGGTTTGATTAACATCATTAAAAAAAAAATATAACTTCAATGCCACAAATTGTTTGTCGTCGAAAGAAAACGAAAATATTTGGCTTAAATCATTTAATGATTGAACCAAAAGGAACAATGCAGTTCAACAAAATATAAGTTGGAAGAGAATAAGACCTAAAACTGGAGCGCTTAGGAAGACTTACAGGTCTTCCTTACCTTTCAACTTTTTGGTGATGATAAAATGATAGGGGCTCACACTTTTCGGGAACAAAGAGGAACCCAAAAATATTACTAAAAATGTTATCAAGAAATGAAAAGGACTTGGTTTATAACAATGCCAGATGATGAAAAATCAAACAAGATTGTTCAAAAACTGCTTGGATCATAGGAAACATAGGTACCATTTCATTTCCTACAGCCAAAAAAAAGGGAAAAAAATAAGGTTCTTCTTTTTTGGAAAACATGAAACGTTACATTCGAGGCTTCAGAAATGAGCACAGACCTTGTTTTTGACAGGATCCCGACATAGAATGGGACTGGATCTGGATCCTTGACAACGGCGTGGAGTTTAAGTATTAGCTGGTATGGTTACAGTGTCAAGTGTCAAGGTGGATGGGTCCTCAATGACTAATTCAGTGGTTTTAGTACTGCAGCCGCCATCAGGACTGCTGGTGCTGAAAAGGTACCGGTACTTCTGTCGCCACTACTCCTGGATGTGGTGCAGTCATGTCGGTTCACACTGGGGTACTGCTACAGAAGCAGGCGGCCTAATTTGCCTGTTCTGGTTACAGCACCGCAGGATTTACTCTTAGCTCGCATCTTTCTCAAGTCACTCTAGGAAAAAAACGTTCAAGGTCATAACACTGTTCTATATACTTCTAGCCAAATAATATCAGTTTAACTGATTCAATAATCCTTAAAGAGGAAACTCACATAAAAATAATGCAATAATATCATTCATAGGTACTTAATCTAAATTCTTTTGACTTAAGCTATTGTTTTGATTCCATTATTGCTTATTTATTTATCATTGTTTATTATTATTCTCTCCATCCAAAGGTTTTTTAATAGTTTCATTCTTTTCAATCTGCAAATTTAAAGGTTTTGATTTCATTACTTCAATTGCAACTCTTTGATTCCAGTCAAATTTTCTTTGAGTTCTGTTCCGCATTTAAGCACAATTTGCTTGATTTACGGCTATCAAGCCTGATTTGCTTGATTTGGCTTTTTATTTGAAATTCTTGTATTTGATTCATGGTTTAATTATTTAGATGTTTAAAACCTAAGGACAAAAAAAACCAGAGTTGTGGATCCGGATTAATTGAATCCGGATCCGGATCCAGCTTTTTAAGTGAATCCGGATCCGGATCCAGGCTATTTTATGACAAATAATTTTTTGGAAATTTTTTTTTAAAATTTTCCAATTTACATCATATTTCGTTTGATTATGAAGGAATTTCTTTAAAACAAATGAAAAAATTTGAAAAGATTTCAAACAAATTTTTAAAAAAGTCATAAAATATTCAAGATGTTAAAATTTGTGGTAAGTTTTTCAGCTGCTGGATCTGGATCCGGATTGCGAATCCGGATCCGGATCCAGGGACCCCGTTGAATCCGGATCCAATCCGGATCCGGATCCGGATCCACAACTCTGAAAAAAACAATTGTCAGCTTAAAGGTGCCCTAGTATGAGAATTATTGCATGGGTTTTTTTGGGTCACAGGGATTAGGAAAATTAGACAAAATAAAATTTTTAAAATTTTAAGTTCATTGAAATTTATGTTTTGATTCCTACCTCCCCCTCCTCAGAAGAGACAGACAGAAAAGCCCAACCTCATATGGCCATATGTTCATATGTTCTTAGCTCCAAAAGAAAAAAAAATGATGCAGCATTGGGTCCAGATTCTCTGTCTCTCACAGAACCTTAGCACCTTAAATCCAAAGAAAAAAGTGAGTTATGAAAATATTTATCCATTACTCAAATTAGTTTGGATAATGGAAGCCAAAGAATCTGGACCCACTGCAGCAAAATATTGTACTCTTGGAGCCAATTGGACGGGTGCATTATGAGCTTGGGCTTCTCTATTTCTCTGCTCTGTGGTCATACGGGTAGGAATCTTACAAGTCTTACAAGCACGCCAATCGTATGCATGGACTTCTCACGGGATGGCTTCCAATGTCGCTGACTTGCAGCCGTCGATGAATTTCGCTTTTAGAAGATAAAACTTTGGCCAAATGACGAGGGCGGCGAACCAAATATATTGAATCGAGGGAATTGATTGAGACTGCACCGCGGTATTGGTCTGTGCAGTACACTGATACAAAAACTGTAGCAAAATTCCAGCACATGTGCAGCATGTCGCCAGACCAGTCCTGCTATGCAACGGAAAATCTTACCCCACTATACACCGGGTATTTATCTTTTCAGTGCAGGAAATTGCAAAACCATCGGATTTTTCAAATCCTGAATCTTAGAATGAAACACAAAGGCCTATGGTTCCAGCCCTGCCTCTGCTGGAAATAATTATTTTCAAAATGTTTAAAATATTTGATGCCGGAGATGGGTTCTCTACCATTGAGCTATCATTACTGAGAGAATCTTTGTCCTAAAACTACATTATCAAACTTTTCATATTACAGATCAGGTTATTCTCTTGTTTTTAATGTTTGCAGTTTTAAAACAGTTAACTTTCTGATGGGTTTTCCCTGTGCATAGTGGGGAAAAAACCATTGCCAGGTATGAACTTTGTATGACCTATAGGAATGTAACAAAGCGATATGGGCCTGGGAAAAAATCTTCCTGTACATAGGCAGAGTTTTTCCATCACCGGTGCGGCAAAAATACGACAGACGGCTGCAGTAAAAAGGATTTCTATTTTTTTACAGAGTAGGGTGTGAACAAGTTGTCGTTCTGAATGAATTGTGCGCCGGCTGCGTCCGACACAAAGGTCAGCGCCTGTAAAGATGGGCTGGTGACACTGTGCTGGATGGGAAGCGCATCCGTTGCCGTGGTGACCGCCGGACGTGCTTGGTCTGGCATGGGGAATTAAAAGAGGTAAGAAAACTTTGCAACGGTTGACAGTGTAATCGGTATCCCAGCCATGGGATCTTGTATTCTACTAGCACCCTGGCTACTTTCCCTGGAGTGAGGGTCCATGTGGCATTCGAAAAAGTTTCTCTTGCTTTGGGCATGGGGGTGCCAATCATACGAATATGATATGAAAGCGCTTGAATGAAAAACTTAAACAACAACTTACTAATTCGAATGTCAGTTTGAATGGCACTTGTAGCAATATTCAGGCAAGTTCCACAATTTTCAAATCAAAGTTGAGAATTGCACAAAAGACTAAGACTGTCTTGCCTCTGCCTCTCCAAATGGACAAAAGCGACAACACTGTAAGATCATTTCATTGTGATCCGACAGCGTCTCCTCCTTCTGCAAGACTATCTTCTCTGCCCTCGCGGTCCTTATCGCTTGTGTAGAACCATTACAGCACTCACAACCATAACAGCACTCACAAATATTGCAACATACCTTGTGGTTGGGAGCCACCATAGGGGTGTAGTGGCCCGAGCAGAGATCTGGATAAAATTTGAAGAATTCCTTGTAGCCCTTGTCGAGGAGATATACCTCAGGGAAGTAGAGGGCTGGGTACACGAGGTGGTTCAGCTGCCTGTCTCTGTACACAGAAACATAAGTTAGATATGACTAGAAACTTTTAAGCGGAACGTTGTTGAAGCTATTCTAATACCCAGACGCTTTCCTAATCGCAATCAAACTGTGTCGATGGTCAAATAAATTTTGTTTGAATAGAATTAAGAGATTTTTCCATTTCTGATCTTAAAGGGACATATCGTGAGATGGTTTTACCGCTCGTTGGAGGGCATATCGGAAGGATATTTAGGATCTAAAATTTTTTTGGTCTGGGTCAATTATTTCGGGAGATATTGGCGAATTTTACTCACTAAGCGTTATTGGAGATGGCGCTTAGCTTCACTAAGCCTCATTGGAGTGAAAAATAATTTCAAAGGAAGGAAACATATTTATTTGCTAAATATTCTTTACCTGGAAGAAAATAATGCACACCAAGTATACTTTCCAAAGTTATTCCTCTACAACTTCAGCAAATTTTGAAAGAGTCAAGAGGACTAAGTGTTACTGGAGACAACGCTGAGAATTTGAGAATTAGAGTCAATGGAGATAATGCTAAGTGAAACTAAGCATCAATGGAGTAAATAAATCGCAAAAAGTAATATCTCTCACTGCACAAAATTTTCTTATTCTGATTCCAAAAAAAATTTCTTGGTCTTTTCATCAATTTTAGTGTTTCAAGATCTTCAATGCCCAAACTAAGCACCTTCTGCATTGACGCTTAGTGAAACTATGCCCTGTCTCTATTAACGCTTAGTGAGACTAAGTGTCTTCTTCATTGGCGCTTAGTGTCGCTTAGCTTCAGCTACAAATGTCTACAAATATAGGTAGTGATCCAAAGTCGCCAATATCTAGCAAAGCAGTTGACCTAGACCAAAAAGATTTTAGATTCTAAATCACCTACCAACAAGTATTCAAACGAGCCAAAAAACCATCTCAAGCAACTGTCCATGTCAAGGTGGTGTCTGGCGAGAAAGAAGGTCTTCAAGCGCTTAAAAAATATGATGATTCACAGGTTGCATTTTTACGAAGGCGTCCCAGGTCTGGGGCGCTTTGAGCAAATACACAGCCTATTTTGAATAATTGTGCTGGAGTGGGCGGAAAAATATGAGCTGGAAACTGGCCCTGGTTCTATACCACTACTTTCGACCCTCAATTCGTCTGGCCCGACACTACCTTTAACATTCTAAAAAAGTGCAGTAATAAGAGGAGTATTTTTATTTTCAAAATGTTCAAATAGTTACCATAGTTGCCGGTACCATACAATATCCGTATTAAAATGATGAAATGAAAAGATGAAAAGACCATTTTTCAAACCCTTTCCTAACCCTAGAATTCAACCTATTTTGTACATAATTTTTTAGGTATTGATGACCAAGAAACTTATTTTTTTTAGATTTTTAACAACTTTTGCTTCAAAATTATTTTAGGAATATTACTGTTATTTTTTAAAACTTTAAAAGTGGTCGTTTTTACACATATCTTGTCCAGAAGGGACAAAATAGGTGCAAAAAATGGTGTGTGGTTGGAATTAGCCAAAGCGGGGGTAATCCGACCACCCCCTATTTTTTAAAAAAGATAGGCCCCAAGCAGTTGGCTAACCATTGTTATAGGTTACAGGGCATATTTTTAATTTCTGTTTGAAGTTACGTAGGTGGTCGGAATATGCCCTCTCTTTGATGTCAAAATCTCACCGCTGATATCCACCTTTCTCTGAGCGTTTTGTAGAAGTCTGGTCCTCGCTGACTGGAAAATTCGCAGTGGAAGATGATGATGTTGCGGGGAGCAGTGCTGTTGGGCATGAAGGCAGGTGGAGGGTTGGGGAGTGGTTTGGGCGGCAGGAGGGCTGAGAGGAACTTTTCAGCCTCGTGGTGCTCGAAGTTCTGTGCTCCATGGATGTGGCCACCGTCGAACTCATATTTGTATCGAGCGTCTATTATTCTAGAAAATAAAATCCAGTGATTATGCCTATTGATTACTGCGACAGATCCAAACTTTAGCAGGACAAATAATACAAATTAATTTAGTGTTTTGAACAGTTTAGGTAGTGATTACATAGATTGTGAATACTTGGATACTTGAATAATTGGTTTTTTACTAATGGCATGAGTCATTTCTTCGTTTCTTTTGAGCCCTGGATCTGGATCCGCATTCATTTTCGAAACCCTGGATGGAGATACCCAGGTAATTCATGCGGATCAGAAACCCTGGGTACTGGTACATACCAATGTACCCGGTAAATACATTCACTGCCAACTAGCATAGGCCATAGAATTTAGATTTATAAAAGTTTCTTTTGAGTTGGGCATTTTGGCTGCCCTGGATCTGCATTTTTATTGGGAATACATAAAAATTGGGATCCTGGCAGATATAGGGACATTTTCGTGCAATGGTTTATTCTCCCATTCCAACCCATCCTGTTTGTTAATTAAAAGTCTATACCATACCCTTTGTGTCTGGGTCACCTACTTTCTGATATATTTAAGATTTAGACTCACTAAGCGCCAACGGAGACAGCGCTTAGCGTCACCAGACGCAAAGGGAGACTGCGCTTTGTGAGTGATAAATTTAAGGAAAGGCAAAAAAGAATCAATGAAACTTTACTTCATGTAAGATTAGATGATGCCCCATACAAAATTTTGTTTGAAAATGTCCACTCACATTCTCAGCAATGTTTCAAAGTTCTTCAAAAACTAAGCACCAATAGTTAGCGCTCACGAAAATTGTAATTGCGCCAGTTGCAATTATTTAATCTGAAATAATATTGCAGCAAAGATTGCGATATACCGTATGCCTTCTACACACTAAAAACATTTTGTGACTCCAATTCGTTAGGAAAAAAACGTTTTTTGTGACATAAGACATTGACATTTAGAAATAAAAATTTTTCAATATCTCAGCTATGAGCTAACTAACACAGATCAAAAAGAATTTTGACCCTAAATCACTTTCCACATGTGTTCCAAAGAGCAAATAAACAATCTCATGTTACTGCCCTTTAAAATGGGGTAAAAAGGGAGTCCATGGAGGATGTCAAATATTGGTTAGTTACAGTAAGCTTAGTAGAGGGTACCCTACCTGTAAGAATTTATCAGGTGGTTGTAAATGCCTCTCATAAGACAAGCTAGGGTATTTGGTGCAATACTCCGCAAGCTCGGGTGTCTCGGGTCGAAGTAGGAAGGAAGGGAGAACAACCTACACAAAGCAACATGAAATGGCTAAAAATTAAAAAGTTTTAAAATATTTTATACACAGCTATTTTACACCATAGTTAACTAGTTTTTAGCTAGGGATTGGCAAAGCTGGGCAAAATTTCTTTGAACAATAACTTCAATATTGCCAACAGTATAGCCTTGGTCTTATTCAAAAAAGTAACTTGTGTTGAGTAAAACGTAATCTTACGCCACTGAGGATATAACCACTGCTTCCTGCGTGGGATGCGAGTGCGACCAGTCAGCCAACCTGACATTGATAGCAACAGAATTGTATTTAATTACGGTACCCCCCACTCCCACTCCATCCGACCACACCTATTCTGTATATACTTTCATCTTCTCTCTGCCCCTCCTCCC
>Ga0164295_10005190_pt1 | contig 10302 bp, 9 predicted proteins | sample GEODES006metaG_FD_111798 | JGI IMG/M metagenome (GOLD analysis project Ga0164295, IMG submission 111798) | Oligotrophic lake water microbial communities from Sparkling Lake, Wisconsin, USA - GEODES006 metaG | ecosystem: Environmental > Aquatic > Freshwater > Lake | place: USA: Sparkling Lake... | reverse complement strand
GGTGCGGCCGCTGGCGGCGCGACCGGCGGCGCGGCCGCGGGCGGCGCGGCAGGCGGCGCAGTTCCGCCGCCCTCTGACCGCGACTTCGATGGTCTGGTCGACGCCGAGGACAACTGCCCCGACACGCCCAATGCCGACCAGCGCGACACCGACGGCGACGGCATCGGCGATGTGTGCAATGGCCCCCCGGGGGACATCGACAACGACGGCGTCGCCGATGGTGACGACAACTGCCGGTTCCGCGCGAACAACGGGCAGCGTGACACCGACATGGATGGGGTCGGCGATGCCTGCGACAACTGCGTGGACGCGGCCAACCCCGACCAAACGGACGCCAACGCCGATGGTGTGGGCGATGTCTGCGCCGACACAGACGCTGATGGCGTGCTCGACACGGCCGATAACTGCCCGCTCGTGGGCAATCCGCGGCAGACGGACGAGGACAGCGACGGTGTGGGCAGCGCGTGCGACAACTGTCCGGTCGTGCCCAACGCTGACCAGGCGGACTCGGACGGTGACCGCATCGGCGACGTGTGTGAGCGCCCGGACATCATCGACCGCGACCTCGACAGCGTCGCAGATGCGGACGACAACTGCCCCGACACGCCGAACTTCGATCAGGGCGACGGCGATGACGACGGCGTGGGTGATGCCTGCGACAACTGCCCGGCCGAACCGAACTTCGACCAGATGGACATGGATTTGGACGGCGTAGGCGACGCCTGCGTGCTCCTCGACTCCGACGGGGACCGCGTACCGGATGGCGTCGACGTGTGCCCGCGGACGCCCGACAACCAGGCGGACCGCGACGACGACGGCGTGGGCGACGCGTGTGACAACTGCCGTGATACGCCGAACAACGACCAGCTCGACAGTGACGGTGACGGCCTCGGCGATGCGTGCGACGATTTCACGCCGCGCGCTTGGGTCCAGCTGATTTGGGGCGATGCCCGCGTCGACTTCGATCTCCACGTTCTCCACCCGCGCGGCGAGTACTTCGGCAACTTCGACTGCTGGGCGGGAAACCGGAATACCGACTGGTGTGACCCCGGGTATCTGCGCGACGCGCCCCGACAGGGCGGCACAGAGGAACAGGTTCGCTTGGGCGCACCCGAAGCGGGCTGGTGGACGGTCGGCGTCGACCTGTTCTTCGCACCCGACGCGAACCAGGGTTCAGCGCGGCTCATCTTCCACTGCCAGGGCGCGGCGGACGTCGAGTTTGGGCCTGAGGCGCTCGCGAGCGCGTCAGCAAACGAGCGCACCCTGTGGGAGGCGTTCCGCTTCAACCCCGAGACGTGCGAGACGCAGCGCATCGAGCAGCAGCGGCAGCTCGCCTGTCAGCAGCCGACGGAGTGCGCGTGCGCGACGTGTGATGCGGGCATCTGCGGTCCGGCGGCTTGCCCCGGCGACATACCGTGCGACTTCGTGAGCGGCGCGTGTGAAGACCCGTGCGCGGGCGTGCAGTGCGCGGCGGGCGAGCGGTGCGACCCCGCTACGGGCGCGTGCGTCGCGCCGCCGGCCGACGCGACGTGTCAGGCGTGCAACGGCGAGCCGGATTGCCCTGCGGGGTGGTACTGCCTGCGATACAACGGCGCGAACGAGCCCGGCGCGTGCGGGCCACCATGCGGTGCAGGCGGCGCGTGCGATGCGGGTGAGCGCTGCCAGCAGATCGTCCGAAACAACCAGCAGGTGTTCGCGTGCGTCCGTCAGGACCAGTGCGCCGTAGACCTGTGTAGCGGGGTGAACTGCGGGCGCGGGACGGTTTGCGACCCCGATAACGGCCAGTGCGTAGACTGCTTGGACAACGCGCAGTGCCAAGGCGGTCAGGTCTGCGTGAACAACGCGTGCGAGCAGCCGCAGGGTGCCAACCGCGAGATCTCGGCGTGGACCAACGGTGAACTTCCGCGGTGTCAGAACAACGACCAGTGCACGGCCGACGAGACGTGCACGAACACGTTTTTCGGGTCGTTCTGCACGATGGCCTGCGACGACGCGCTTGTGTGCCCCAACGGCTTCTGTTGCACGAACCTGCCGGGCTCGCCGCGCTTCTGCGCCGACGTCGACAGTCGGCTCAGCGGTTCTTGTAACTGAGCGCGGCGCCGCGCCGCTGGGTGAGGACATCGCCCAGGGCGAGCGCGGCGGCCAGCTCTTCGACCTCAACCGGCCCGCCCGTCGACGCGCTCGCCTGTGGCGCAAAGCGCGGGTCCTCGGCGCGGCGCTCGCCCGCTTCGAGGCCGTGGATCGAGCGTTGGAGAGCGCGCGTGATGGCTGCAGAGGCCTGCGGCGCGCGTTCGCGTGCTTCGATGGCGGCGGCGAGCAGCAGCGCGGCGTCACGCGCCTGCGCGATGCCCATCATCAAGGATTGCGCCAGGGCCGTGACCTGTGTCTGTCGACCGGGACCGAGCTCAAGCCCAGGCACCCCCCCAAGCGTGGCCCCTCCGAGGGACGACCACGCTCGGTCGAGGTACGCATCGACCAACGCGCACCCCGCTTCGAAGAAGGGCTCAAGGGTGACCTCGGCGACCAGGCCGCCGGTCAGGGGCACGGTCAACGTCGTCTGGTCTCCATGTTGGCGCGTCCACGACCGAAGAATCGCCTGCGCCTCGCCTGCGAACCCCTGACGATGGAGCGCGTGAGCCGTCCACCTCACCCTGAGAGTCGCAGGGGGGTGTGGAGCGTAGGTCAGGTCATCGAGCGCACGCGCGGTGACCGCGAGGGCGGGCTTTTCGGGCGTCGCGAAGCAAGCCGCCAGGCCACGCGCGGCGGCTGGACCGAGGAGGACAACAGCGAAAAGGTCGGCGTGTAGCTCCTCGAGCCACGCGGCGAGCGCGTCCTCGATGCGGCTCCGGTAAACGCCCGAGGCGTCGCGTCGCGGCAGCCAGGGGCGTCGCTCGAGCCCAAACGCCGTGGTCGCCTCGGCCGCGAAACCCGGCCACCGATGCCAAACAACGTGCGCGATCTCGTGGGGAATCGCCGCCCACCGGTGCAAGTTCTCGCCAAAGTCCGGGGGCGTGAAGACGACCGGGTGCGCCTCGAAGAGCCCGAGGATGACCGACTCGAAGCCCGGTGACGTCGGCATGCAGACGACGCGCTCGTCGAATGCCGCGTGGCCCAGCGTCCGCGCGTGCTGACGCAGTGGACGAAGCAGGGCGTCGGCGACCGCGTCCGCATCGCCGAGCAGCGCGGCCCCGGCCGTATCCGCGCGCGCCTCGGCCACGATGCCGAGTGCATAGAGGCGCTGTCCAAGCAGAGCGAGGTCGGCGCGCGGATCGTCACCCCGAGTGAGTGCGGCTTCACCGCGCTCCAACGACGCCTGCAGTGCCTGCAGAGGCGCCGCGACCTGCGCGGCGAGCGCACGACGCAGCACAGCGACGGGGCCGCGGAGCGTTTCGAGGCGGGCGCTGAGCGTCGCGACCTCAGAGGCGAGCTCGGCAGCGCGCGCGCGGGCCGCTCGAGAGGCGCTTGCGTCCTCACGCGTCGCGGGCACGGGAGGCGCGTCCGGTTCGTCTGGCGGCTCAGCAGGCGCCTCCCTCGACCGCCGGTTCCAGAGGCTGTAGACCACCGCCACGACAAAAATGGCCAGATTGAGCCAATCAGAGCGACTCACTGAGGCGCCTCATCGTCTCGCGGCGGCTCGTGCGGCGGGCGCTGTCTCGGGCCTCTTGGAGCCCGTCGCAGCGCGAGCGGCCGCTGGAGGGCCTCGGCGAGCAAGAGGCGGCGCGCGAGGGCGTCCGTGTCCCGCGGAAAGAGCGCCCGCAGCAGGGCGTCCGGGCTCATGCCTCAGTCCTTCTTGGGCGCGGCGTCACCGACCTTCGCGAGCGAGGCGCGCATCTCCGTGTCGGCGACGACGTTCTTCATCTGGAAATAGTCCATCGCGCCCATGTGGCCCGATCGCATGGCCGAGGCGAGCGCAAGCGGGACCTCGACCTCGGCTTCGACCACTTTGGCACGCGCCTCCTGGTAGCGGGCGCGCATCTCTTGCTCGAGCGCGACGGCCTGCGCGCGGCGACCCTCGGCCTGTGCTTGCGCGATGTTCTTGTCCGCCTCGGCTTGGTCCATCTGGAGCTTAGCCCCGATGTTCGCACCCACGTCGACGTCCGCGATGTCGAGCGAGAGGATCTCGAATGCGGTGCCTGAGTCGAGCCCCTTCGACATCACGGTGCGGGAGATCTTGTCGGGATTCTCGAGAACCTCTTTGTGGTTCTGCGCTGAGCCGATCGTCGTCACGATGCCCTCGCCGACGCGCGCGAGGATCGTCTCTTCGCCCGCACCGCCGACTAAGCGCTCAATGTTCGCGCGCAGGGTGATGCGGCAGATGACGACGAGCTGAATGCCGTCCGCAGCGACGGCCGAGACCTTGGGGGTCTCGATGACCTTGGGGTTCACGCTCATGCGGACGGCCTCGAGGACGTCGCGGCCCGCGAGGTCAATCGCCGCAGCTCGTGAGAATGTGAGCCGAATCCCCGCCTTCTCCGCCGAGATGAGCGCGAACACCACGCGCTCGACGTGACCGCCTGCCAAGAAGTGCGCCTCGAGGTGGTCGACCGGGATGTCCAAGCCCGCCTTGACCGCGCTGATCCGAGAGTTGACGATCGTCGACGGAGGCACGCGACGCAGCCGCATCGCGATGAGCTCAAAGATGCTCACCTGCGCGCCGGAGAAGGTCGCGGCGACCCAGAGGCCCACGGGGACGAAGTAGAAGATAATCGACATTGCGACGAGCCCCGCGAGGGCCGCGATGACGATGATGGAGCTGCCGGTGGTCGATTCCATGCGTTAGGTCTCCTGCTCAGTGGCGTGAGTGGGTTGGCTCGTTCTTTCGAGGACAACGACGCGCGCGCCCTCAACCTCGACGACCTGCACCGACGCGCCGCGCTCGACGAAGTGCAACTGGCTGACGACGTCGACGAGGCGACCGTCGATGAGGGCCTTGCCTGAGGGGCGTAGGTCCGTCGACGCGACGCCGAGCGCGCCGAGGAGATCGGATGGCGGGGGGGTCACGACGGCGTCCAGCGTCGTCTGCAGCACCAGCCCGCGAGCAAACCGGCGTTGGGGCAGGAAGCGCATCGCGACCAAGAGCAGAACGGCTGCGACGAACGTCGAGATGACCACGACGCTGAGGGCATCGGTGATGAGGCCGAGCTCCCAGCTCACCCCGAGCGGCAGCCCGATGAGCGCGAGCGTGAGCGCGGCCGCCAAGGACAGGAGTCCCCCAATGCCCGCGAGCCCGAAGCCCGGCAGGATGAGGAGCTCGGCGGCGAGCAGGAACACGCCCAAGAGGAGTAGGATCAGCTCCTCCCAGCCCGCCAGCTCGACGACCCAATGGCCGCCCAAGAAGAGGCCAAGGCTGATGGCGCCTACGACCCCAGGGATGATCAACCCCGGATGAGTGAGCTCGATGAGCAGGCCGAGTGTCCCGATCCCCATGAGCAGACCACTCACAGTGGGATCGGTCAGCACGCGCGCGACCTGCTCCGCCCAGGTCGGCTCGACTTCAAGGCGCGGCGCGCCCCCGAGCCCAAGCGCGGCGAGCAGCGCGTCGAGCGTCTCGAACTGAGCGTCCGCAATACCGCTGGAGAGCGCGGTGTCGGTGGTGAGCGTCAGTAGCTTGCCCTTCTCGTCGAGTCCGGGGACCTCGAAGTCGGGGTCCACCATCGCCTCGGCGATGTCGCCGGACCGCCCCCGCGCCTCGGCGGTCGCGCGCATCTCCGACCGCATGTAGCTCACCATCTTCTCTTCGACGGGCTTTGAGTCTCCCCCCTCGAGCTGCACCGGCGTGGCTGCGCCCATGGTCGCCCCTGAGGTGACGACGATGTGATCTGCCGCGAGGCTGATGAGCGCGCCGGCGCTGATGGCGCGGCGATTTACGAAGGCAATGGACGGCCGCCCCGCGCTCAGGAGTGCGTCGCGAATCCGCACCGCGGCATCAACACGGCCACCAAACGTATCGACATCGAGGACCACCACCGCGGCGTCTGGGTGAGCGGCGAGCGCACGACGGACATGGGGCGCAAGGCCAAGGTCAATCGTGCCGTGAATCGGAACGACCAAGACGCCCTGAGGTGCCTGCGCACTCAGATCGGGCAGCGGCTTCGCGGCGACGAGGGACGCGCCCAGCAGGACCCAGCAGGTCAACACCCCAACAGCCCACCGCATCAGCAGCCTCCGCTTTGCGCTTCGCGCCGAAGTCGGCTACCACGACACTCTGTGAACAGCAACGGTCGGGAATGGGCGAGGCGACGCTGTGCGTTGAAGGGAGCGTCCATGAAGACGCGCACGCCTCAGCGATTGCGCTCGGCCGCTCTGGCTGTTCTGGCTGGCCTGCCCGCACGGGGCATGGCGGGTGAGGCCGAGCCAACGACCGCCGAGCACTCCACCGCACTCGCGCCCTTGTGCGTCAGCGGCCGTGAGGCGACGGTCGCCCTGGAACGCTCCGAGGTGCGCCTCTCGGCCTACGACAGCAGCCGTGGCCTCGCGGCGCTCGTCGTCGCGCACGACCTGCTCCCCAACCCGCAGCGCCCGGCGCACCTGATATTGGTCAACGACGGACCCCTCTTGGTGCCCATGAGCGCCGCCGCTTTTCACGAGGCAATCGAGGCGCAGGATGCGCTCCGACTCGGTGTGTCCCTGACTGTGCGCGGCGGCCTCGAGGCATCCTCCGACGGGTGCGCGTCGGGCCCGTGGCGAGTCCGCGCGATCGAAGCCCGCTTGACCTCGGATGCTTTGCCTATCGCGGGCGGCGTCGTCGGGCCGCACGCAGTTGTGCCTCGGCCGACCGGCGTCGTGGCAGGGCGGGTCTCACGCGAGGGCAGGTCAGGTCCGCCGATTCGCGTCGAGGACGACGCGCTCTCGATGGCAATGGCGGAGCGCGCCGACGCCTGCCTCGAAAGACTCCTCAGCCGCGTACCCGATATTCGCGGCGCGCTCGTGGTTGAGCTCGAGGTGACGCAGCTCGGCGAGCGTCGCCCCGCGAGCGTGGTCGTCGACGGTGTGCAGGTCCCCAAGCTCACGCGCTGCATTGAGGCGGAGGTGCAGACGACGGATGCGCCGTGGCAGACGCTCCGCGCGGGTGAGCGGGCCTATGTGCCCCTCTACTTTAGCTACGGGCTGACATCTGCTGCGCCGGGAGCCGCGCCCGCGTCGGCCGCGGGCGCAGCGGCGTCATTCGGCGAGGCGCCTGAGTCCATGGACGTCGCCGCGGGTGCCGACGCCGTGGTGGGTAGCGCGTCATTCGACGCAGGCGCGGGCGTCGCGACGGGGATGAGCCCGCCGTAGAGCGGCTGTAGGGCCTCGGTCTGAGAGCGGGCGTCGCCGTACCAGACAAAGGCGTCCGCGATGCCGACGACCGCAGTCGCCGGCACAAGGCCCGCCGTCTCCTCGGTTGGGCAGTCGCGCCGGTTGTCGCAGAGGACGAAGAGCAGCCCGGGCGGCACCTCGAGCTCGGGGAGAGACAGGCGCCACGGACGAGCGGCGCCCAGGTGCTCACCGAGCACCGCGCGGCTCCCCTCGGGCGCCTCTTCTCGGTAGAGGAGTTGCTTGCGCTGCTGCGGCCCCTGCGCCCCGGGAGATGTCTCCGGATGGCTCCACGCATAGGGACCGACCAGCGTCAGCGGGGCGGCCTGCCCGTTTCGCACAAAGGCCCCGTTGATCGTAGCGATGCGGTCGCCCGGCTGCGCGAGGACACGCCGCAGGCGGGGCGGGGCGTCGTCTTCCAGATCGAGCAGTACGACATCCCCCACGGACGGCACGCGTGCGTGACGCACAACGAGGACGTCGCCATCGTGGATGAGGGGCGCCATGAGGTCACCACGAACGAGGACGAGCTGGCCGACGAGGAGCCGCAGGAGCAAGAGCAGAAGCAGGGCGACGCCGAGGGCCGCACGAAAGATAAAGCGCCACGGGAGCTGCAGGCTCGTGGAGGGTCCGATCAGACCTTTGGGGGTGCGGGCCATCGACGGCTCAGGCGCTCGCCTCGGTCGAGGGCCGCGGGTCGCCCACGAAGATTAAGAGCGGCAGGCCGCCGAGGGCGCGTCGCACGCCCTTGAGCCCCAGGCCAAAGTCGTCCGGGCACAGACCGACCGCGCCCGCCGGCTCAAGTCCGCGGAGCCGCTCGACCAGAGCGTCGAGTAAGCGCGGTCCGGGGCGCGCGACGACGACACGGGCCACGGGGAGCGCGGGCCCACCGGCGAGGAGCAGCGTCTCGCCCTCGGCCACCGGCGCGCGCGTCAAGGCCCGCGCGATGCGACCGCCGAACCGCCAGTCGGCCAGCGCGGTCAAGCCGACCAGCGCGCCCCCGGGCGGCGGTGCGGCGAGGACCAAGACATCGCACGGGTGCGCACACAACGCCTCAAGCGTCGCGGCGACCTCGGTGACGCTCGTCGGCCGCGCGCTCAGTCTCGCCCGCCTACGCGCCCGAGCTCTTGGGCGATGCGGTCGAGGATGCCGTTGACGAAGGCGCCGCTCTCCTCAGTGCCGTAGCGCTTCGCGAGCTCAATCCCCTCGTTCAACGTCACGCGGCTCGGCACATCCGCCTCGAACGCGAGCTCGAACGCGGCCAACCGAAGGATGTTGCGGTCGACGATGCCCATGCGCGGCACCTTCCAGTTCAAGGAGCAGCGCGCGATCATCTCATCCAAAGCGTTGACATGGCCGAGCGTCCCGCGCACGAGCCGCTCCACGAACGCCCAGCGCGGGCCGTCGTCGGCCAACACCTTCATCGCCTTGGCGAGCTGCTTCTGGTCTTCGATCGCCAGCTCCTGAGCGTACAGGGCCTCCAGCACGTCCGCGTCGTCGCGAAAGTGGTCCCGGAAGTCACTGAGCGCGCGATCGGGCTCTTGGTCGGCGTTGGCGTCGACCGCGAAGAGAATGAGCAGCGCGGCCTCACGCGCTGCGCGACGGCCGGAGATCAACGCCCGCCCTCGCGCGCGCCGCTGAGGCGCGCGAAGAGGTCGGCCATCTCGATCGCGGCGAGCGCGGCCTCAGCGCCCTTGTTGCCGGCCTTGGTGCCCGCGCGCTCGATGGCTTGCTCGATGGTGTCGCAGGTCAGCACGCCGAAGCTGATCGGCACGTTGAACTCGAGCCCGACCGTGGCGATGCCCTTGACGCACTCGCCGGCGACGTAGTCGAAGTGCGGCGTCGAGCCGCGAATCACGGCGCCGAGGGCGATGATCGCGTCGAAGCGGTCCGCTTGAGCGACACGCTTGGCGAGCACGGGCAGCTCGAAGGCGCCAGGCGCCCGAAAAATCTCGATGTTGTCTGCGCGGCCGCCGTGCCGGACGATCGTGTCGATCGCGCCCTCGACGAGACGGTCGACGATGAAGTGGTTGAAGCGGCCCACCACGAACGCGAAGCGGCGGTCTGCGGCGGTCAGGAGTCCTTCGTGGATCTTCGGGGTGCTCACGGTCGTTCCTCGGGGGGTCGCGGGGGGATGGGCACGTGCTCCACGACGGTGAGGCCATACCCTTCGAGGCCCTTCATTCGGGCGGGGTTGCTGGTGAGCAGGCGCAGGCTGCGCACGCCCTGATCGAGCAGAATCTGCGCACCGATACCGAACTCACGCAGGTCGGGGGGCAGGCCGATTGCGCCTCGGTCGGGCGCAGGCGCAGCCGCTTCGGGCGTCTCCGGCGCACCCAGCGCGATGAGCTCGCGGGAGACGCGCGGAGAGGGCTTCTGCAGGTAGACGAGCACGCCGCAGCCCTCGCGGTGCATTTCCCGCAGCGCGTACTCCAAACGCCAGCGGGCGTCCGTGCCGTCGCATCGGAAGACGTCACCAAGCACGCTCTCAGGATGGACCCGACCGAGCACGGGCATGTCGACGCGCGGCGCGCCCTTGACGAGCGCGACATGCTCCAAGTCATCGACGCGGTTGCGGTAGCTCACGGCCTTGAAGCGCCCGATGTCCGCCACGTCGACCTCGACCTCGGCGACGCGCTCGACGAGGCGCTCGCGCAGCAGGCGATAGCGGATGAGGTCGGCCACGGACAGGATAATGAGCCCGTGTCGCTCAGCGAAGACCTCGAGCTGCGGACGACGCGCCATCGTGCCGTCTTCGTTCATGATCTCGCAGATCACGCCCGCGGGCTCGAGGCCGGCGAGGCGGGCGAGGTCCACCGAGCCCTCGGTCTGCCCCGTGCGCACGAGGACACCGCCCGCGCGCGCGCGCAGTGGGAAAACGTGCCCGGGGCGACTCAGGTCGGACGGCTTCGCGCCGCGCGCAACGGCGACGCGCACGGTCCGCGCGCGGTCGGCGGCGCTGATCCCCGTCGTCACGCCCTCGGCCGCCTCGATGCTGACCGTGAAGGC
>Ga0164295_10005189_pt1 | contig 10303 bp, 9 predicted proteins | sample GEODES006metaG_FD_111798 | JGI IMG/M metagenome (GOLD analysis project Ga0164295, IMG submission 111798) | Oligotrophic lake water microbial communities from Sparkling Lake, Wisconsin, USA - GEODES006 metaG | ecosystem: Environmental > Aquatic > Freshwater > Lake | place: USA: Sparkling Lake... | reverse complement strand
CGGCGCACACTTACGACGCTAATTTCTGGCGCAAGCGCGCCAGAATAGGGCGTCAATCTGCGGGAGCGTGTATCTGAATCGCAACATCCGTGCCCCTCGTTCTTATTTCTGAGCCATTAATATTCAAACGAAAGCTAAACGATCTATGAGAGCCAAATCATAAATAATTGAAATTAAAAGATTAAACACCCATGTCCGCAAGTGTCGCGAGCCGGAACGGCACAGCGGCGCGTGTTGTGAAACACACGACAAACGATGTGGCTCAAATGTTGCTTTGTTTGTGCGGAAGGCGAAGCCTACTTGGCCGCCCCGGTCAGGCCGCCGCCACCTCGCGAGGGAGCAAGGTCGGCGCCGGTAGAAATAGTTGTCATCAAGATTGGGAGATACACCAATGAAACGTTCGTCTCTTGCCACCGCGATCCTCGCGACCTTCTGTGCTGCCGGTGTGGTTCATGCAGAAGAGGCGGCCGCGCCGAGTGGCCCGCTCTCGGCCGAAAACTTCACGTCGACGGTCCGACTGACCACCGACTATCGCGCGCGTGGCATCAGCAATTCCGACGGTCCGGCGATCCAGGGCAGCCTGGACTGGGGCTACAACGGCTTCTTCCTTGGGGCGTGGGCCTCTAACACCGAGTTCTCGGATGCGAACATCGAAATGGACTTCTACGGCGGCTACAAGTTTGCAGCGGCCGGCCTCAACTTTACGTTGCAGGGCATCTACTACGCGTTCCCGGGCGAAGATTCCAAAGCATCCGAAGGCTACGACCCGCCGGGCTTCGATCCGATCCTCGGCCGTAGCACGTTCCCGGATCCCTCCGATCCGACGCTGTACGCCAATCCCAGCACGACCCACGTGCAGCCCTACCTTGGCCAGCTGCCGGACATCGAAGCCGACTACTTCGAAGTGAACCTGGGTGTCGCGAAGACCTTCGACGTCGCGCTGAAGCCGACGATTTCGTTCAACTATCACTACTCGCCGGACTTCTTCGGTGAAGACGGCAACAGCCATCACTTCGGCGGGTCGCTGGGCTTCACCCTGCCGATGGGCATTTCACCCTACATCATGGGTGGCTATCAGACCGTCGAGGGCGACGAGTATTCGGCGTACTTCGGCACGCCCGATGGTTACGACTGGGAATACTTCCAGGTCGGCGCCACCTACCCGGTGCTGGGCTTCACGCTGGATCTGTCCTACGTGTGGTCAACGGAAGGCGGCGACTGCGGCGGTACAGGCCAGTCCCTGTGCAACTTCAACGGTGGTTTCGAGACCTTCTACAACAATTACAGCTACGCGTCGGAAGGCGGCGGCTCGTACAAGGACCTGACGGACGACGCCGTCGTGTTCTCGATCTATCGCACGTTCTGATCCCGCTGGCAGGGGCCGGTCCAAGCGACCGGCACCCGTGTTGAGAGACCGCAGTGCGCGCATGCGCACCTGCGGTCGCTCGCTCATCGCTGATTCCAACCCGCTGTTGCACCGGTTCGCACGCTCGCGTGTGGCAGCACAGGCCGCCGATGCGGTCGACCAGTTCGAGCAGTGGCCGCGCCGTATTCGGGGCAAGTTGCATCGACTCCAATTCCCGCGCTATGGCGCGTGCAGACGTGCTCGTCCTCGCCTGTGCTTGCATGCACGTTCCCGGCGGGGGCGCGGCAGTGGAGTTTGTCGGCACATTGCAGGACGCTGATCTCGCTGCCACCACATCCACCAGCGAGATCCACGAGCACGAAGGCAGCCTGGACCACCAGCACCAGACCATCGACCGCTGCAGCGACGGTATCGACAAGGTGCTGAAGACGGTGAACGGCAGCAAGGCGGGGTACCACGTACAGGGCAAGGACATCTACGTCCGCGCCCGCATCACTTCCAGCAAGCTACACCCCAATCCCTACGCGGAATCTGACCCGGAAATGGCCTGGACCCAGCCGCTAGTGGTGGTGAAGGTGTCTGACAGCTACTGGTCTACGATCCCCGCGGTTGGATGACCGTTTACGGCGCCTGCGGGCGCCGTTTTTTGGTTCTTCGCAGAATCCCGGAGGGGAAACGCGCAACTCTTGTCTGCAGACGACGCGCTATTCAATTCGTAAAAAAATAAGTATCAGTTCTAAACATCGACATTTTTATTCTTGTCGGTTCGGCTAGACTGCTTCCGCGTCGCAACAAAGAGGTACTGCAACCATGAACTCAAACATGTCACTGGGCGAATCGCTCAAGCACGACATTCCTGCCAGCGTTGTCGTTTTCCTCGTCGCTCTGCCACTTTGCCTGGGCATTGCTCTGGCCTCGGGTGCACCACTGTTCTCGGGCCTGATTGCCGGCATCGTGGGCGGGATTGTGGTGGGTGCGCTCAGCGGCTCACGACTTGGGGTCTCCGGGCCAGCGGCCGGGCTTGCCGTGATCGTGTTTACTGCCATCAACAGCCTGGGATCGTTCGAGGCGTTCCTGGTCGCCGTGGTGCTGGCTGGCCTGCTGCAGCTTGCCATGGGTTATCTGCGGGCTGGCGTGATTGGCTACTATTTCCCGTCTTCCGTCATCAAAGGCATGCTCAGTGGTATCGGCCTGACGATCATCCTCAAGCAGCTGCCGCATGCCGTCGGCTACGACGCTGATCCGACGGGCGACATGTCCTTCGTGCAAAGCAACGGCGAGAACACCCTGTCGGCCTTGGACACCATGCTGTCACAGATCCAGCCCGGTGGCCTGGTGGTGGCGCTGGTATCGATGGCGATTCTGTTGCTGTGGGACCTGCCCTTCATCAAACGCATCAAAGCCACCACATGGATTCAGGGACCGCTGGTCGCTGTCGTGATGGGTGTCGTGCTGAATCAAATTTTTGCCAACGCGGCGCCCGCGCTGGCAATTAAAGCCAGCCACCTGGTGCAGATTCCCATGGCTGACGGCCTGTCAGGTCTGGTGGGCTTGCTCACCTTCCCGGATTTCTCGCATCTTTCCAATCCGGCCGTGTACACCACAGCGCTGACGCTGGCGGTGGTCGCCAGCCTGGAAACCCTGCTGTGCGTCGAGGCTACCGACAAACTCGACCCCTCCAAGCGTGTGACCCCCACCAATCGCGAGCTCAAGGCGCAGGGTGCCGGCAACGTGATCTCGGGCTTGCTGGGAGGCTTGCCGTTAACGCAGGTGATCGTGCGCAGTTCGGCCAACATCCAGGCCGGTGGGCAATCCAAGATCTCGGCGATCCTGCACGGTGTGCTGCTGGTGGTGGCAGTAATCGCAATTCCCGCGCTGCTTAACCTGATTCCGCTGTCCGTGCTTGCCGCGGTGCTGATCACTGTCGGGTACAAGCTTGCCAAGCCTGCGCTATTCCGCAGCATGTATGCGCAAGGGCCTTACCAGTTCATTCCCTTCATCGTGACCATCATCGGCATTCTCACCACCGACCTGCTGATCGGCATCGGTCTTGGGCTTGCCGTTGCCATATTCACGATCCTGCTGAACAACTACCAGCACGCCTTCTTTGTGGATCGCGATCCGACTGGCGCTGTCCGCGTCGTACTCTCGGAAGATGTGTCGTTCCTGAATCGGGTCACCGTGATGCGCGCACTGGCAGAAGTACCGGCTGGCGCCACGGTGGTGATCGATGCTTCGCGCTCGATGAGTATCGATCACGATGTTTTCGAGATTCTCCAAGACTTCAGGCAACGGGCTGTTGCCGAGAACATCGATGTCACCTTTGAGGGTCTGGATGGCCTGAGGCGCGACAACGATGCCATGCATCGCATCAGCAGGGAGTTTGCAGCGGACACCGAGAACAACCCGTCCGGCAGCAATCCGGTATCGGGGCGACCCATAGCAGTTTGATTTGCGTCAGAAACAATCAGGAGGAACCATGCGTACCTTGAACAAAGAAGCCCAGCACGGCCTTACGCCACAAAATGCCTACCAGATACTGGTGGATGGCAATCAGCGTTTCGTCAGCAACCTGCGCTACAACCGCAACCTGCTGCAGCAGGTCAACGAAACCTCCGACGGCCAGTACCCGTTTGCAATCGTGTTGAGCTGTATCGATTCGCGCACATCGGCAGAACTAATTTTTGACCAGGGTCTGGGCGATATCTTCAGCGCCCGCATCGCCGGCAACGTATTGAACGAAGACATCCTCGGCAGCATGGAATTTGCCTGCAAGGTGGCGGGTTCAAAGTTGATCGTGGTGTTGGGACACACCAAGTGTGGCGCCATCAAGGGGGCCTGCAGCCACGTACAGATGGGGCATCTTACCGGCCTGCTGGCCAAGGTTGCGCCTGCGATGCATGCGGTAGAGCAGCGTGACGGCACCAGCATTTCAGACGAAAGCTCGGTCGAATTGGTGGCAATCGAGAATGTACGCTGCCAACTGCGGTCCATTCTGGAGCGTTCGCCCATCCTCGAACATCTGTATCAGGAGGGCAGCATCGGCCTGGTTGGCGGACTTTATAATGTCGAGTCCGGGGAAGTGGCGTTCCTCGAACAACACTTCAACAAGTAGGCCGTACTCGGCGGGACTGTCAGGACACCCACGACGACTTGCCCGGTCTATTTGAAGAGGCGGTCGTGGGCTGCACTGGTAATGGCGAGCACACCAGGATGCGTGAGGCGCCGCTCTGCCGATAGGGCGTAATAGCGCTCCTGCACATCAGCAGTCCGGCCAATCAGGGCAACGTCGTAGATGCGCCGGACATCTTCGGCAATGGCGAGGGGGGCCGGGAACACGGCGTCCGAATCTGCCCCCACGGCTTTCATCAGCGCAGGATCCTCAAATTCTCCGACCAACTCGGGTTTGATGCCTTTCCTGTCGAACCATGCGTCCAAATCGCGGCGCAACGCCGAATTGGGCGTTGGCAATACCATCCTCACGCCATGCAGTGATTGCGGAAAACGCTTCTTCAAGGTCGCCTGAATGGTGCCGTTGGCAAAAAAGGCAGTATCCGATTTGCCCAGCGCATGATTGAACACCTTTACCCGGATGTGGGGAGGAGTGGGCGTATCCGCCAACACCACATCCAGCGCATGGGTGGCCAGCTCACCCAGCAGGCGCTCCGTGTTGTCCTCTTTGCACACGATCCGCGGGGGGTGTTCGGTCTGCAGCAAGGGGCGCAGCAAACGGCAGACCACCAGCTTCGGCACGGCATGGGAAACACCGATGGTCAGCGGCATCCCGCGGCCCGGCTGGCCGGATTTGACAACTTCCAGCAGATCACGGCCCGCACTGAAGATTTCATCGGCATAGTGATGCACGGTCCTGCCAACGTCTGTCAGTACCAGATTGCGGCCGTGTTTCTGGAAGAGTTTGACGCCCAACGCCTCTTCCAGCTGTTTGATCTGTGCCGAGATGGAAGGCTGGGACAGGTGCAGCTTGGCGCTGGCGCGCGCGATGCCACCTTCTCTGGCAGTCACCCAGAAGTAGTGCAGATGATGATAGTTGAGCCGTTCCACTGGGTGCCTCCAAGTCCGGGAAGGATAACCACCCTTTTCGACGAGATCGATCAATGGCAGGGAGCGAGCTGAGCGGATCGCGGTTGAAGGAAACCGGCGGGGTCAGCTTTTGCGGGCCGACCCGCCCCTGACACCGCCCCTAAAAGCGCAAACGCAGTCCAAGCAGCGCGCTGGCGCCCGGCGCGGGCGCCTGATCCTTGATGAACGAGGGATGCCGCCGGACTTCCTCGTCCAGCAGGTTGTTTCCGCGCGCGAACACCGTCAGTTCGCGGCTGCCCGACACCTGCCAGTGATGCTCCAGACCGATGTCTAGCAGGGTATATCCGTCGGTCGGGGTCTCCAGCGCGGCCGTCGCGTCCTGGGACATTGCCCGCGTGAGGTCGAGATACGCGGTCCAGCGTTCCTGCTGCCAGACCAGGCCACTGCCGAAGCGCAAGGTCGGCAGGCGCGGCACGCGCTCGCCGCTGTCCAGTTCGGCTTCGACAAAGTCAGTCCACAGGCGCCAGCGCAACTGCCCGCGGGCGTCGTCGATCAGGAGCAACCCGGCCGCCATTTCAAAGCCCCAGAACCAGGCATCCTGCTGCCGTTGGCGAATCAGCAGCAGGGCTTCGGTCTCATCGACCACCAGCCCGGTGTCGCCGAAGTCGGGTTCCACCCGGTCGGCAATCCCGTCGCCATTGGTGTCCTGCTCCTCGGCAAACACAAAATCGCTGATGTCGTTGTAGAAGAAGCCGATATCCAGCGTCAGTCGCCCGCCGGTCTTGCGCCAGAAGAGGTCGAGATTACGCGCCAGTTCAGACTCGAGTCCCGCGTCACCAATCTCATAGGTGTTGGTCGCCAGATGAGGGCCGCTGGCAAAGAGTTCCTCGATCGACGGTGCGCGCCCTGCCACCGTGAACGAACTGCCGATCTCATAGCCCGGCGCGAGAACGTAGGCCACACCGGAGGAAACCCCGTAGAGGTCAAACGTGCTGGTGTCACGCACGGCAAGCGCTTCGGCCTCGTTGTGCTCGTAGCGCAAGCCTAAGTCCACCCGCAGGTCGCCGAACACCGCTTGTTCGACCATGAAGGCGGCAACCGCACGCTGCGCAGAATCCGGCACAAAGGCCTCTTCGCCGGTGGCGGTGAAATCCCGGTCCTGCAACTGGATCCCGAACACGCCGGTCAGCGGGCCGATGGGCAGGTGCTCGGCCTCGATCCGCCCTTCCCATTCATCATTCCCGAGCAGCGTCGCCAATTCGCCCGAGGCCTCAATTTCGGCGTGTTGATGATCGTTAACCCCCCATCGGATGCGCGCGGCAGCAATCCCGGGCAGCGGGTCGCGCAGTTCGCCTTTAACGTCAACGCGGGTTTGCGCCTGGTCGATGGTCACGCCGCCCTCTGCCTCGGGTTCGAGGGCGCCGCCGCCCTCCTCCTCATGGTGATGATGGTGGCCCGGGACGCCGTAATTGCGCTCCATTTGCTGGACGGCAAAGCCCAAAAAGCCGCGCGCGCCGATGTAGGACAAGCCGCCCGAGAAGTTCCAGTGCTCGCCCTGACTGTTTTCCAGGGTCCCGGGAGCCTCATCGGGGTCGGGCCGGGTCTCCGCGAAGCCCGGGATGCCGTAGGACTCGTTGCCCTGCGCCATGCCCTCGAGATGCAACGCAAACTGTTTGCCTAGCGCGGTGCTGAGGCCGAGGCCGCCCGTCCGTCCCTCGCTGACGCTGTCGTAGTGGCCATAGGCTTCGCCCGTCACGGTAGCCGGTAAGCGCTCGAGAATCCGGTCGTCCACTACGTTGACCAGACCGCCAATAGCACCGCTGCCATAGCGCAGGGTGGCGGGCCCGCGCAGAATTTCGATCTGGCGAGCGAACAAGGGGTCGACGGCGACGGCATGGTCCGGGCTGAGGCTCGAGACATCCATAGTGCCAATGCCGTCGTTCAGCACGCGCACCCTGGCGCCAGTCAGGCCCCGAATCACCGGCCGACCCACGCTCCCGCTGAAATCCGCCACATTGACCCCGGGCGTTTTTGAAACGGCCTGACCGATGGTCTGGGTGCCCGTGCGCAGGATCTCCTCCCGCTGCAAGACCGACACGGGCCGAGACAAGCTCGATTCGCTACGGCCCAGCGGGTCGGCCGTCACGATGACCTGCTGGTAGTCCGATGACTGGATAGGCGCGGGGGCGGCCGGTTCCGCAATGGCGGCGAGCGCGGTGGTACCCAGCGCGCTCAACGCGAGCGCACTGCTTAAGAAATGCTTCATCTGATTGCTCCGTCGTATGAGAAGTAGAGGCGCCGGCGGGCGCCTGGGCTCAGGATTTGAACGACGGAGGAATGGGTGGTCCTCGGGCACGCGAAACCGGCTCGACCATGCCGATCAGGCCGGCGCTTGGCGAAGTGGCTTGATAGGTGACGGGTGCGTCGACCAGAGTCAACGGCGGCGGGCCGCTCAGCGCATGCGTTAGCGACGCAAGGGCGAGGCAGACCTCACAGGAGGACGCGTCCTCTGCGGCATCTTCCTGATGCGCATGGATAGCTCCCAACCACACGGTGCCGAGGAAGACGCCGATCAGCAGCCAAGCCCCCAACTTGCGTGCCGCCAAGCGCCATGGGCAGGTCGCCACCGTGAGCGACGCGTCCGCGCGCAGACCTGGCCCCAGTAACCGGGCAAAGCGCGAAACAAACGTTGAGGGCTGGCGGCGTCTCATGTCCGTTACAATGTAACAAAAGAAAATCCTGACTGCACCCGCGAGCAGACGGCCACAGGTGCACCAGTTGGCGGGCTAGACGGCGGTAAACGCGAGCTTCGGGCTGCTCTCCCGGTTCAGAATCACCCGCTGCACCGCGGCGCCAAATGCAGGCGCAGCGTCGCCCAGCCACCGCCCCAGCGCCCGCGGCCCCTCTGCCAGATCGACGGTGACGAGGATGTAGGGCGGTTCCCCCGCAAACGACGGTGTAGCTGTGGATCCGGCCATGGCCACCTGCCAGCGATGGGCGCGGCTATAGATGCCGGCATCGGCCGCCGCCAGCAGCGAGGCCTCAAACTATAGTTCCACTGTGCATGAGGGCGAGCCGCGCAGGTAGCGGGTCTCGCCGATGCCGCTGACGCCGCCCCAGTCTTTAATGGACATGGCTTATCGCTCCTGCCACTGCCGCGGTGGCGCTCACGCAAACTCGCGGCTGACCCGGGCCGCCGGGGTTTCCACATGGCGATAAAACAGATTGGCCGCGAGCAGGCTTAAGGCGTAGGTGCTGAGCAGGCCGGCCACATGCCCCATGGGCGTCAACCATCCCAGCCAGGTCCAGACACAGAGCACCAGCACCAGCACCGGAAAATGCACCAGGAACAAGCTGTAGGCGGTGTGTCCCAGATAGGTCACCGTCGCGCCTCTCGGCCACTGCACCCCAAGGCCGCTAAGCGCGCCCAGATGGAGCACCATGCCAACCGCCAGCGCCACCAGCATCCGCACGGTCGGCAGCGCAAACTGCCAGTCATCCAGCCCGCAGCGCCACGTTAGCGCCATCGCGCTTAGCAGCAGATAGGCCCAGAACGCCGCCGCCCAGCGCCGGCTGCGAAGGCCGTACCACGCCATCACCCCGGTAAAGAAATGCGCGAAGAAATACAGCGCCCACATGTCCCAGCGGTCGTCGACGTTGAAATAGAACAGACAACTGGCGGCGAGCCCCCAACCGGCGGCCATCGGCAGCCAGCGCAAGCCCGGCGGCAGCGTGTCGCGGCACCACAGACCCAAAGCAAACAGCAGGCTCAACTGGAAGTTGATACAGACAAACCACATGCCCGCCGAGAACGACTCGTAGCCGAGGATTTTTTGCAGAAACACGAGGTGAGCCAAAATCTGCATCGTCGCGGGCGTTCCGCCGGTTAGATATTCCGGCAACAGTTCGCGGCCCACGGCGCAGGCCGCCAGCGCCAGCATCATCGCCGCCAGATACGGCAGCGCGAGACGCAGATAGCGCTGCACGGCATAGCGGCGCAGCACGGCGCCATCCCACCGCCGTCGGCTCATGCTTTGTGCCATCACGAAGCCGCCAATGACGAAGAACAACTGCGTTGCCCGACCATTTTCGCTAATCCAGCGGACGACCTCGGCAACCCAGGCGCTCTGCCCGCTCATCGGCGGCCAGTACAAACAGAGGTGGTGCCAGGCAATCACGGTAGACGCCAGCGCACGCATCGCCTCGATGAGTTGCATCCTCCCGGGATCGACGCTGCGCGCTTGCGACATGGGGCTTACTTCGATTTACCGCCGCGCGGCATCTTCGGCAGCAGGCTGTTAGCGATGATTTGCTTCATGATTTCGGTCGCGCCGCCGCCGATGCGCGACATGCGCGCCTCGGCAAACGCCCGCGTGATCGGATACTCCCACAGATCGCCCCAGCCGCCGAAGCGCTGCAGGCAACGATCCAGCACCTGGCATTGCAGATTGGTCGCGACCAGTTTCGCCGCGGCGGCGTCGGTTGCGTCCAGTTCCTCCCGCAGATGAAGCTCAACGCAACGATCGACGAACACCCGCTGCATCAGGGTGCTGGCGTGCCTATCGGCAAGTTCGAAGCGGGTGTTCTGAAAATCGGCCAGGGTGTGGCCACACATCTCGCGCTGGCTGAGGTAATCGAGAGTCCAGCGCAGCGCCGAGCGCTGGTATGTGCTTGAGGTGAAGCTGACGCGCACCATCACCCTCGCAGAAATGAAAGACGATCCGGCGTTGGCCGAGATGCCCCTGGTCCGCCGCGGTAAGCGCTTGTCGGTCATGCCGGTCAGCGCGGCGGCGTGGCAGCGCATCCTGTCGCAGGAAAAGCGCCCCCCTCACTGCCCCTCGGCCTGACTTACAGTCGACACAATGCCGGACTCGATGGCGATCTTCACCAGCTCGG
>Ga0164295_10005186_pt1 | contig 10304 bp, 5 predicted proteins | sample GEODES006metaG_FD_111798 | JGI IMG/M metagenome (GOLD analysis project Ga0164295, IMG submission 111798) | Oligotrophic lake water microbial communities from Sparkling Lake, Wisconsin, USA - GEODES006 metaG | ecosystem: Environmental > Aquatic > Freshwater > Lake | place: USA: Sparkling Lake... | reverse complement strand
GTTGAGTCGCGGCAGCACCGCGTAGTACTCGGGGCCACGCTCGGGCGCATACGGCGGGTTGTCGAGGTCCACAGGGACGACGATGTCCATCGGGTGGTCGATGGCGACGTCTGCGCCGTCGACCTCCTGGCCGGGGCTCGCCGAGATAAAGCGACGCAGGCCCATCGCGAGGGGCCTGAGTGACTGCCGCATCGTCCAGTAGTCGATCTCGTCGTTCTGGAACTGCTGCAGGACAGCCCGATCAATCTCGCCCGCAGTCGCGACGATCGCGAGCTCACCCGGCCGCGCGATGATCTCGAAGGGCCCGTCCTCGAACAACAGGCCACCGGGACCGGGCGGCGGAAGATCGGCGCGGTTGAAAGGGCTCGAGTGCGAGGTCTCGACCACGATGATGTTGACGCGGCTCTCAACCATCGGCTTGGGGATATCGTCTAGGCCAGTGACCACGCCGCGCAACACGGCAGCGCGAACACCCGGGGGCGGAGGCCCCATCTCGCTCGTGTTCGGGCTGAGGTAGATCGTGACGTTCTCGGCCTCGTTGTCTTCGATCGTCGTGACTTCGAAGCCCTCTTTCGCCGCTGTAATGTTCAGCGGCCCTCGCAAGCCGGCTGCTGATAGCGTGACCTGACCATCGGCGTTCGTCAGCCCTTGCAGCCGCGTGTCGACCCCCAGCGCGAGGACGTTCACCTCGTCGACAGGCTCGCCGGTGTTCGCGTGGAGCGTGGTGATGTTCACCGAGCCGCGAATGGGATCGCCCCACACGCCACCGAAGCGGGTGAGAGGGTCGAAGTAGAGGTAACCGGCGGGGAGCGTCGAGCGTGTGAGCGGGGTCTCGGCGCGCACGTCCACGGGGCCAGCGGTGTTGGCCGGGGAGTAGCCCTCGATCCGCGTCGAGTCGATGATGCGCGCGTCGCGCAGAGGCAAGCCCCCGAGTGTAATGGCGGTGGTGTCGACGAAGCCCGAGCCCGTAAGCACGACCAGCGTTCCGCCGGCGATTGCGCCCTCGTCAGGTCGAATCGAGACCAACTCAAGGGCCTCGAAGTAGGTATAGCCATCGTTAAGGTTCGCGCGCGCCGCGCCGTCGCTCAAAGAAACGTCGACGGGACCCGCGATGCCTGGGGGCATCGTGCAGCGGAGCTGGTGGTTGTCGACGAGGTCGCAAGGTACGTCTGCGCCGCTCGACAGTCGAACCCGTGTCGACTCCGTGAAGCCTGAGCCCGCGACCACGACGCTCTGCCCGCCCTGGGTGGGCCCGCTCGACGGCGCAAGTCCGACAACGCTGAGCCCGACCGCGTTCGGGTCGTAGTACACAAAACCGCCGCGAAGCGTCGCCTCGCCGTTGTTGTTCGTGACGCTCACGTCCACCGGGCCGACCTGAGCCCCTGCCGGGGTCGTGAGCGCCAGCGCTGCGTTGTCGGGCGATGCTTCGCCCACGACGGCCGCGACATCGCCCAGCGACACAGTGCTGCCGTTGACCAAGCCTTGACCCAAAAGGCGGACACGGGTGCCCCCTGCCAGAGGGCCGACGGGCGGATCGACGCGGTCGAGCGTCATGTCCTCGTAGTAGAAGACGCCGTTGGGCAACGTCGCGCTCCCGTTAAAGTTCGAGACGCGGACATCTGCGCCGCCCGGTTGCCCGGGAGGAGCGAAGACGAGAAGGCTGCCGTCGTTCTGGAGCTCAGGCGCGTTCGTCTCGACGCCGCCGATGCGAACCTGCGTCCCCTCGACGAAGCCCGTCCCGCGGACGACAACGCGGACACCGCCGCGCGCAGGCACCCGGCTCGGTTCGACCGCGGAGATCGCCACCGTCTCGAAGTAGGTGAAGCCACCCGAGAGGAGGCTGCGGTCGAGGTCACTCGGATCCGCAAACGGATCGTTGGAGGGCTGAATCGCGAGCAGATCTACTTGACCTGGCGCTGCGCCCGCAGGCGTGACGCACGTCGCTCGATTCGATGTCTCGATAACGAGGTCGACGCACTCGGTCTCCAAATCAAACAGGACGCGCAGGCCTTCGCGAAAACCGGTCCCAATGAGGCGCAGGCGTGTGCCCCCCTCGAGGACACCGCGATTTGGGACGATTGAGTTCAGCAGGAGAGGCTGCTCAAGCGGTGGCTCGCCGTCGGGGACGACCAGCTGACCGCGGTCGTCGATGACGTAGGCGTCCCGGCCGGGCTGAGCGTCATCTCCGCCGTCGGTCTGGGCGTCGCGCTCCGTCATCGCGTCGGAGCCGGCGTCCGCTCGGGCGCCACCCGAGGCCGCGTCAGCCTGGGTGTCCGAGCGGGGGGGATCATCGCCGCCGCAGCCTGGCAAGACGCCGAGCGCGAGGACGAGGGCCGCAGTCAGCGCGAACCGCAAAGAAGTGACTCTCTTCACTGGGCACCTCCAGCTTCACCGGTCTCGGGGTCGACGACGTTGAGGTTCAGGCCGCCGGGATAGCCGTAAGACACGAATTCGTCGTAGCCATACACGATGACGGCGACAGGGACGTCCGCTTGGATGAAGTGAACGCCATCGCCCACTGGAAAGCGCGCGATTTGCCACTCGGCGCCATCACCGACGGGCTCCCAGTCCACCGGAATGACGTCGTTGTCGAACGAGACGTCTGCCGCGACCGGGGCGATGATCGACACGTAGTCGTAGGCGTACTTGTCGGGGCAAAGAAAGACGAAGTCATTGCGGAACTGCTCGACGGGGACGGCGAGAATCATCGAGGGGTCGCCTGTCCCTGCGTCTCCGGGCTCCTCGAAGTCGCGCAGGTTCGGGTCTGGGGCCTGCTCGCTCGCGAGGAACTGGCCGACGAGGACCGGCTTATCGCTCAGGATCTCGAAGTGCTCGCGTGAGCCGAACTCGAACCACTCGCCGGCATTGAGCGTCGGGAGAACCGCCTGCGGCGGGACCGTCTCGACCTTGGTGTCGTCCTCGACCGCGAGAATGCGCCAGTAGTCGTCTTCATTGCCGCGGTCGAAGCTCTTTGTCGCGATGTATCGCGTCCCCAGCGTCTCGACGGGGAAGAGCTGCTCCTCGAGGTGGTCAGCGCAGCACGTGTTCAGCCGCGCGTCGTTGCAATCGTAGTTGTCACTGCAGGGTTCGTCGCGCTTGAACTCGCACACTCCGACGCGGGTCATCGGGTCGATGTCGACGCAGTGGTTCGTGTTCGGGACGTTCGCGGCCTCGCTGCCGCCGAACACGACCACCTTGGCGTCCGCCTCGACGAGCGAACCCGTGAGGTCAGCGCCCGGGGCGTTGGTCTCGATGTTCAAAACATCATACTGGCTGAGGTCGGTCTCGAAGGTCTGGCCGGGCATGAGGGCAGGGATCCCGCCGGGTCCGGGTCGCGTTTGCGCCGTCACGGTCACACGGACACGCGTCGGGCGCTCGCCCTCGATGCCCATCACGGTCAGGTACCCGCGAAGGTTGTCGAAGCTCTGCTCGCGCGTCATCACATAGTACCGCTGCCCGAGAACATGGCTCGGCAGCAGCAGAGAGGCATCGTTGCTGAAGACGTTCTCGTTCTCGAGCGGGTTGAACTGGTAGGCCACGATGGGAATGCTGCTCTGCACGCGGTACGCGAGCGGCGCCCGGATCGTGCCATCGACATCGCGACGCGGCAGGTTGAAGACGTGGAGGCCGAGTGGTGGCAGCACAGCCTGCTCGACGATCTCCTCGTTGTTCCGCACCGTGACTTCACCTGTGTATTCCGGGTGCGGGTTCGAGACGACGACCGCGAACTGCTCCGAGGCGGCATCGAGGAAGCCCTCTGCCCCCCCGGGCACGAAAGCGTTGTCTAAGTCGGCGGCCCAGTAATCGCAGCCGATGTTGGTCTTCAGTTTCTCGGTGAGCTTGCAAATGGGCTCGCACACGCCGCGGTCGCACTGCCGAGCCGTCCGAGCGCCGTTGCAGTTCTCGACGAACTCGTAGCCGGTGCCGTTCGCGTTGCACTCGACGACGATCTGGTCCCCGGAGCAGGAGCGTGCGCCCGCGGTGCACACGACATTGTCACACCGCGCGCCCATCCCCGGGTCGAGGCAGCTTCCGTTGCATGGGAGTTGCATGAAGCCCGTGCCGTCTGGTGTGCAGATCTCGAGGGTCGTGTCATCCGAGCAGCGGGTCTCGTTGGGCACGCACACGCGCGGGATCTCGCACGCGCCTGCGACGCACAGTTCATTGGGCGCGCAGGCATCGTCGAGCGTGAACGAGCGGCCGTCGCGGCAGATCTCAGGCCTGCCCTCATCACGGCAGCGACGCGTGCCGCGCTCGCAGCCCTCACCGCTGTCGGGCATCGACGCAGGCGCGCCTCCGGGCTGGCCAGTGGCGTCCCTCGACGCGTCCGGCGCGTCCCCGGTGCTCGCCTGGTCACACGCGGTGAGCGCAATAAGGAAAAAACAGACCGCGAGGGCCTGTGGTCCGTTGAATACGATCATGTCGACGTTCTATACGCATCGCCGACGCTTGGTCAACGCGCGCAAGGGGGCGAGCCGTGCTCGGCGAGGCCGTCGCGCGCTGGCTTGCGCGCCAGCGAGTTCAGGCTATGATGCGCCCGTCGACTTTCGGAGTTGCATGTCGCGCGAAGAATTCTCTGCGGACGCTCTGCTCGGTGCGGTCATCGACGACCGTTTCGAGGTGATCGAGAAGCTCGGCGAGGGCGGCATGGGGGCCATCTACAAGGCCCGCCAGCTGTCTGTCGACCGCGTCGTTGCGCTGAAAATCCTGCTCCATGACCAGCGCGGTGACCGCATCTCGGTCGAGCGGTTCCGGCACGAAGCGTACTTGGCCTCTCGGCTCAAGCACCCGAACGCCATCGTGATTCATGACTTCGGTCAAACCGGCGACGGGCTGCTCTACATCGCGATGGAGTTCCTCTCGGGCGAGACTTTGAAGCAGCGCCTGCGGAGGGTCGGCCCGCTCAGCTTGGACACGTCCCTGCGCGTGATGTCCCAGACCCTCCGAACGATCGCCGAGGCGCACCGGATGGGGATGGTCCATCGAGACCTCAAGCCTGACAACGTCTTCCTGACCGAGATGGATGGCGACCGTGACTTCGTCAAGGTCCTCGACTTTGGCATCGCCAAGCTCACGGCCGTGCAGGACGGGGTCGAGAGCAACCTGACCGTCGCGGGCAAGATCTACGGCACGCCGAACTACATGAGCCCGGAACAGATCCGCGGCAAGCCGGTCGAGCCGCAGTCGGACCTCTACTCGTTGGGTGTCATCTTCTACGAGGTCCTCGCGGGGCGTCTGCCCTTCGTCGCGTCGACGCCCGTCGACGTCATGATGATGCACCTGCGGGACCTGCCGTCCCCGCTGACGAGCCTGCGCCCTGAGGTGCCCCCCGAGCTTGAGCGCACGATCTTGCGCGCACTCGAGAAAGACCGCCGCGCGCGCTATCAAAATGCGGACGAGTTCCTCGAGGCCTTGGAGAACTACAAGGTCGCGAGCGGCTTCTACTCTGTCCCTTCGGCAATGGCCGTTCGCCAGCGTGCGGCCCCGCCCAAAGTCGAGCCGATCCCCGAGCCCGACGAGTCGGTGGACGGCATGTTCGCGTCCGTCGACGAGAGTGTCGGTGGAGGCGTCGTCCACGAGGAGCGCACTTTCCTCGAGATGCCGGATGATGGCGCCCCGCCCGCGGGTGAGCGGACGCTCTTCGAGACTGATGGTGACGACGACGACGGCGGTGAGGACGTCGTCGCGAGCATCAATCGCCCCGCGGTCGCCAAAGCGTCGCCGGTTCGGCACGACGAGTCGACGATGCTCGAGCTCGACCCCGAGGAGATGATGGAGGTCGAGGCTTCGAAGGTTGTGCCCATCCCGGAGCCGCAGCCTCCGCAAGCGGTACAACCGCTGGCGAAGCGGACGCTCATGGGCATGGGGGCGACTCTGGGGAAGCCCGAGCCCAAGCGAGCGGCGCCGAGCTTCGAAGCGCCGGATTCGCCTGCAGCGCCCCCGCTGGCGGCTGCGGCGCCTAAAGCAGCGTTGCCGCAACCCGCGGCGAGTCCCGCGCCGAATCTAGCACCCATCGCTGCGCCGCGCGCGCCTGCTCGAGAGATTAACCCCCGGCCCACGGTCGTCGGCTTGCCCGTCCCCGGGCCCGCGCAGACGCAAAAGAGCGGTCCCTCACGGACTGTGCTCGTGGCCGGCATCGCGCTGCTCGTGACCGCACTCGGCGCCGCGGCGCTCGTCGTGTTCAATCCGTTCAGCGGCCAGGGTAAGGGGGCCGAAGCGCCCGTCGGACCGCCGAAGCTTGTCTTCACGAGCGTGACGCAGGGTATCGAAGTCTTCGACAACAATCGGTACGTGGTCGATACGGCCTCGACACCCCAAGAGGTCGACGTGCCTGTGAGTATGGCCGGAGACTTTCACCTGTTGTCGTTGGTGAAGGCGGAACGCAAGTTCAAGTCAAGATTGGCAAAGCGACCCGGCGCGCACTTCGTGCACGTGCGGCTGCCCGAGAGCGGTACCGGCCTCGAGCTGGGCACCGCGACGGTCCGAACGCCCCAGAGCGGCGCCGTCGTCCGCCTGGGGGGTATCGAGATCGGCAAGACTCCGCTGAGCCTCATCGCGCCTGTGGGCGTACCTGTGCAGGTCGAGGTCGCGGTCGATGGTCCGAATGCGGTCAAGCGCGACCTGACGCCGACCCCCGAAGGGGCGGTCGTTGACGTCGCTCAGGGCGCGCCGTGATGTTCATCTCTGAGGGGAACTCCATGAAGCTATCCAGTCTGAGGGTCGCGCTGGGTCTGATGTTCTCCCTTGCGCTCGCTGGGCCTGCGTTTGCTGGTCCGGTCGAAGACGCGCAGGGGATGGCGAACGAGGGCAAGGAACTCCTCGAAAGCGCCGCGAAGGCGAGGGGCGACAAGAAGATCGAGCAGGTCGCCCATGGGCTGCGGCGGTATGCGCGCGCTTACCTCCTGATCACGGAGCGTAAGCTCCACAACGACGCCCCCGACCTGCTCAAGGACATCACCGCCCACATCGAGTCCGCGAATGCGCTGCCCGAGGTCATGGCGCTGCGTCAGACGCTGCTCAACAAGGCCTTGACGGCGACGATTGAGGGGCGCTTGACCGAGGCCTACGACCAGTTCGCGAGCTTGCGCGATTTGGATCCGCGAGATGCGACCGTCGAGTATGCGCTGACCGTGGTCGGCCAGCGGATGCCCCAGTGAACGCCGTGAGCCGAAGGAGCGGACCGATGAACGTATTTTTTCGATGGGCTTCACCGATGGCGCTGGCCCTCTCCATGGCCGCTTGCGGCTCACAGCCGGTCTCGCTCAAGGGGCGCGTCCTCGACCGCAACGGGACAGCCGTCGGCAAGGCCGAGGTCTTCACCGAGCCGGAGACGGACATGGTGACGACGAACTCTCGCGGCTTCTTCGCTCTGACGAAGCGACTGGACGACGCGGGCGACCAGAAGGCCATCGAGCCGGGGCGCTACGTCATTCGCGTTCGCCGATTCGGCTTCGAAGACGGCACCTTCGAGGTCCTCTTGAAGAAGGGACCGACCCAGATTCCCGACATCGTGCTCGCTCCACGGACGCCGGACATCGACGACACCGCGCCTGATCCCACAGCGGAGAAGGACTTCGAGGCGGATACGACCTCAACCCCTGTCCAAGGCAACTGAGGTCGCCGCGATGAACACGCAAAACGCACTCAAGATGCTCGCTCGGGTGGCGCTCGTTGGCGCGGCCTTCGCGCTGACTTGTCCGTTGACGGCTTGCAAGGACGAGGTGCCGGCGGCGCCTGCCCAACAAGAGGTCACGCTGAACGTCACGACTGTGGACTTGCAGGGCAAGCCGGTTGAGGCCGTGCGCTTCTACATCAACGGCAAGAAATTCGGCATCACGGACCAAGAGGGTAAGTTCGTCGGTCGGTACCCCGCGAAGAATGGGGAGACGCTGATGTTCAACGTCGAGGCGCCTACGGGCTACTCGGTGCCTGCGTCCCTCGACCAGAGCCGCTGGCAAGTCCAGATCCAGTATCCCGAGGATGGACGCCCGCTTCAGATCGACTTTCCCGCGCAGCTTCAACGGCCGGAGAACGAGTATCTGCTGGTCGTGCGTGCCGACCAGCCAGGCACGCCGATCAAGCTGAACGAGGCGGTCGTTGGTGCCGCGGGTGCCACGGGCGACGCCCTCGTGAAGGTCAAGGGCGTTCCAGGGACCGCGTTCGTCGCGAGCGCGGGGGCGATCTCCTACAAGGGCACATTCGCCGAAGACGTCGAAGCGTACGTCCTGTCTGCGCGTCGTGTGGGTCCAATCGCCGAAGGGGCACCGGGGGCCGCACCACCGCCGCCCGAGCCCGCAACGGTCGCCGAAGTCGCCGCGGCCGCGCCCGTCGCTGCTGAAGCGCCCACCGCTGAAGATCCGCCTTTCCCAACCACACGCACGGTCGCAGCCGTTCAGGCGCCTCCGATGGGGGCGTATGCCGCGCGCGAGCCCGAGCCGCGTGAAGAGGCGCCCGAGCCGGTCGCTGTCCGCGCTGCGCCGCGGCAGACGGAGACACAAGACCTGCTGCTCGATGAGCCCGAACCCCAACGGGTCGCTGCGGTCCCCGCACGGCAGCGCGAGGAACCCGCCATCGATGACTTGCTGGGTGACGCGCCTGCCCCTGCGCCGGCGCCGGTCACGCAGCGCCGCGCCCCCGCCGTCGAGGCCCCGGGGGGCTTGATGGCCGAAGGCGGCGACACGGTCGACCCGCGAACGGCCGGTCGTGCCGCGGTCGCGGTGGTGGGTGGTGGGGCTTCGCCCGCGACGATGACGCGTGAAGAGATCGACGCGCGCCTGTCGCAGATTCAAGGCAACCTCTCCGCCAGTCGTGTCCTGACAAAGGCCGACGTCGACTTCCTCGGACAGATCGATCGAACGCACCCCGGCTACTTCGAGGCCCACCGCCTGCTGGCCGACTACCACAGCAAGAACAAGGACTACCGGCGGCAGGCCGAGGAGCTTGAGGTCGCGACCTCGAGTGGCAAGTACAAGCGTGACCCCACGATCCTGCTCTCCCTCGCGAAGGCGTACGGCAAGCAGCAGAACTACGGCCGCGCCCTCTCATCGATGCAGCGGGTCGAAGAGAACATGCGGAATCTGCCGGCGAACCAGAAGTCGGATGCTTACCGCTTCTACGCCGAAATGTATGAGTTCGAGTTCATGCGGCAACACAACGACGACCCCAAGAAGGCGAACGTCATGTTGCTCGAAAAGGCGATCACCCAGTGGGAGCGCTACGCGACTTTCAGTCGTGGCGCCGACCCCGCGGGCGTCGCGCACGCAGAGTCCAAACTCCGAAAGCTCGGCGAACTGAAGAACGGCCTGGAGCTCTAACGTGTCCTCGGACTTGACGGGCTTCGGCCGTTCGGCGCGGGTCGGCGCAGCGCTGTGTCTGCTCTTGAACGCATGCGGTGGTGGAGAGTCGACGAGCGGCTCAAAGGGGGCCACTGCGAGCGCCTCGGCGCCCGCAGTCGATGTCGCCGCCGACCGCGGTGCAGCGAAGCAGAGCTGGCTCGTGGGCGTGGCCCGCGACCCCGCTGACCTGGTGCGGCTGGCGCAATCGAACCCAGGGTGGGCCAAGATTTTCGGGAGCGATCCAGTCGGCGCGCTTGGCGACCTGCGCAAGCCCGCGCTCGCCGCGGGCGCTTCGGTCGACGTCGAACTCGGCGCAGCGCGCGCCGCCTTGGAGGTCGCGCAGGCGTTGCAGCACGTCGCGCGGCTCACGTCTGCGACTTGGATTCGGCTGGGTGAGGTCGGTGGAACTGCGGGTGGGCCAGAGCTCACCGCTTGGCGGGCATGCTTCGAGGCGCGGGCGCTGCAGAGCGAGGGCGGCTCGATTGACGCGGCTCGCAAGCGGCTCGATCCCAAGGCAACATGCGCCCCGCTCATGGCGGCGATGAGCGCGGGAGATGCCACCCCTACGTCCCTGTGGTTGAAGGGCTCGGCGCCCGCGGATTTTGTGCCCCCGCAGGGCGCAACGCCCGAGTGGTCGAAGCGACTTGAGGTCGCTGCGCTGGTCGCTGGTGGTCAGTATCTCGAGGCCGAGCGTGCCTACTCGGCGATCGATCATCGCACGGCCGACGTTGTGCTCGGCGCAGGCGACGCGACCTCGCTGCTCGCAGACCCCGCCTTGGCCTCTCTCGGCGCGCGAGTGATGGCGGGCGTGACCGTGGAGATCGCCAAAGATGGAGGCGAGTGGGTCGCGCTGACTGCGGCTACGGCGCTGCTGATGCTGGACCAGCCCGCGGCGGCGCGGGCTCGACTGGCCCCTCTGCTGGCGCTCGGTGCTCAGCCCACGGCGACTGCGCCGCTGGCCGCGCTGAT
>Ga0164295_10005184_pt1 | contig 10308 bp, 11 predicted proteins | sample GEODES006metaG_FD_111798 | JGI IMG/M metagenome (GOLD analysis project Ga0164295, IMG submission 111798) | Oligotrophic lake water microbial communities from Sparkling Lake, Wisconsin, USA - GEODES006 metaG | ecosystem: Environmental > Aquatic > Freshwater > Lake | place: USA: Sparkling Lake... | reverse complement strand
GGTCAAGAATTTGATTCAGACCAAATCGTGAGCGATTCTGGCTAGTACCCGATGATGAGTATGCCTTTTAATGGAAGTCGCAACCGGTCGCTTGCGTACATAGTCTCAAGGAAATTGCAAACAGTCTCAAAATCCTTTTGAGTATCCTGATATATATTCCGAACCGCGATCACACAATACTCAACGCTCTCCATCATTGAAGCTTGGAAAAGATCTTTTAGAAATTGGTAATTTGTAACAGCTCGACCTGCTTCAACTTCAATCACCGTTTGGGTTGACTTATCCCAGGCATCAGCGTCAAAATATTTCGCTACCTTTCCGTTTCTACCAAAAAGGACTGGAACAGAAATCTTTCCTTCCTTCTTCTTGCTTACTTCAACCCGATATCCTGCAATCTCTAAGTCGCCTGATATGACGGCGAGAACATCATTGCTAACCTGCTTTTCGCGCGCTTTCGACTCAATAGTTTTCTGATGTAGTTTGAAAACACCAATAACTTTCTCTAGGTGCATTGGAACTGGCGTTGACCGAGGAAAATATTGGAATTCAATCACGGCGAGATTCCCAATCTGTGAGTGTCTAGTAAGGGCAGCTTAACCACTCCCAAAGAATTAGATCTCGCGCGCCTCGACCAACGAGCTAATCGCGGGTGCCTAAGACGGGGCGCGAGTGGGGGTTGAGGCGGCGTGATTAATCCATAAACAGATTGCGAGATGTACCTATATATAGGTATGAGCGGCGGGATATCGGGGGTGCGCCTAGTCGGATGAAGCGGGGCGCGAACTAGCCGACCCGGGGCCGAGGCTTAGACAAGCTGTCTTGACGGTGACCCCGAGACCGATAGAAACGATCGGTACGTAGACATAAGTCACACTTCCGTGCTAAAAATATGTTTGGTACCAATGGGGTATCGCAATAAAAACAAAAGGAGAAATATGGATCAAGCAACTTGGTTACAAATGTCAGCGAATACTGGTCAGCAAATTCGATCAGCACAGTTCAACTACACAGTAGGAACAACGGCAGGTTTGGCAATATTGGTTTTTGGTGACACTGCCGACTTTAAGTTGCCAGTAGCGGTTGGGATAATTGCTATGGCAATTTACGGACTTCTTGTGCCAATCTCTGGCCTTCAAAATTGGAAAATCCTTATCGGTGATATGCCAGAATCAATGGCATCAACTGCAAGTGGTGCTGCTGCAAAGAAAGCACCAATTGGCATGTACATCATCGTCACTGCGGTGCTTACAATCGCGGCTGCTGCTGCACAACTCTCAGTTCTCTACTAGGAGTAATAAGTAACAGCGGAGTTTTTGCACCGCGTTGTGCTTGGCGCAGCGCGGTGCAAAGTTCAGGCGCAGTTAATTGTCAAGCCACATTGGCGACATTTTGAATTAACTAGTCACATGTAGTTTCACGACGTGAATGGCCATCCAGTCGCAGTTTCGCGCGATCGTCGTGCAGAACTTTTGGCAGTCGCCGAACCCAAAGCGATTCAGCAACTTGCGAGTCGCGCACTTGAACTGAGCAGCGTTTCAGACTCGTTGGTCGTGACCAAAGCACCTGAAACTGGGCTGATCATGATGCAAGTTCGCGAACCAGTGTGCAAAGAGCGTTTCTATTTGGCAGAAGTTGTTGCGACCCGCGCCGAAGTGTTGTTGCATGATCAAACTGGCTGGGCGATTCGTATGGGCACCGACCGCCCGACGGCGCTTGGTGCGGCGATTCTTGATGCGATTTGCGAAGTGGCGACCGACATACATATTGAATTTGTCGAACTGCATCGCTCAATTGCCGAACTTTGCGCGCAAACGATCGACGACCAAGCCGAGGCGAAAGCCGCCGAATGGAATGAAGTTTCTAAGACCATCGTAAATTTTGAAGCCCTTGAGTGACATGAAGTTTTTGACTCTTGCGCCAATTGATGCGAACTACACATTTCGAACAATGTTGCAGACCCTTAGTCGCCCCGGCACGATTGAAGCGCTCACCCTTTCGACTGACTCGCAATGCATACCCGAAACCGCATTGATGCTTGCAGTGATCGACGTCGAAACAAAATTTGCGGTGCTCTCATCACTTGAAGAAATCGACGCGAAAGTCTGGGCTCGCTTGTTGAGTTCGGCATCGGGCGCGCCACAAACAGAGTTACCCAAAGCCGAATGGGTGTTGTCATTCGGCGAACCTTCAACTGAAGGGCTCAATAGTCTTGCGCGTGGGTCAGCCTACGAACCTGAGGGAGGCTGTCGACTTGTCGTGGCCTGCGACAAGTTGTCGCGACTCTTAAACGACGAACACGACATCAACCATGACATCAACCATGACATCAACCATGACATCAACACCGACAACAGCACTGACGCTTCGCAACTTGATGCATCGCGTACCAGCACGACAATCAGCCTGTGTGGCCCCGGCGTCAACGGCCAGACCAACCTGCGTGTCGAGGGTTTGAGCGAATCATTTTTCTCGACATTGGCAAAGATTAATAATTCATTTCCGGCTGGCGTCGATGTTTGGTTATGTGATCAGCTCGGTCATCTCGCGGCGATTAGTCGCAGCACCGAATTTATTGTGATGCGATCTAAAGAAGTAGTCGCCTAATGGGATATTCAGGAGCGCGCGGCGGAATCGACGCAATAGAGGCCGCCGAAAAACTCGTTCGCCGCAAAAGACTGAATGCCGAATGCGAATGGGTTAGCCCACAACAAATTGTCGGTCGGCTCAGGCTCGCAGTTGACCGAGTGATGGGCGAAGCCGGCATCTGGGACGAAGAGTTGACGGCGATTGCGATTCGCCAAGCCGAGGGTGACCTGATCGAAGCGGTGCACTTGTTGCGCTCATATAAATCAACATTGCCACGCTTTGCCTACAGCAAGCCAATTGACGTTGATGAACTACAAGTTGTGCGTCGTATTGTGCCCGCGTTTCGCAACCCTCCTGGGCCGCAACTACTCGGTCGCACGACCGACTATACGGGTCGCTTGCTAGAACTAACTTCTGAACAGGCCAGCCAAGAAGAGTCGATGCTGTTGTCATCGCTAGCGCTGACCGAGAAAGCAGAAACTGTTGATTCAATTGCGAGTGCGCAAGACACGCAACCGCGTCGCCTGCTCGAAACACTTCGCGAAATGGATCTCCTCGTCGACCGTCGACGCGATGATGACCCCGAACCGTTCGATATAACTCGAACGCCTGCCCGCCCACCTGCGTCACGTTCGGCGCGACTTTCGTCGATGGCTCGCGCCGAAACGGGTGCGTTAGTCAACCAGTGGTATCGCAACATTCTTGGACCAGACGGTTATGTGCACGAAGTTACCCTCGGCGAAGTTCGCCACGGATATCTTGCGCTGTCGATTGAACATCCACTGACAGGAAACACGATTTCAATCGGCATGGTTCGCGTTACCGAAGTTGAAGCGATCGAAGATTTGAACGGCATCGACGAACAACGCGACCGCTTTGACATCGGCTACGGGCTTTGCCTCGGTCACAACGAAAAGAAAGCGATCGCGATGGCCAATCTTGACATCGCTTGTCATCGCGACAACGGACGCAGCCAACTCGAACAGTCGTTGTTGCTGACAACCGATGGTCTTGACTCGTCTGGTTTTCTCGAACATCTCAAACTGCCGCACTATGTGACATTCAGATCGATGGTCGAACGCAAACTCGCCGTTCGTAAATCGCGAACAAGTGAGCGCGACTCATGACCGATCTGCTGAACGAACTTGGTGCCGCACACGAACAACAACAGTTTGGTATTTTGGACGAATATTCGAAGCGCGAAATTCGTCGCGCAATTCTCACGGCCGTGGCGGTGCCCGGATATCAGGTGCCGTTCGGTTCACGCGAAATGCCCGTCGCCCGCGGTTGGGGCTCGGGTGGTTTGCAACTCACGCTCGCCGTCATCAGCCCGAGCGATGTGATCAAAGTTATTGACCAAGGTGACGATCAAGGTGTCAACGCCGTCAACTTGCGCCGGTTGATCGTGCAATCAACAAAAGTGCCAGAGACAACAACTGCATCTGACGCGTCGATCGTGCAAAGCCGACATCGCATACCCGAAGATGGTCTCGATGAGCAAGACATTTTGATTCTTCAAGTGCCGGTGCCCGAACCTTTGCGCGGTGTCGAACGCGATATGCGCGAACTTTCTCGAATGCACGCCGAAGCCGACTATTCAAAAATGTGGGTCAGCCTCTATGAGGACAAAGTTCGCAACGGCGTTATTACCCAGACGACGGGCTACCCGTGTTTGGTCAACGACCGCTATGTCATCGCGACGACACCAATACCACGATGGGATATTCCCCGACTCGATCAATCACCGTTCTTGACATTGTTCGGCGCGGGCCGCGAGAAACGCATTTATGCCGTGCCACCGTATACGGCGGTTACTCCTCTGACTTTTGAAGATGTGCCGTTTGAAGTTGAACATACACCGGGCGCGAGTTGCAGTCAATGCGGCAGCAACAAAACATTTCTTGTTGAGATTCCTGGCCCCACGTCGCGTTGGGTATGTAGCGACACCGATTGGTGCGAACGAAATTCGGGCAAGGCTTAATGAAACCCGTAACAGCGCCTGATTGGGTTCTCAAAGTTGAAAACCTGGGCAAAGTTTTTGGAAACCTCTCGACGCACGGCATCGCCAACACAGGACCAGAAGTAGGCACGTCAAAAGATTCTGTGTCTGTTGCGATCGTTGCTGCGTGGGATGTTTCGTTTGAGGTTGCCGCTGGTGAAGCATTAGGAGTGGTTGGCGAATCGGGCTCGGGCAAGTCGACTGTGATGCGTTGCATCGCCGGTGATCAGGTCGCGACAAGTGGCGCAGTGAAAATTCGTACAACACGAAACGAACAACTTGATATTTTTTCGTTATCGGCCGCCGAGCGTCGCCAACTGCGCGTCAACAAAATTGCCGTCGTCTATCAAGACCCTGCCGAAGGTCTCGAGATGAATGTCACCGCCGGCGGAAACATTGCGTCACCACTGACCGCTGCTGGTTGGCGAAACTTTTCTGAAATTCGCGGTCGGGCCAGCGAACTTTTGAATCGAACCGAAGTGCCGTTGAACCGAATGGACGACGCGGTGAAATCGTTTTCCGGTGGCATGCGCCAGCGCGTGCAACTCGCCAAAGCGATCGCCAATCGTCCACCAATCGTGTTGTTCGATGAACCAACGACAGGTCTCGACGCCAGTGTGGCTGCCGGTGTGCTCGACTTGATTCGCGGTCTTCTCGAAGAATACGGATTAGCTGCCGTTGTTGTCTCGCACGATTTTTCGGTGATCGAGATGTTGACCACTCGTTGCATCGTGATGAACCACGGGCGCGTAGTCGAAAGTGCACTGACAGATCAATTGCTCGAAGACCCGCATCACCCGTATAGCCAAAAACTTGTTTCGGCGGCGCGCGCGTGACGCAACAAATTATCGAGCAAAAAAACGTCGTGCTTGAAGTGCGCGATCTCTACAAACACTTTTTTTTGCACACCATTGATTCGCGATGTGTCAAAGCGCTGAATGGTGTTTCTTTGTCGGTTGCCGCAGGAGAACATGTCGCGCTTGCCGGCACGAGCGGCGCTGGTAAATCCTCACTACTGAAATCGATTTATCGCACCTACAAACCGACCAACGGAAGTGTGTTGCTCAGACTCGACCCAGAAACATATGTCGACCTTGTTTCACTGACAGACGCCGAATTGGCGACATTGCGCGGCACAAAAATTGGTTATGTCTCACAGTTTTTGCGCGCCCAACCGCGACGGTCACCGTTTGACATTGTGATGCAAGCGGGCATTCAACGCGGAATGGATCGTCAGACTGCCAAAGATGCCGCGGCGCACTCATTGCAACGCCTAAATCTCGACGAAGTGTTATGGGATGTCAGCGCGTCGATGCTTTCAGGTGGAGAAAAGCAACGAGTTAACTTGGCCGCCGGCACGATTTCGCCCCCGCAAGTTTTGCTTCTCGATGAGCCGGTCTCAGCGCTCGACCCTGCGAACCGCGAATCAGCACTCGAATTAATCGGCACGCTGACTAGTCAAGGCGTGGCTGTGCTCGCGGTGTTTCACGACATCGAGGCGATGCGTCGCCTGGCGTCGCGAATAATCGTTTTGCGCAATGGCCAAGTTGATTTTCAAGGAAGCCCCACAGAGGCTCTGAGCAATCTTGAAGGAGTTGCCCGATGAGAGACAGTATTTTTTCGATCACTAATGTGACAGCGGTGTTGCACGACTCGTTGCTTGAGAACGCAACGATCACCATTGAAAAAGGTGTGATCATCGATGTCGAACAATTCGGCCCGGCCGCACCTGATTCGATTAATGGCAGTGGCTCGATCTGCATACCTGGTGTTGTCGATAGCCATAGCGACGGCTTCGAACAAGAATTGAATCCGCGCCCGAACGCCACCCTGCCCAGCGGATTTGCGCTTCGTTCTTTTGAAAGTCGCATTCGTGCAGCAGGAATCACGACAATGTTTCATGGCATCGGTTTTGAAAATGATAAAAAATGGGGACGAACGGTTGACAGCGCTAACGAATTGTGTGACGCGATTGTTGAATATACGCAGAGAGGGGCACTGATCGATCATCGCATTCTTTATCGGCTAGATGCCCGAGACTCGCAGGGATACATCGCCTTGATCGCGCGGCTGGGCCAAAATAAAAACGAAATGACGACGCATGTGCCGTTGATTTCGTTCGAAGACCACACACCAGGTCAGGGCCAATACACCGACCGCACCGTAATGGAGCGTTACATCGCAACCAACAGAAAAGTTTCAATTGAAGAGGCGCAGCAAATCGTCGACCAGACGATTGCCGAACGAGATGCGCAAATCGGCAATCGCGACAAGGCGTTGCCGTGGCTTACCGAGCACGCGGCAAACGGGATGATCAATCTGATGGCGCACGACCCCGCGACGAGCGCCGATGTTGCCGAGGCCGTCAAGTGGTCGGCGTCGATTGCCGAGTTTCCGACGACGATCGAGGCAGCGAAACTTGCCAAAGAATCTGGTTTGCGTACTGTTTGTGGTGCGCCAAATGTTTTGCGCGGCAAGAGCCACAGTGGCAATGTCAGTGCGCAAGAACTAATTTCAAAAGGTCTTTGCGATGGCCTCGCCTCTGACTACTTGCCGAGTTCGCTGCTCGGTTCAGCCGCGGCGCTCGTCGAACGAAAAGTTTGCTCGCTGCCCCAAGCGATTCGCCTCATCACTTCGGGCCCCGCACAAACTGTCGGTCTCAAAGATCGTGGCGAAATTGCTGTGGGTAAGAGAGCCGACTTGGCACTGATTCGATTACAGGGCAACTTGCCGACGGTGTTCGGTGTGTTGACTGCTAACTCGCAAAATGCCGAGCGACTCAACTTGATTGGCGCCTCAGCATGAAAATACCGAGCGACGTTCACCCCGTTTTAGCCGAAAGTGCCGAAGCCGCATGGACTGCGTATCGCGACGCGATGGCGAAATACTCGCGCGAAGAACGGCTTGCAACTTCAGGTATTGGTGGCGATGGAACTCCGACATACTTTCTCGACGAGGTTGTCGAACGACCAGTACTCGAAGTTTTCGAAAAATACGGCGTCAATGTGCTGTCAGAAGAAATTGGTTGGATAGACCGCGGATCATCGGAGACGATAGTTGTCGACCCACTCGACGGCACTGCAAATGCAGCAGCCGGCGTGCCACTGGCATGTTTTTGTGCGGCGCGAGTCGTTGATGGTGTAGCCGTCGAAGGTTTGGCACTGTGGCTTGACGGCAATCGCATTTGGTGGGCAAAAAATGACACACCAATAAATAACACGACGACGAAGCGTGCGACGCTAAACGGCGCTGCGGTCTCAATGTTGCGACCACGGCCTGAAACTTTTGACGCTTGGTGTCGTGTCGCTCAACGCATCGATCGAGTACGCGTGCTTGGCTCGAGCGTGCTCGAAGCATGTCTAGTCGCCGACGGGGCAATCGACGCGTTTTGTGATGCAGGCGGAGATATTCATCGCATCGTCGACCTTGCCGCTGTCGACCTTATTGTCAAGGCTGCGGGTGGTGTGTTAATCGACTTACACGGTCGCGCATTGACATTTGAACCTGATCTTTCATTGCGCTGGAGCGGAATCGTCGCCGCGACGCCGCAACTTGCCGAAGAGTTGCGTTCAGAAATCTTGCGAAGCAACTAGTCTTTTTTTGTTGCCACTTAACGCTCTCGGATTCTTAACTGTCGTTGCATACGGCACTTGGTTCTATGGGTTCGGTGTGCTGTTCACGAATCTCTCGAGTTTTCACGGCGTCTCGTCGAGCACACTTGGCATCACCTTTGGAGTTGCAAATTTAATTTCGGGTGTTGGCGCCGTGGCAACAGGTCGGCGTCTTGATGTGTTTGGCCCGCGGGCTGTGCTCGGCGTAGTTGGGCCACTCGGAGCGATTGTCTATGGCGCAAGTTCGTTCGCCACTGGCACGACGTTTCTTGCAACATATGCGCTCGGCGGTGGATTGATCGGTAGTGCTGGTTTCTATTCGTTCACACAGCCGCTCGCGGTGCGAATTGCCAAAACAGATGCAGCCCGGGCGATCACTCGTCTCACGATCTGGGGTGCTTTTAGTTCGCCGATCATGATTCCATTTACAGAAATTTTGCGCGCCAATTTCGGATGGCAAACCGCGGTTCGCATACCGGCCGTGATTACTGCGATTTCATTTCTACTTGCCGCTGCGGTTTGTCGAGTTGACATTGTAGATAGCGAAAAGCGACCGTCGTTGCTTGCCTCATTACGCGGTGCACTAAGCGATGTGCGACTTCGGCTATTTGCCGCCGCTGCGTTTCTTTCGTCGATTGCTGTCAGCACGCTTCTTGTGTTTCAAGTGCCAACGATGACTTGGGCCGGAGTATCAACTGCAACAGCGGCGGCGCTTGCAAGTTTGCGCGGGTTGATGCAACTCGCTGGGCTTTTTTCATTACTTTCGGCAATCAACAGATTTACTGCGCCGCGATTAATTGTTATTTCTCGTTTCTTGCTTGGCATTTCGGCACTGTTTTTGCTCGGCAGCGGCAACATCGCGCTGGCACTCATATATATAGTCTTCGCCGGCGTCACGATTGGTGCACTTTCGGCGCTTGATGGCGTGGTCGCGCGTGAAATCGTGCAGCCGCAGGTGTTCGGCACGGTTATGGGTGGCATCGGTTTGATCGCGACACTGGGTGGGTCGCTCGGCCCAATTTTTGCAGGATGGCTGCGTGATCGGTTTGACTCACCCGTTGCGCCAATGTTTATCGTTTTGATCGCCGCATGTTCATCAGCGATAATTTTTGCTATTCAACAATCCATCTCACAAAAGAACCAAGCAACTCAATAGCGTAGACAATCACAAAGATCACGATGATGATCGCGCCAACAGTTTGCTCTTCGAGCACACGAATTGCCGAGAGCAACAAGAAACCGATGCCGCCACCGCCGATGATGCCGAGCACGGTCGATGAACGCAAGTTGACATCGAGCATGTAAAGAGTTTGACTAACAAGAGTTGGCAACGCCTGTGGAATGACCGAAGTAAAAAACTCTTGGGTGCGCGAGGCGCCCGTCGCAAGAACTGCTTCACGCGGCACAGGCGAAACTTCTTCAAGAGCATCGCCGATCAACTTGGCCATAAAAGTTGCCGTGCCAAGTGTGAGCGCCAATGTGCCAGGAACCGGGCCAAGACCCATCGCCGCCACGAAAAGTACAGCGACAATAAGTTCGGGAAGTCCGCGCAGGGCGAGCAAGAACAACCTGGTCGCGCTATAAATCGCGCGATTAAACATGATGTTTCGTGCTGAGAGAATACCGAGCGGTATCGCCAGCACGAGACCCAGTGTCGTCGCCGTGAAACCGATTGCAATTGTTTCGCGAATGCCTTGCCAAAGTTCTGGTCCGGCAGTCGTGAAATCGGGTGGATAAAGAGATCCGAAACTAGCGACGACTTCGTCGAATAAGCCGAATGCAGAAATCAGTGGCATTTCAATTGTTACTAGTGCAAAGACCAACACCGCCAAAAATGTGACGCCAGCAGTTGCTCGAAGTGTTCGTTCGTATGTCCAAGGTGGTGTGAGTCGACGCGTTGTCACTGCATCAATCAGCAAACGCTGGTCGCGTCGCTCTCTTGCAAGTGTTCGCTTAGTTGGCGTGGTGGGTGCCGACAAGTGATCACCAATGATTGAGGATCTCAGTCTTGCGGCAATTACTTCGATGATCGTGATCGTTATAAAGATCACAGAGACGGCACTAATCGCGCGCTGATAATCGAGCCCGCGGAGCTCCATTTGAATGACGAAG
>Ga0164295_10005183_pt1 | contig 10308 bp, 10 predicted proteins | sample GEODES006metaG_FD_111798 | JGI IMG/M metagenome (GOLD analysis project Ga0164295, IMG submission 111798) | Oligotrophic lake water microbial communities from Sparkling Lake, Wisconsin, USA - GEODES006 metaG | ecosystem: Environmental > Aquatic > Freshwater > Lake | place: USA: Sparkling Lake... | reverse complement strand
GGAGAATCACGCTTCTATCTCTCACTGCAAGATGATTTGATGCGTCGATTTAACTCAGGCATTGTTGAAAGATTTCTTGGTGCAGCAGGAATTGCTGATGATGTTCCAATCGAATCCAAAATGGTTTCAAATGCAATTAGATCAGCACAAACACAGGTTGAATCCCTTAACTTTGAGATGCGTAAAAACGTTTTGAAATATGACGATGTTATGAACCGCCAACGTGAAGTTGTATATGGCGAACGTCGTGAAGTTTTGGAAGGCGCAGATATCCAAGAGCAGGTCAAGACTTTTATTGTTGACACAATCTCGGCTTATGTTGAAGCTGCAACAAGTGAAGGCTTTGGCGAAGATTGGGATCTAGACACTTTACATACTGCCCTGAAATCGCTTTATCCAATCTCATTTACGGTCGAGGAATTGATTTCCCAAAGCGGTGACCGTTCAGGACTTGATCAAGGATTTATTTTGGATCGAGTACTAGCTGACGTTGAAAAAGCATATGAAAATCGCGAAGAGACGCTAACTCCTGCGGTCACTCGTGAACTCGAACGCAAAATATTGCTCTCAGTCCTAGACCGCAAATGGCGCGAACATTTGTATGAAATGGATTATTTACAAGAAGGTATTGGCCTTCGCGCAATGGCCCAACGTGATCCATTGGTCGAGTACCAAAGAGAAGGTTATGACTTATTCGCAGCCATGATGGATGCAATTAAAGAAGAATTAGTTGGATATCTCTTTAATGTTGAAGTAAATGTTGAAGAGGAAACCGGTGGCGTTGAAGCAAGGGGATTAAGCCCAGCGATTAAGCCAAAAAATGAACTTAGATATTCTGCAGCTGACGAAGATGGTGGAGTAGTTGCAATAGGTGGAACCTCACGTAACGCACCTTGTCCATGCGGTTCTGGTCGCAAATATAAGCGTTGTCATGGGGCGGCTTAGTTTTCAAAACAGAAGCAAAGGGGGCGAAAGTCTTGTTTTCAATTGACGAAATGATCGCCTCTCAAACTGCGCTTACCGATGATGATCGCGCACGATTAATGGAACTTCTTGCAGAATGGCAACTGCTGTCAGATCTTTCTTTTGCAGATTTAATTCTCTGGATTCCAAAGCGTAAAGATTACAAATCATGGCCAGATGGACATTTAGCCATCGCTCATATTCGCCCAACAACAGCCGCTACAGTTTTTGCACATGACGTAATCGGTAATGAGATAACTTGGGGAAGTAATCCAAGGATTGATAACTCATTATCGACTGGCGAAATTGATCGAGATTCCGAGGCAGAATTAGTAGCCGAAGTATTAATTAAGGAAGAGACAGTGCCGGTCTTCTTCGATGGCCGGGTAATTGCTGTTATATCGCGACATCGGAATGCAGATTTAATGCGTTCGCCATCTCGCCTAGAGTTGAACTACCGCGAAATTGCTCACAAGATTTATCAAATGGTTGCTGAAGGAACGTTTCCTATTCAGAATAGTTTTTATCGTTCAGAATCTGCCCCAAGAGTTGGCGATGGATTAATCCGACTAGATGCTTCAGGGCAAATCACTTACGCCAGCCCAAATGCCAGATCAGCATTCAATCGCGCAGGTTGGAGTGGGGAATTAGAAGGGCACTTATTGGGTGACGTTGTAGAAAGCGTTAAGCCAAATTCAAGTATTCCTAGAGATGAGTCCTGGCGCAGCATTTTGATAGGCAAGAATTTAAGGCGAGAAGAATTTGAAAATGATTTCGGAATCTTTGATCTACTGGTGATGCCACTTGTAGCGGGCCCTGACCATATCGGTGCCATTGTCCTTTTACACAACGTTACTGAGTTACGCAGACGAGACCGTGCACTTATTACCAAAGATGTAACGATCCGAGAAATTCATCATCGTGTGAAAAACAATTTGCAGACTGTTTCGGCACTTTTAAGATTGCAATCAAGACGAGTTGAAGACGAAACAGCAAAGACTGCATTGGAAGAAGCTGTTCGCCGTGTTGCTTCAATCGCGATTGTGCATGAGACGCTTTCCAATAGTTCTACGGAATCCGTTGCATTTGATGAGGTTTATGATCGAATCGTTCACAACGCAATTGAATTGAGTACACATAAAATTCACGTTAAGAAAGTTGGCTCCTTTGGAACTTTTGACTCTCAAATAGCAACGCCATTGGCCCTTGTGATAACCGAGCTAATTCATAATGCTCTGGAACACGGGCTAGCGAATTCCGGTGAGAATTTGCGGGTGGAAATTTCTAGAAGGTCGAATCAATGCGAAGTAAAGATTGTTGATGATGGAGTCGGTCTTCCAATGGACTTCAAATGGGATCAATCTTCTAATCTTGGATTGCAGATAGTTAAGACCCTTACTGAGAATGAGTTAAAGGGAAGCATTGAGTTAGTTCGCGTGGGAAGTGAAACTCAAGCAGTTCTGAAATTCTAAGTTAGAAGCTGTTTTGATTTTCTAATTGACGCGCACGGTTTCGTGCAGCGCGACGTTTAAGTGCGCGACGTTCATCTTCTGAAAGTCCACCCCAAACACCAGCATCTTGTCCGCTCTCAAGTGCCCAAGCCAGACATGGTTCTTTCACGATGCAGCGGTTACAAACTTTTTTTGCATCTTCGATTTGAGCCAAGGCAGGACCAGTGTTGCCGACCGGAAAGAAAAGTTCTGGATCTTCATCGCGGCAAGCAGATTGATGGCGCCAGTCCATGATTAGTGGGCTCCTTAGAAAATTTATTATTAAATCGGGGGAAGCAAAGGGCAATTACTGCCATTTACACAGGGTTAATTATCTCGTGTATGACAGCACTTCACAAGGACATTCGCAAAATGATTATGTGATTTATGTGATTGCGTGCCCCCGGCGGGAATCGAACCTGCGCTCCCGCCTCCGGAGGGCGGTGCTCTATCCACTGAGCTACGGGGGCAATTATTTATTAATTGTAGTGTGTTTTTTAGTGCCCGCACTCTACCTGCGAGAAATCTGTAATGATTACGCCAGAAAAATCTGGGAAATTTAGCGGAGCATGGAAAGCGGGCACCAAATGGAATTAACCGAAACTAGCAAAACTAGTGGCAGCACTGAAGTGGCCTATTTTGCAACAGGTTGTTTCTGGGGCGCAGAACGCAGATTTTGGCAACTTGCCGGAGTTCTCGAAACAAGTGTTGGTTATATGGGTGGGAATCGTCCAAATCCAAGTTACGAACAAGTTTGTGCTGGCGTAACAAATCACGCAGAAATTGTTTCCCTCACATTTGATCCAAAACAAATTTCCTATCGCAGATTACTTGAAGAGTTCTGGGTAATGCATGATCCAACATCTCTTAACAGACAGGGTGGAGATATTGGAACCCAATATCGAAGTGCAATATTTACTACTTCAGACGCACAATTAAATGAAGCGCTCGCCACTAAAGATATTTATCAAGCTTTATTAACGGCTGATGGATTAGGTGAAATTGTTACACAGATAGAAAGTGCAACCCCACATACTTATTGGCTGGCTGAGGAGTACCATCAAAGATACTTAGCGAAGAATCCAAATGGATATGACTGTCATTCAAGCACTGGGGTGCTATTTCCGTAAAAGTAATGTACTTTACCGGCCATGAGCGCACATGTATGGGAAATAACTCTTGCAGTACTTTTATTGGTCCTGGCTTTCGACTTCGCAATGGCTTACAAGCAACGCAACGTTGAGACCTCTTTAACCACCGCAGTTAGTTGGACTCTGTTTTATGTTGCAGCTGCGGTAGTTTTCGGAATTTCACTTGGCCAGTGGGCTGATACGCAAGCGCAGAATGAATTCTTTGCAGGTTGGCTAACCGAATATTCGCTCTCTTTCGATAATCTATTTGTATTCGTACTTATCTTGGCCCGTCTTAAAGTTGCAAAAGAGAAGGAACAATTAATCCTTCTAATTGGTATTGCAATGGCTTTGATTATGCGCGGTGGATTTATCGCACTTGGATCAGTAATTGTTAGCAAATTCGCCTGGGTCTTCTTCTTCTTTGGAGCTTTCCTGATTTACACCGCTTACACCTTAATTAAAGAGTCAGGTGAAGAAGAGTGGGAAGAGGGAAAAGTTATAAGTTATTTGCGCAAGAAAGGCGCATCAACATTTACTTTGGCCCTTGTTGCGATTGCAATGACCGATGTTCTCTTCGCCTTTGACTCAATTCCTGCAATTTTCGGACTAACAAAAGATCCATACATAATCGTTACTGCGAATATTTTCGCTCTCATGGGGCTTCGTCAGCTTTACTTCCTAATTGGTGGGCTAATGAAGAAGTTAATTTATTTAACTCAAGGACTATCTTTTATTCTGGCCTTCATTGGAGTGAAGTTGTTCCTCGAAGCACTGCATTCACAAGGTTGGGACCATTTTGGACCGATAAAATTCCCACACATCTCGCTTCAGTTTAGTTTGGGAACGATTATTGGGACTCTGGCCGTGACCTCGATTTTAAGTTTGTATAAGACTAGGGACAAGAAAAGCAATAAGTAAGTTAGTCTCAACATATGACAAAACTTACGGCGCTACCACTGGATCAACTGCAAAAACGCAGAAGCGCTAAGTGGCGAGAATTTCCAAATGAAATTCTTCCATTGCCAGTTGCCGAAATGGATTTCGAAATAGCCAAACCAATTCGTGATGTCTTGGGAGAGATGGTAAGAGGTTCTGACACTGGATATTTAGGGCCAATTCCAGAACTTGGTATTAACTTGGCAAGATTTGCTAGCAAAAGATGGAATTGGGAGATTGATCCCGAGCAAGTATTTACTGCCACAGATGTTGGTGTTGGCATGGTTGAAATGGCACGCACAGTTGTAAATCCAGGGGATTCAATAATGATTAATTCGCCGGTTTATCACAATATGAATAATTGGATTGCTGAATTGAAGTGTGTTTCATACGATGCGCCATTGCATAAGGATGGACTTCATTACACCCTAGATTTTGCTGCTATCGAGGTCGGTTATAAAAGTGGGGTCAAAGCACATTTTTTCTGCAGCCCACACAATCCAGTTGGAACTGTATTTTCAAAAGCTGAACTAATCGAACTTGCTGAACTTGCAAAGAAATATGATGTAACAATATTTAGCGATGAAATACATGGACCGCTAACTTATCTTGACTCTGAGTTTCACCCATTTCTCTCGGTAAGTGAGACCGCCCGCGAAGTGGGAATTTGCGTTACTGCTGCTAGTAAGAGTTGGAATCTTGCAGGTCTAAAGTGTGCGACCATCATTACCGCACATCCAAAGCAATTAGAACGCGCAAAATCAATGCCTGTTGCAGTCCATTATCGCGCATCACTATTTGGGGCCGTAGCTTCGGCAACTGCATATGAATGCTCTGATTGGCTTGATAGTGCGCTAGAAACTATGGATAGCAACAGGAAATTTCTAGCAAACTTGTTAAATGAAAAATTGCCAACAGTTGGTTATCGAATTCCAGATTTTTCTTATTTAGCCTGGCTAGATCTTGGGGAATTAAACTTGGGTGGGAATCCAGCAGAAGTTCTGTTGGAAAAAGCGAAATTAGCAGTAAATCCTGGAATTACTTTTGGTCCAGAATCTGGAAATTTTGTGCGCTTAAATTTTGCAACAAGTGAAGAGATACTAAGTGAAGCAATTTCAAGGATGGGCTCTTGTGTCAAATAATCTGGGTATTGAAGCAAAAGACTTTGATGTTGTAATAGTTGGTGGCGGCCATAATGGATTAGTCGCATCTTGCTATTTAGCTAAAGCAGGTTTGAAAGTTGCGATTTTGGAGAAGAATGACTCCCTGGGTGGTGCGACGGTAAGCCAAAAAGTTTTTCCAGAATATGAAGCGCGGTTATCTCGTTATTCTTATTTGGTCTCACTACTTCCAGATCAAATAATCAAAGATTTAGATTTGAAGTTCAAAACCATAGAGCGCGAAGTTTCCTCATTTACACCCGAGAACGTTGATGGAAAAGATTTAGGGCTACTGATTAATCGTGGACTCGTTGGCCAGACAACCGATGATTTTCTTGCAATGACTGGAAGTAGCGATGAAATTGAGGCATGGGAGAGTTTCTATGCCGATGTGCAGAAGTTGGCTGATGCAATTGCTCCAACGATGCTACAAAAACTTCCAACACGATCGGAGCTTAAGGAAAAAGTTGCCCATAAAATTTGGGATGAAATAATTGAAAATCCGCTAGAAGCGGTACTAGAAAGCAGATTTAAAAGTGATGTAGTTCGTGGAATTGTTCTAACTGATGGGCTTATAGGAACATTTTCAGATGCCAAAGACTTGATTGCAAATATCTGTTTTCTTTATCATCTGATTGGTAACGGAACTGGCGACTGGAAAGTTCCAGTAGGCGGTATGGGTGCACTTGTTGCAGAGTTAGTTGAAGTGGCTCGCAAACTGGGCGTAACTTTCATCCTAGAGAGCGAAGTCGATTCCATAACTCAAGTTGATAGCAAATTTGTTACTACGGCCTCTGGAAAGAATTATGAAAGTAATTATGTATTAGCCAACTTTGCTCCACAAAAATTAGCAAAAATTTTAGCTAAGCCAGCTCCGAAGAGTCTTGATGGCAGCCAAGTAAAAGTTAATATGTTGCTCACTAAATTGCCTAGATTAAAATCGGGAACTGATTCCAAATTGGCATTTGCTGGAACCTTTCATTTCGATGAGAGATATTCAGACTTCCAATTGGCGTATTCCCAAGCCGACGCAGGTAAAATTCCAGACGTCATTCCGGCTGAAATGTATTGCCACACACTTTCAGATACCTCCATCTTGGGCGATGACTTGGTAGCAAAAGGCTTCCAAACCTTGACTCTCTTTGGAATGCATACGCCAGCAAGTTTATTTGAGAAAGATAATTCAGGAAGCAAGGCAATTATTTTGGAGCGGTTGCTCAATCAGCTAAATCAGTATCTAATTGATCCAATCGAAAGTTGTTTGGCGAAGAATTCAGATGGTTCGCTCTGCATTGAGATAAAGAGTCCGTTGGATCTTGAAGCGGAGATTGGCTTGCCTCGTGGCAATATTTTCCACAAAGACCTATCGATGCCCTTCCGTGAAGATAACGCTGCTCCAAGTTGGGGCGTTGAAACCGATGTTCCGAACTTGTTTTTATGCGGGGCGGGCGCAATTAGAGGTGGCGGAGTTAGTGGGATCCCAGGACACAACGCTGCTGCGGCAGTTCTCGAAGCGCGCGGGTTGTAACTCATAAGGTAGATTTGTCTCATGTTCAAAGCCATCCGCCGGTTATTAGCTGCAATTACTTTTCTTGCCGTGATAGCTGCTGCGCTTAAAACAGCATTTGAATGGGTCGCACAAAGCGGCGATGATGATCACGAAGTTTTTGCGGATGATGACCGCGAGACCGTTTAAATTCCTTAATTCATAAACATGGAATACATCGCAGGTAGTTGCAACATCGGAAAGGGCGAAATTCGCCGCAGACAAATCGTTGCACTTATCGGGTTAATTTTAATTATCTCCACGACCGCAGGGTTAATCGGTTCAGATAGCCCAAAGAGTGCAAGGTTCGGCGTCTTTATTCCCGCTTTAGTTTTCTCGGTTGGCTTAATCCAATCTCGACGCAAATTCTGTTTAGCTTACGGCCTGATGGGAACATTTAATTTTGGCCCATTAGGAAAGTTATCAAAGGTAGCAACTCCAGATGATCGCAAAGCTGATCGCAAGACTGCAGTTTCGATTTTGGTTCAAGCATTAGCGTTAGCACTAACAATTACCCTGATTATCTATCTATTTCCACTTTAAAGTTCTAGTATCGCTATGCCGGCGATTTAGACTTGGGTAGGAGCTTCTATGGAAATTGTTATACATGCCAGAAATGCGAACTTGGCTGAAGATTTCAGAACTATTGCTACTGAAAAACTAAAATCATTAGATCGCTTCAGCGTAAAAGTTGAGAGCGTAAAAGTTGAAATTTTGCACGAACAGAATCCCCGTTTTGGTAAGTCTTCTCATGAAGTTCACTTAACAACCAGTGGAAGTGGACCTTTTATGCGAGCCGAGGGCGTGGGTTTTAATGATCTTGCTGCGTTTGATAAGGCAGTAACTGCACTTGAATTACAGATGCGTAAGATTCATGAAAAATCAAAAGCGATTAGCCACGAAAGTTTGAGGAAGCCAAAATAATAGTCGCAGGCTTGGTAGAAGCGTGGTGGATGTTATTTCACACCTTCTGGGCGCTTATTTTAGGTTTCACTTTATCTGGCGCCGTGCAGGCATTTGCCTCTCGCAAAAAAATGAGAGAGCAGCTTGGGGATGATAGTTTCAAGAGTGTCTTTAAAGCATCGCTATTTGGGATGATTAGTTCCTCTTGTTCATATTCAGCAAGTGCTTTAGCAAAAAGTTTATTTTCAAAGGGTGCAAATTTCACTTCTTCTATGGTCTTCATGTTTGCCAGCACAAATCTCGTGTTAGAGCTCGGTTTAGTTCTCTGGATTATGATGGGCTGGCAATTTGCAGTCGCAGAATTCTTTGGTGGCGCAATCATGATTATTCTCTTGAAGTTATTGATCCCAAGGTTGATTCCGGCTGAATTGATCGAGCGCCCAAGGGAAAGTTATGAGAGTGCTAGAGAGATTAGTTCGTCAAGAAAAGCCAACTGGCATGATGCCGCCGGTTTCACCATTGGTGATTTCAAAATGCTGCGCTATGAATTGATAATTGGTTTTCTTGTTGCAGGGCTCGCTGCGAAACTTGTTCCGGCATCGTTTTGGGACCTGTTGTTTCTTTCGGGTAATGGCATCATCACAAGCATCCAGAATGTAATTATTGGACCGGTAATTGCCTTCATAAGTTTTGTCTGTTCTGTTGGAAACATTCCACTAGCCGCAACACTTTGGCATGGCGGTATCTCATTTGGTGGAACTATCGCATTTATTTTCGCTGATTTGATTGCACTTCCTTTGGTTCTTATTTATCGCAAATATTATGGAACCAAACTGGCCATCAGATTGACCTTAGTTTTCTGGTTGGTTATGAGTCTTAGCGGATTGATCACAGAAATTGTTTTTAACTTTCTAAATCTAATCCCTGCCATGGATCACAAAATGTCTCATACAAATCAGATTGGCTGGAACTACACAACGATTCTTAACCTGTTGGCCTTGGCACTTATTGTCTGGATTTATTGGATGTATCGAACCCAAGTAACTGATGGGGTAGATCAAGAGTTTGCCAAGGATTTAGTCTGCGGAATGCAGGTTCGAATTTCCGATGCGCCCGCACAATATGAATTTAACGGCGGAACTTATTATTTCTGCATGCCGGGGTGCCGAGATGGCTTCAAGGCGGACCCCAGCAAATATGTTTCGAATTGAGTTGGAATAAATTCGAAATGGAAATTGTTCAATCTTAAGTTAAGATATGCAATTAGAATTTATGAATTGTAATAAGGAGAAAAAATGCCTGCTGTAACGGTTGCCGACATAACCATTCTGCCAAGAGTTATCGCAGAACCAAATGCCCGTTCTCGTTGGGTTAAAAGTGTTACTACTGCGCCACAAGGTTATGAAGGCGAAGGCTTCCCAGTCCGCCGTGCATTTGCGGGAGTTGATTTAGCAGAGCTCGATCCATTTATTCATCTTGATCAAATGGGTGAAGTTGAATACGCACCCGGTGAGCCGAAGGGAACTCCTTGGCATCCTCATCGTGGTTTTGAAACTGTTACATACATTATTGATGGAATTTTTGATCATAAAGATAATCATGGTGGTGGTGGAACAATCACAAATGGTGATACCCAATGGATGACAGCTGGCGCAGGAATTTTACATATCGAAACTCCACCAGAACATTTAGTTATGAGCGGTGGACTATTTCATGGCTTCCAACTCTGGGTAAATTTGCCTGCAGAGAAAAAATGGTCAAAGCCGGCATACCAAGATTTGCGTGCATCGGATGTTAAGTTACTTGGATCAAGTGATGGTGGAACTTTGATTCGAATAATTGCTGGTGAAGTTGCGGGACACGTTGGCCCTGGTTCAACACAGACTCCAATTTCAATTGTGCATGCAACTCTTGCACCAGGTGCAAAATTAGAATTGCCTTGGAATAAGAATTACAACGCACTTATTTATACTCTAAATGGTCACGGCACTGTTGGCGAAGCAAAACAACCAGTTCACATGGGACAACTTGCAACCATGGGCGATGGCGATACTTTGGTTATTCAAGCAGATTTAACTCAAGAATCTAGATCACCAGAGATGGATGTATTAATTCTTGGTGGCCAGCCAATTAAAGAACCTGTAGCTTGGATGGGGCCTTTTGTTATGAATACAAAG
>Ga0164295_10005181_pt1 | contig 10313 bp, 9 predicted proteins | sample GEODES006metaG_FD_111798 | JGI IMG/M metagenome (GOLD analysis project Ga0164295, IMG submission 111798) | Oligotrophic lake water microbial communities from Sparkling Lake, Wisconsin, USA - GEODES006 metaG | ecosystem: Environmental > Aquatic > Freshwater > Lake | place: USA: Sparkling Lake... | reverse complement strand
TCTCCGCAAATAGTATCGGAGCGATATATTCGCGGCCAAGTCGGGGCAGGGCGAGGCCTAGGAGCTGCGACCACCTGGTAAGGGAACGAGGTGGTCAGGGGTAGTTGATCTGCTTGACCGAACCATCGGCGGCGAGCTTGATATAGCCGCTGCCGAAGTCGCTGGAGACGTAGATCATGACCTCCACCGCATCCGGGGCGGCCGGATCGCCGCCAGGGCTGATGATCAGGTAGGTGTTTTTGACGTCGGCCTGTTTAACGCCGATCGTCTCGGGAGCCCCACGCAGCACGCCGATGACTGCCTGGGCGTCGAACTTGCCCAGGTCGACGACCTTGGTGTCGCTGCCCTTCGGTGAGGCAGTGGGATCGTCGAATCCGCCTCGGTAGTAGTAGTTCAGCTTGCGGCGGTCATCGCTGGGATCGGGCCGGTCCAGCGACGCGTAGTCGGGGTAAATCACCAGCCGATAGCCCGTGGTGTCACCAAACTTGGTCTTCATCTGTCCGAGCAGGCCGTTGAGACCACCCAGCGTGTGGAGCTGCCGGGGCGGTGTGAGCACCACCGGCGCCACCCCGTCGGGTTTGGCGCCCGGATCGGCGGTGAGGCTCAGTGGTGAGCTGGTGTTGCCGTAGAGGCCCCACCCGATCCCGATACCCAGCAGCACCAGGATCGTCGCCACGGCGACGCGCTTTCCCCGGGCGGCCCGAGACCCTGAGCCGGCCTTCGACCCGAATACCGGCACCCGCAGCGCCGGAAGTTGCACCGGCGCGTTGGCTGTCTGCAGGTCGGTCACCAGCGACCGCAGGTCTCCGAGCGTGGCGGCGTTTGTCGCAGTCTTGACGCGCTGGGCGTGCTCCGTCATCGAGAGTTGGCCTTCAGCCATCGCGGCGTCGAGGATCTGGCAGGTGTCGGAGCGGTCGGTGTCCCTGGCCCGCGTCTTCGCCGTTTTGCTAGTCGCCACGCTGTGATCGTAAGAGCTGATTCCAACCGGCGGTCAACAGAGTTACCGGTCGGTCGCACATCTTCCCCAGCAGCGCCGACGTACTCTGGTCACCGTGCGACTGCAGCGACAGGTGGTGGACTACGCGCTTCGGCGCCGTTCCCTGCTGGCTGAGGTCTACTCCGGCCGAACCGGAGTCACCGAAGTCTGCGATGCCAACCCGTACCTGCTGCGCGCCGCCAAGTTCCACGGGAAGCTCAGTTCGGTGATGTGTCCCATCTGCCGCAAGGAACAGCTCACCCTGGTTTCGTGGGTTTTTGGAGATCACCTCGGTGCCGTCTCCGGGTCCGCGCGAAGCGCCGAGGAGTTGATCCTGCTGACGACTCGTTTCGACGAGTTCTCCGTCCATGTGGTGGAGGTATGCCGGACCTGCAGTTGGAACCATCTGGTCAAGTCGTACGTGCTCGGAACGCCCCGCCCCGCGAAGGGCGCGCCCGGCACTCGGACTGCGCGCCGTACGGGCGCGCGCACGGCTAGTGAATAGCGACGACGAGGGTCCCGACCGCTCACCCACCGGAGCGCGGCATAGCGCCGAGGGCCGCCAGATTCCGCCCGATGAGCACCAGACCGCCGTCATGCCGGTGGTGTCCGATGTCGCCGCGTCGACGGTACGACGCGAACAGGTCGAGGCGGTTAAGGCAGCTCTGGATCGGCCCCTCACCAAACCGGGCACTCCACCGGCCCCGCCCCCGCCCGCCGCACCGCCCAAGCGCCCAGGCGGCGTCACCCTGCCCGCACTTGACCAATGGCGGCATCGGATCTCCAGGTGGAGTGCGCGGCGCTGGCTGGCCGCGGCTGCCGTGGTGTTCATCGTGCTTCCGCTGCTCACCTTCGGTATGGCGTATCTGATCGTCGACGTCCCCAGATCAGGTGACATTCGCACCAATCAGGTTTCGACGATTCTGGCCAGCGACGGATCCGAGCTCGCGAAGATCGTTCCGCCTGAGGGCAACCGGGTCGATGTCGATATCAATCAGGTACCGGTGCACGTCCGCAACGCCGTAATGGCCGCCGAGGATCGCGACTTCTACACCAACCCCGGGTTCTCGGTCTCCGGCTTCGCCCGCGCAGTGCGCAATAACCTGTTCGGCGGTGACATCCAAGGCGGCTCGACCATCACCCAGCAGTACGTCAAGAACGCACTCGTCGGTGATCAACGGTCCGGTATCGGAGGGCTGATCCGCAAAGCCAAGGAATTGGTCATCTCAACGAAGATGTCGCAGCAGTGGTCCAAAGATGAAGTGCTGCAGGCGTATCTGAACATTATCTATTTCGGACGCAGTGCCTACGGAATCTCCGCGGCATCGAAGGCCTACTTCGACAAGCCGGTCGAACAGCTCACCGTCTCCGAGGGTGCATTGTTGGCTGCACTCATCCAGCGACCATCCACCCTCGATCCTGCCGTCGATCCCGAAGGTGCACTGGCCCGGTGGAATTGGGTGCTCGACGGCATGGTCACCATCGGTGCGCTATCCACGGAAGAACGCGATCAGCAGGTCTTCCCGGAGACGGTGTCGCCGGACAAGGCGAAGACCGAAAACCTGACCACCGGACCCAACGGCTTGATTGAGCGTCAGGTCACCAAAGAACTTCTCGAACTGTTCAATATCGACGAGGACACGTTGAACACCCAGGGTCTGCAGATCACCACCACGATCGACGCGCAGGCACAGAATGCCGCGGTCAACGCGGTCGGCAATTATCTGGACGGCCAGATGCCGGACATGCGGGCGGCGGTGGTATCCATCGACCCGCGCACCGGCGGGGTGAAGGCCTATTACGGCGGTTCCGACGCAGCGGGATTCGACTTCGCCCAGGCCGGCCTTCCCACCGGTTCGTCATTCAAGGTCTTCGCTTTGGTCGCTGCACTCGAGCAGGGCATGGGGCTGGGTTACCAGGTGGATAGCTCGCCACTGAAGGTCAACGACGAGTTGACGATCAACAACTCCGAGGGCGAGAGTTGCGGCTCCTGCAGCATCGCCGAGGCACTCAAACGCTCGCTCAACACCGTCTACTACCGACTGATGCTGAAGCTGAAGAACGGTCCGGAGGATGTGGCCGATGCCGCCCACCGAGCCGGTGTGGCAGAAAGCTTCCCCGGCGTGGAGCACACCCTCTCCGAGGACGGACTCGGCGGCCCTCCGGGCGCCGGCGTCGTACTGGGCAAGTACGAGACGCGCGTCATCGACATGGCATCTGCCTACGCCACCATCGCGGCGTCGGGCATCTACCACCGTCCGCACTTCGTCGAAAAAGTGGTCAACGCCCAGGGCGAGGTGCTGTTCGACGTTGCCACTGAGGACAACACCGGCGAGCGACGCATCGAGAAGCCGGTGGCCGACAACGTGATCGCCGCCATGGTGCCCATTCCCGGATGGTCCAACGGCCATACCCTTTCCGGTGGTCGTACCGCGGCGGCCAAGACAGGTACCCACCAACTGGGTGATACCGGCGCCAATCGGGATGCCTGGATGGTCGGCTTCACCCCGTCGCTGTCGACGGCAGTGTGGGTGGGCACCGTCAAAGGCGATAAGCCGTTGGTCAACAGCTGGGGCGGATCGGTCTATGGTTCCGGACTGCCCGCTGACATCTGGAAGGCGACCATGGACGGCGCCCTGAAGGGCACCGATTTCGAGTCCTTCCCCACTCCCGCGGAAGTGGGCGGCTATGCCGGATTGCCGGCCCCGCCCCCGCCGCCGCCGGTGAGCCCAAACCCGGTGCCGAGCGAGGGCCCGCCCGTAGAGCCGCCCCCGCCCCCGCCGCCGACCGGTTTTGAGATTCTGCCGGGTATCACCATTCCCTTTCCACCGCCAGCACCGCCGCCACCACCACCGGTCGATCCGGCGTTGCCACCTCCGCCGCCGGCTCCGGCCGTGGTGCCACCGGTTGACCCCAACGTGCCTGCCGTACCGCCGCCGCCCCCGTGACCGAAGGGCTTCCCGCCGGCGCCCCGGCCGTCGGGGCGACGGCAGCACACTCACGCGCTACGGTGTCGCCTCAGCCCCTCGCCGATGATCTGCGCAGTGCCGATAGCCGTGATCTACCCAGCCGCAATGACACTGTCGTCGCCGCACTGTCGCAGGCAATCGGGGGACCGGTCGGGCAGCATGCCCTGGTGGGCCGGACCCGGGTGTTCACCCCACTTCGGGTGATGTTCATGATCGCGCTGGTATTCCTGGCGCTGGGATGGACCACGAAGGCCCCGTGCCTGCAGACAGTCGGCACCGGTTCGCCGGACCAGCGGGTGGCTAATTGGGAGAATCAGCGCGCGTACTACGAGCTGTGTTATTCCGACACCGTGCCGCTGTACGGCGCAGAGTTGTTGAGCCAAGGCAAGTTTCCGTACAAGTCGAGCTGGTTGGAACTGGACTCCGCCGGACAACCGCGGACGCAGTACGACGGCCGCACCGCAGTGCGCTATATGGAATACCCGGTGCTGACCGGTGTCTACCAATACGTGGCGATGTCATTGGCCAAGACCTACACCGCCGTTGCCAAGAAGACCGGCATAGCGCTGCTGGCCGGGGTCGCCGAAGTGGTGATGTTCTTCAATATCGCAGCCTTCGGTCTCGCGTTAGCATGGTTGGCCACGGTGTGGGCCGCCGCCATGCTTGCCGGACGCCGCGTGTGGGACGCCGCACTGGTGGCCGCTTCGCCGATCCTGATTTTTCAGGCCTTCACCAATTTCGATGCTCTGGCAACGGCTTTGGCGACCGGGGGACTATTGGCGTGGGCGCGACGCCGCCCACTGCTGGCCGGAGCGCTCATCGGCCTCGGTGTATCCGCCAAGCTCTACCCGGCGCTACTCCTACTGCCACTGCTCCTGCTCGCCGTACGCACCGGCCGGTTCGGTGACGCGGTGCGCACCATCTCCGTCGCCGTCCTCGTCTGGTGTGCCACCAACCTTCCGGTACTCCTGATGTATCCACGCGGATGGTCGGAGTTCTTCCGGCTCAACACCAGACGCAAGCAGGACATGGATTCGGTGTACAACGTCATCCAGTCATTCACTGGCTGGCGGGGATTCAATCCCGATCTCGGTTTCTGGCAGCCACCTATCGTGCTCAATATCGTCACCGGTGTCCTTTTCCTATTGTGTTGCGCGGCAATCGCTTATATCGCCCTGACCGCGCCCCGCCGGCCTCGGATCGCCCAACTCGGGTTCCTGGTGGTGGCCGCCTTCCTTCTGGTCAACAAAGTCTGGAGTCCGCAGTTCTCGCTGTGGTTGGTGCCATTGGCCGTGCTCGCCCTGCCGCATCGCCGGGTGCTGATGGCCTGGATGACTATCGATGCTCTGGTGTGGGTTCCCCGGATGTTCTACCTCTACGGCGAACAGAACAAGGGACTGCCTGAGCAGTGGTTCACCACGACGGTGCTGATCCGTGATCTCGCCGTGGTGGGACTGATCGCGCTCGTCGTCCGCCAGATCTATCGCCCCGCAGAGGATCTGGTCCGCAATCGTGGCTCCGTCGATGATCCATCCGGCGGGGTGTTCGACGGCGCGCCTGACGCGTTCCCTTCGCGGTGGCCGCAACGGTTACGGCCGGCTCAACGGCATCCGCCTATTCACGATGAGGAGGTCCGCGATGAAAGTCGCGATCACACTGTTTCCGCGTAACACCGCACTCGATTTTGTGGGACCGTACGAGGTCCTTCAGCGGGTGCCGTCCATCGACGTCGTCTTCGTCGGCCATCGGCGCGGTGAAATCCGCACCGACAACGGCATGCTGGGACTCGTCTGCGACGCGACCTTCGACGAGGTCACCGATCCCGATGTGCTGCTGATTCCGGGCGGGGTCGGAACCCGTGAGCTGATGACCGATGAGCCGATGCTGGAGTGGGTCCGCGCTGTACACCGCCACACGCGCTTCACCACGTCGGTGTGTACCGGAAGTCTGGTGCTGGCCGCGGCCGGCTTGCTCGACGGGCTGACCGCGACGACGCACTGGGGTGCGGCCGGTCTGCTTGAGCCGTGGGGTGCGCGGTATACCGCCGAGCGTGTCGTCGAGCATCTGCCGGAGCGGATCATCACCGCGGCCGGGGTGTCCAGCGGAATCGATATGGCGTTGCGGCTCGTCGAGCTCCTCGTCGACCGGGAGGCCGCCCAGGCCAGTCAGCTGATGATCGAATACGACCCGCAGCCCCCGTTCGACTCCGGCGCGCTGTCGAAGGCCTCGGAGGCGACCCTGCAGCGGGCGCTGGAGTATTTCCAGCAGCGGGACTGATTTCGCTGATCAGCCCTGCTGCCTGTAGCCTGAGGCGGTTACCGACGCAGGTAACCCTCCTGCCACGGATTGGCCGTGGCCGTATATGACCGTAGGAGGTGATGAGGTTTCCATGCGTCCTTACGAAATCATGGTCATTCTTGACCCCACTCTCGACGAGCGCACCGTAGCCCCGTCTCTGGACACGTTCTTGAACGTGATTCGCAGTGACGGTGGTTCGGTGGAGAAGGTCGATATCTGGGGCCGGCGCAGGCTGGCCTACGAGATTGCCAAGCACGCCGAAGGCATTTACGCCATCGTCGACGTCAAGGCGGCGCCGGCCACCGTGTCCGAGCTCGACCGTCAGTTGAACCTGAACGAGTCGGTGCTGCGGACCAAGGTGATGCGGACCGACAAGCACTGAGTCTGTGCGGACGCACGCCAACGCCGGACGTGGATAACGTTCACGCGCTGTCGTAGTCCCTACGTAGGCTCGCGGGTATACCCACGATTCCCAGGAGGACCAAGTGGCCGGTGACACGATCATCACCGTCGTCGGAAACCTAACCGCCGACCCCGAACTGCGCTTCACCCCGTCCGGTGCGGCTGTCGCCAACTTCACGGTGGCGTCCACACCGCGCATCCTCGACCGTCAGACTTCGGAGTGGAAGGACGGCGAAGCGCTGTTCCTGCGCTGCAGTATCTGGCGCGAGGCTGCCGAGAACGTGGCCGAGAGCCTCACCCGGGGCTCGCGGGTCATCGTGACCGGACGGCTCAAGCAGCGGTCGTACGAAACCCGCGAGGGCGAGAAGCGCACCGTCGTCGAGGTCGAGGTCGAAGAGATCGGACCCTCACTGAAATATGCCACCGCCAAGGTCAACAAGGCATCCCGCGGTGGTGGTGGCGGCGGCGGCTTCGGCGGCGGCGCGCCTGGCGGTGCACCCGGTGGAAACCAGCGTGCGGCGGCCACCGAGCCTGCTGAAGACCCGTGGGGCAGCGCCCCGGCATCGGGTTCCTTCGGCGGCAATGATGACGAACCCCCCTTCTGATCCAACTCCCGCGCCCTCGGGCGTGAAGCAATACGAAAGAGATTCCACAGATGGCTAAATCAGGACCTACTAAGCGGCGTCCGGCACCGGACAAGCCGATCAAGGCGCGTAAGTGCGTGTTCTGCTCCAAGAAGGGCAAGTTGCAGAACATCGATTACAAAGACACCCAGTTGCTGCGCACCTACATCAGCGAGCGCGGCAAGATCCGCGCCCGTCGGGTGACCGGTAACTGCGTTCAGCATCAGCGCGATATCGCCATTGCCGTCAAGAATGCGCGCGAGGTTGCCCTGCTGCCGTTCACCTCGGCATCGCGCTAGAACGCATCAGGGAAACGAGGGAGTAAAAATGAAGCTGATTCTGACCGCTGAGGTCGACCACCTGGGTGCGGCCGGCGACACCGTTGAGGTCAAGGACGGGTACGGACGGAACTTTCTGCTGCCCCGCGGCCTGGCCATCGTGGCCACCCGCGGCGCCCAGAAGCATGCCGATGAAATCCGTAAGTCTCGTGAGGCCAAGACCGTGCATGACCGTGAGCATGCCGAGGAACTCAAAGCGGCCATAGTGGCCTTGGGACCGATCGCGCTGGCTGCGAAGGTTGCCGGGGACGCGGGCAAGCTGTTCGGGTCGGTGACCGCCAGCGATGTTGTCGTGGCGATCAAGAAGTCCGGCGGGCCCAGCATCGACAAGCGTTCGGTGCGACTGCCCAAGGCGCATATCAAGGAGACCGGCAGCCATGCCGTCGCGATTCACCTGCACCCCGAGGTCGACGTCGAGTTCATCCTTGAGGTTGCGGGTCAAAAGTAGTTCGTTCTCACAACCGTCGGAATCCCCGGTGGCGGCCCCTCTGGTCGCGCCGGGGATTCTTTTTGGCTGGCGAACCGATCCGACGGCGTTTGCCACAGTTAACGTAACCCGTCGTTAACCCCGTGATCCGGCGACGGCAATACAACACGCCCGGAACGGCAACTTCGGCCGACACGCCGCAGCACTTGCCATCCACAGTCCGGCGGGGCCGTTAATCTGCGTTTACGTGGTGCGATGGCCTAAAAATTCATAGTGATCCACAGGTTCTCCCCAAGCAGCCAACACGGTTGTGGCCACCTATGCACAGACCACTAACAGGTTGATGAACAGGCCAGGTTTGTGATGGCTCCAGCAACGTCTAGCGTTCCCCTGGGCAAGCGGGCAGACCGCTTCCGGGCCACCGGTGATGTCGGTGTCCCGGCCTACAGTGGAGACAGCCGTATCGAACCTACGTTCGATACAGGGTGGCATTCGGTACACGCGCAGTATTCTTGAGAAAGGGGCAGGGGCAGCCCGATGGCGGTCGTCGACGATCTCGGTCAACCGGGCACTGAGCCATCTGCGCCCGCCGAGGATTTCGGTCGCCAGCCCCCGCAGGATCTCGCCGCTGAACAGTCCGTGCTCGGCGGGATGATGCTCAGTAAAGACGCCATCGCCGACGTGCTGGAGAAGCTACGCCCCGGTGACTTCTACCGTCCTGCGCACCAGAACGTCTATGACGCGGTCCTCGATCTCTATGCGCGAGGGGAACCAGCCGATGCCGTCACCGTCGCCGCCGAACTCGATCGGCGCGGACTGCTGCGCCGTATGGGCGGAGCGCTGTATCTCCACACCCTGATCTCAACGGTGCCCACCGCCGCCAACGCCGGCTACTACGCGGGCATCGTGGCCGAGAAGGCGCTGCTGCGCCGACTGGTGGAGGCCGGAACCCGGGTGGTGCAATACGGCTACGCCGGCGCGGAGGGCGCCGATGTCAACGAGATCGTCGACCGCGCCCAGGCCGAGATCTACGACGTCACCGAACGGCGCACGACCGAGGATTTCGTCGTCCTGGAGACACTGCTCCAGCCGACGATGGATGAGATCGACGCCATCGCCTCCCAAGGCGGGATCTCCCGCGGGGTGCCGACCGGCTTCACCGAACTCGATGAGGTGACCAACGGTCTGCACCCGGGGCAGATGATCGTGATCGCGGCGAGGCCCGGTATGGGGAAAGCCCTCAAGCTGGACACCCCTCTGCCGACCCCGACCGGGTGGACCACCATGGGCGATGTTTCCGTCGGTGATTATCTGATCGATGCCGACGGTAATCCGACGCGCGTAGTCGCGGCCACCAACGTGATGCTGAACCGGCCGTGCTTTGAGGTCGAGTTCTCCGATGGCACCGTGATAGTGGCCGATGCCGAGCATCAGTGGCCAACTCGGCGAGGCATCGTCATTACGGCAATGCTGAAGGTCGACACCGATATTGTCTCGGCAGTCGGTGCACGCCAACTTGTTGGTGCGAATGGAATCGCGTCGCGGGAATTCGGGATCACCGACGTTCGGCCAATTCCCAGCGTTCCGGTGCGCTGCGTCGAGGTCGACAACGCGGACCACCTCTACCTCGCTAGCCGCGCGATGATTCCCACCCATAACTCGACCCTCGGACTTGATTTTTTGCGCTCCTGCTCGATCAAGAACCGGATGGCGAGCGTTGTGTTCTCACTTGAGATGAGCAAATCCGAGATCGTGATGCGCCTACTGTCGGCAGAGGCGAAGATCAAACTCGCCGATATGCGCTCGGGGCGGATGAGTGATGACGACTGGACCCGGCTGGCGCGGCGGATGAGTGAAATCAGCGAGGCGCCGCTGTACATCGATGACTCGCCGAACCTGACGATGATGGAGATTCGCGCCAAGGCCCGCCGGCTCAAGCAGAAGTCGGATCTGAAGTTGATCGTGATCGACTACCTGCAGTTGATGACCTCTGGCAAGAAGGTCGAATCACGTCAACAGGAAGTCTCCGAATTCTCCCGTCAGCTCAAGCTTTTGGCCAAGGAGCTTGAGGTGCCGGTGGTGGCGATGAGCCAGCTGAACCGCGGCCCCGAGCAGCGCACCGATAAGAAGCCGATGCTGGCTGACCTCCGCGAGTCGGGCGCGATCGAGCAGGACGCCGATATGGTGATCCTGCTGCACCGCCCCGACGCGTTCGAGCGTGATGATCCGCGCGGCGGGGAGGCTGATCTGATCCTTGCCAAACACCGCAACGGTCCGACG
>Ga0164295_10005179_pt1 | contig 10313 bp, 3 predicted proteins | sample GEODES006metaG_FD_111798 | JGI IMG/M metagenome (GOLD analysis project Ga0164295, IMG submission 111798) | Oligotrophic lake water microbial communities from Sparkling Lake, Wisconsin, USA - GEODES006 metaG | ecosystem: Environmental > Aquatic > Freshwater > Lake | place: USA: Sparkling Lake... | reverse complement strand
TCAGAGGCGCGACGCTGAAGTCCCTGAACGGAACAACGACAACACAGTGACGAATGAGGGGGGGGCAGGGGTGAGACTGAGAGAGGACTTTTCGAGAGGCGGGCGATGGGTGAGCGGGTCGGAAGCCCGTGAGAGCTGAGCCTGAGGGCGCTTCGTTCGTGTAATTTGTGCAAAGAGTCGTGGGACTATAGTCTATACGAAATGGAGACTCTAGTTTTAACTGTTAAGCGAGTTTATATTCCGGATTTTTCAGACGGAACCCGACGCCGGCGTAATCGCTGCGTAATCGACATGGCGAAGCGATTTCGACGGACGCGGACGCCTCCAGGGCGACGGCTACAGCTGAAGGCGACGCCGCTGAGCCGTGAGCGCGACGGCCGATAAACGCCGTTGCTTTCTCTGACCGTTGCTTACTGTACTCGACCACATACAGCGCTGCATTGTGCATATACAGCTGGGGACTCAAGTCCAAACCATGGTCTCAACGCGTGCTACATAGTAACGGTAATCGAATGAGGATGTTCTCTCCTAGCGTACAGAGAGGTCCCTTTTCCAGCTTTATGCACCATCTTCTTCAGGCCACTATCGAGTCCTGAAGAAGATCGAGGCCTCCGCCTGAGTGACTTTTGACTTGACTTGACTTGACTTTCGCCTGAGTCAAATGTACCAAATTTGTTAAGTTTCAGGACTTCCCACACGAGAGCTCTTTGATGGAAGCCATCGTGACACGATCGATGCGACAGCAGGCGACAGACGTGTGCATAGTATCGAGCCCCTTGTGAGCAAGCGCTCCCGCGTCACTCCGACCATGCGGCTAGAAGTGAAGCGCGTTGGGTGCTCCACGCCGCACCAGCTCGTGCTCAGCATAGATACGAGCGTGCGACAGCTCAAGGAGCAGCTCCCCGAAACCCTGACCTTTGGCACAGCTCCCAACGTCTTTCACCTGATATATGGTGGTACCGTGCTGTGCGACGACTCGCGTCTGGGCGAGCTCGCGCTCGTGGATCAGCCGACGTTGTGGCTGCTTCGTGGCCTCGAGGCGTCGTCTCAAATTCGCAAGGCTGCTGAGCTCGCAGTCTCTCTCGGTGTCTTTCCTCTAGGCATCGGCCCGCCCTGTTCTCTGCAGCGCGACATTTCAAAGGATGGCGCGTTGCTGCTGCACTCATTTGCAGACTCATTTGACTCGGAGGCTGGGCACTGGCGTCCATCCGAGAGCGAGACGAACTCCTTCCGTGACGTGGTTGGCGCACTTGAGAGCAAGGGGCCGGCCTTCCAGGCTGCGCCGCACGTCACGTGGTTTGGTGCATTTGGATGTGCGCTGCTCGCGAACGAGCCTCGCGCCGGTGCCGTGCACCTGACCCTCGTCTGTCTCGATCAGTGGGCTTTCCGGATGCACTCCGGCCCGGAAGCTCGTGAGCACACGGCGGACGCAATGAGCGACTCCTCCAGCGTCGACACAGTCGGCCAGGTGCCGAGTGCAGAGTACCCCGAGTTTCTGTGCGTGCGAGGAGATCGAACCCGTAAGCAACGCGACGCTGGTGAATTGCGCTGAAGTGAGTGCGTTACGGTCGCAGGTCCCGAGCAGAGAAGCTGCTCAGTCAGGCGCGGGCGCGCAAGGGTGACAAGCGGAGCGCAGCGGCCAACGATCAGGGCAACCAGAAGACGCCCGCGATGATCAAAGCGGTGCTGATAGACGCGCTCTCCGGATGCGAGGATGGAACAACTGCGCCACGTGGTGGTTTCACGGACGTCGGCCTGCACACGGGCGGATACGAGCGTAACACGTCTTGGGCGCTAATCCGCGCGGTGCTTCAAGCGCTGCTCGAGGAGCAAAGTCTATTCTACCGCCACGCGATGGCGCAGCTCGCGTTGTGGCTGTGCGAGGCGTCTGTCGCAGTACTGCTCGCTGAGAACACAGCCGATGCGCCCTATCGACAGGCCATCGACAAATGCATGCAGATGCTCTCAGTTGCCGTGCAGGCCGGCTCGCGACTGGCAGACGAGCAGATCCACATTCGCGGCGGCGACCACCTCAAGGACGATATGGCAGCTTTCGAGGCACGCAGCGTGTACATGCGCTGGCAGCTCGAGCAGCTCGTGCTGAGACGCGCGTCCGAGAAGGCTCTCGAGTTTGAGCTGCCACGTCTCGACAAAAAGGACCAGCCGTGCCGCAACATCGCGTTGTCGCCTCCGCCACAGACGGTGCCTGAGCGGCCCCCGGATGGGCTTGTTGCGGCACGCGCCAAAGCCGAAGCCAATCTGGGCTGGCTACCTGACCCCGGCGTAGCTACTTGTAACATTGTCGATCTTCTTTCGTGGCTGCGTGATGAACGCCTGAAGCCCAGTGTCCACGGTGTGGAGGCTAAGCTCGTCGCTCTGGAGGCCGTCGAGCATTGGTTCTACCAACACGCTCCAAAGCTCATGGCATCGGACACAGAGTCATACGAGAAGGATGAAGCGCAGTCCAAGCAATTTGTCGCCACCGTCGAGCAGGTTGTTGACATGTATCGGAATGTTGCGAGCGCGTTCCAAAAGTCCAAAGCTTCCGCGGCCTTGCTAACGGTGGAACGCAAGAGTCGCGAGGTCCTCGTCATGTGGCTGGCCTACTGCTTTTGCTTCAAGGTAAGCCTCCACTGATACCCACGACGAGCATACCCCTGCGCCTGATCTCTCGCCCTACTGAGAGTCGTGACGTGACTTCCGGTGTGCTGCTCTCAGGCGACCTTGAACTTTGAGCATCAGGTGCTCAAGGAGTACGGTGTCGCGCTACGAGCGGCTGACCTTCACCATCTGGTTCTCTCCGAGAGGGCTGCGATTGAAGCCGCGCAATTTGCTGCTGCCTACCTGCGCCTGAAAACCAAGCCAATGCGCCACGTCTTCTCGCGTCGGTCCGAGGATGCCACGTTTAGCATGGCCGCCTTACACGTGAACCGCTCGCCCGCGATGCAGCTGCTTTGGACCACAGAGAGTGCTGCTGCGGCGGCGAGGCAGGATGCTCATTGGAATGCTGTCAGGGAGAAGCAGGAACTGCTGAAGAAGCTCGACGCGCAGCTCGCAGACTACCGGGCAAACCTTAAAGCAGCAGAGCTCAATCGAAAATCTACTAGTACGATAGTCCATTCACAGTGGCATGAATATGACCAGCAGGTACGACAGTATCAACACTTGTGCTTAACTACAGAGTCCAAGGTTCGAGAGACTGAGAAGCCACCGACGCCAATCTTTCAGCCTCTGCCAAAGGACGAGGCAATGGCGCGACCGATCTTGTTCTTTCTGCAGTTGCCGGCTCACTTTCAAGTGCTATCGCGGCTGAGCTTCGCGGCGCAGCAGATGCTGCTGCCGGAATCTGAGGTAGTTGTTCCGAGCACCCAGGAGAAGATTGTGGTCGCGGATGCTATCAAGGACGACACTGCGAAGACGACTTGGCGATCATACTACCTCAACGGCTCGAGCGCACGGCATCTGTCCGAGGTCGTAGAAACGAAGGTGCTCCTCGAGTCCAATTACGCGGTGCCCCAGGCCAGCCAGTTCAGTCCAGCGAATGTGCGCCACTTCAGCAGCCCTTCAGACGGTGTCTGGTACCCCGATGCGCTCGCACCAAGGTTGATGTGGACTGGTGGCCAGTTTGATCTCGATACGCGGGATGGCGGCTACTTCAATCCGTTCGCGACCTTGCCAGATGATGCTCTGGTCGTCAAGTTCACTGAGACTCTCCATGGCGACCGCTGTGCGATGCAGTGGGCGATGGTCCAGAACGGCACGCGCTCACAGCCGAGCCGTGGCAACATCCCTGAGGCCAGGCAGGACAGCAAGCCCAGCTGGCTCTCGGGAAAGACTGAGTTCTTCTCGTACGGCGCGCTTCGGGCGTATCCGCATCAGCAAATCCGAAAGCTGTGCGTGGCGTTGCGAGAGCGCAGTATGCCGCTCGAGGACCCCGCAGTACGCAAGCTTCTGCAGCAGACATTCTTCCACCTCGGCGAGCTATCGATCTCGACCGACGTTCCGCACCCAGTGTGGCGCACTGACGTTGACAAATTTGGAGGCTGGGAGGCGCTGCGCTTGGAGCTTGCTGACCTGGCGGACGAGCTGAAGCTCAAGCCACGGCAGCATGCGGCTGTGTTGATCCTCGGTGAGCTCGCGGCGCATGCATCACAATGGGACGCGGCGTCTCGCGATGTGGCGCGAAGCTTTGCAAACATTGCGCTCGGATGGGCGCGAGAAGACATCGAGACGGCATCAGCGCAGAAGGTCGCTCATCTGCGCGCGCGTCGCTGTATCTTTGCCATGTACGCGATCAGCAGCCATGGTGCAGGGGAGCTCCTCGATGAAGACGTAGCAGCGCTCTGCAAGGCGCTGCTTGTCGCGGACTACAGCCGCCTCTTCGAGGACCCATCGCCTCTCGATGAAATGGTACAAGAGTTGACAATCGTCTCACACGCGGTACTTGCTCGCCGTCTGCCTACGCTGCTCACAGCCCTTGACCGGGACTCGTCGCCGCTCACGGAAGCGGTGAGGGTGGTGCTCGAGACGCTCACGCCAGCCACCCTCAACTGGCAGCGAGTCACATACAACAGCACGAAGACGACGTGCTTCGAAGCCGTCTCCAACGGCCATCTCTTCAGCGTCAACCTGCAGGTAGGCACAGTCCTCTATGACGGGCTCCCGCCGAGTCGACTGCCAAAGACAATTCTTGACATGCCACTGTACCAGAGGACGTTTACGGATCCTTGCACGGGGCAGCTGCACAACTGCGAGGTAGTGTTGTCGAGTGATGGCATTCTACAGACGGTCCGACTGCAGGGCGGCTTCATGTACAAGTTCTTCTTGAACGCCGTCCTTCGTAAAGGCGTTCTTCGTAAAGAGCTGGTTGTGCGTGAAGTGGACCCAGCCAACTCGGATAGCCAGACCAATGAGCTCGAGCTACTTGACGGCACAGAGGAGGGCGTGGCCATATGGGGTCGTGAGCTTCCCGTTCGTCTCCAGCGCATGCACAGCCACTGGCTGTGCCGTGCGACTGAGACAGTGATCGTGCGTGGCACCTCATTCAGCCGTCGTGATGCTCAGTTCATCATGCTTGCTTGCACGACGCTACCTGCGCTCAAGGCTTCCGGTACGGTCATCCCGAACTTCGCTGGCAGTGGCGGCTGGCTTTGCTGCCGCGTACCCGACCATCAAGCCAAGATTGGATGGGTACAGCTGTGCAAGCTCCTGCCAGGTTTCGACCAACTCGTGCTTCCGCAAGCCTCGCGAGCCTTGCACGTCCTCTCCAAGTTCGAGACACTGAGCGGTCTCACGCACGCCTACTATACCTCCCCTGACGGCGTGCTTAGGCTGGAACTGCCTCGGTACGATCTAAGTTTTGATATGCAAGGGGATGGCCGCTTGCGCTCGAACAACTTCCTTGGCTTTGCTCTGGGTCTTCAGCAGCAGCTGCGCGACGCGTTGTTTGACTTTAGCCAGTACCTCATTCTTGAATCGGCTCGCCAGACCCTTCTTATCATGCCCGTAGGTGAGGTGAAGCGCGACCCCAACCAGATTTACATACATGGATCAGATTGCTGTGATGTACACAGACGGCTGCATGCCTACGAGCTGCACCCACGGTTCTCCACGATTGAAGCAAAGGCTGGCGCAACTGCGATCGAAGCACGACTGCAGCTCGCTACTGTGTACGCTGCAACGGGCACGGAGCTGCCAGAGGCACGCTCCAAGCGCACAGGAGGCGAAGTGGCCATGGAGCTTGTGCGACAGTCGTGGAAAGGAAGCCCTCTAACCCTGGAGGAGGTGACGCAGCTCGAGTCAATGCTCCTTTACGGCCAGCTAACGCCCGCATTACCGCTGCTCTGCTTTGAGACTCATACGTGCGCATCCGAGCTACTATTCCTTCGACCAGACATGAAGAAGGAGGCCGTTGCCATACGGTACGACGCCGACTCCGCCACCGAGTACGCACAACGCAAGCAGCGCGCGCAGCTCAACGCGCATGCGCTGTTGACGCGCGACGAGGAGCAAACGCTGCTCGGGCGCAAAATCAGCGCGCGGTCCGTCGGCAACATGCCATCGGCTGGTACCCTCGATCTGCCAGCCCACGAGTCAAAGGCGCGTGTGATAGCCAGCATTGAGCAGCTGCTGCGCAGAATGCTCGTCAGCACCGTGGCCATGGATCGACAGGATTTTCCGCTGACGGCCTCCGACGTTGAGGACAATGAGCTCGGCCGAACGATTTTTGCAGAGCTATCGGACAGCTGGTCAGCACACCAGCGCATGCCTATGTTCGAGCTCGCTCGGGAGATCGTTCAGCTCGAGAAGGAGCTGCTGGTGCAGCACGGCCTTGCGAAAGTGGCGCGCGAGCAAGTAGAGCACTATCTGCTTGCGCACGCAGATCATGTCCCGATGAATGCGGGCTGGCACGCGTTGGGCTTTCTCATGCGCCGTGCGGCGAATCTGGAGCCACGGGTCTCGCTGCGCGACTTTGCGCGCGCAGCGTGGGAGCCTACGCACCTTCGCCTCTTCAATCCGTTTCTCTCTGACGCAGCGGTTGATGAGGTCCTGCATCCGGCCGTCTTGGAGTGGCTGCAGCTTTGTGTGCTCGAGGACAAGCTGCAGCGTATGGCGCTCATTGCTGAGGATTGCAATGCGCCGGAGCTCGAGCGCGAGCTCAGAGAGGTCGGGCGCGAGTGGAGTGTCACGCAGCACCCGCAATGGCTTGTCTTTGAGGTCGAGCAGCAGCTGCAGATTCGACGCATGCAGTACTGCGTGGCCAAGTACTGCATTGACACGCCCGGCGCCATTACCCAGCTCAACATGGGCGAGGGCAAGACACGTGTCATCCTGCCGATGCTCGTGCTGCATCTGGCACAGCCAAATCGTCTCGTGCGGCTGCATTTCCTCTCACAGCTGATTGGCGAAGCCTACTTCTATCTGCACCGCCACCTGACCGCGAGCATCATGTGCCGCCGGCTGCTGCACCTGCCATTCCACCGTGGCGTGAAGCTCACCGTCCAGGACGTCCAAGTGGTGCGTGACTGTCTGGTGCGGTGCATGCGTGCGCACGGTGCCATTTTCATCTCGCCCGAGCATCGGCTGTCACTGCAGCTCAAGTGGCACGAGCTGCGGCTGTCGCAGGTGAACGCCGACCTTGTACAGGCCCTACCATCGCTCGACGACTTGCCGTATTGCGATCTGCTTGATGAGAGCGACGAGATCCTGCACCACAAGTACCAGCTCATTTATGCGTGCGGTGCGAACGTGCAGCTGCCCGATGGTAACGTGCGCTGGACTGCAGTGCAAACGATGCTGCACTTGCTGCAGGCCTCACCAGAGGTGGCGACACTGCTGGCGAAACCCAATGTGGCCAAGCGGCTGCCTATGGGGGCACAGAAGGGTGCCGGTGCCTTCGACGACTTGCGCCTCCTGCCGGGCTCTGAGCTCGACAACGTGCGCATGCCCCTTCGGCGCGAGTTGGCGTGGGCGTTACTTCGTGGCCCTCCCTATCACATGCGCTGGCTTCGGGACACGAGCGTGACGAGGGCGAGTGACGACATCATCAAGTTCCTGACCGACCCAAACGATGCTCTGGGGAGGTTTATGGCGATGCTCACCGCTAACAGCTTCCCGATTAATGGCTCGCAGCGCGCTCAACTGCTCGCTCTGCGTGGCCTGCTCGCGTCCGGCCTGCTCGAGCATTGCTTGTCGCGCCGGCACCGCGTTGACTACGGCGTGGACCCGCGCCGCGGCATTAATCGACGGGTTGCCGTGCCGTATCGAGCGAGCGACACACCCTCCGATCGCGCTGAGTATGCACAACCGGACACGCTCATCATCCTCACGCACCTCTCATACTACCACTTGGGCTTGTCGCGTGATGAGCTCAAGGAGGCCGTCGCCGCGCTGCTGAAGCTCGGGCCGATAGCGCAGGAGAGGCATTATGGTCAGTGGCTCGAGTCGGCGAGGAGCAGCATGAGCGCCAGCCAGCTGAGCGCGCTCGATCACGTCAATAAGCTCGACGTATCAAGCGATGTGCAGCTTGACATCATGCACAAAGTCTACCATTCTAACATGTCAACGGTCAACTTCTGGCTGGACACGTGCGTTCTGCCACGCGAGACCATGCAGTTCCCAAAGCGCCTTGTTGCCAACGCATTCAACCTGACCGACAACCCGAGGAGGGACGTCATTGGCTTCTCAGGCACCAAGGAAAACCACCTACTGCTGCCCTTCCACGTGATGCAGGGCTTGCCAAAAGGCGCCGACGAGCTGCTTGCTACTGATGGGAAGATGTGCGACCTCGTGCTGCAAAATAAAGAGGTGTCCATCCTCCCCACGACTTGTGCGCTGAGCGCGGCCGTGCTACGTCTCGCCGTCGTGGAGCGTGGTGCCGACGCGCTCATTGACGCTGGCGCGACCATGGCGGGCCTGAGCAACGAGGAGGTGGCCACGAAGGTCATCGAGCTGCTGCCACAGAGCTCACGCCTACAGGGCGCCATCTACTTCTCGTCCCAGCTGGCGACATGGCTCGTGCGCAGTCGCCACGGGCGCACCTGGCCTCAGAGCAGCTCGCCAATCCACGAGAAGGACTGTTTCGTCTACTTTGACGAGAGTCGTTGCCGTGGCGCGGATATGAAGCTGCTCCCCAACGCGGGAGCGGTCCTGACGATTGGTCCCAAGATGGGCAAATCCAAGCTCATGCAAGCAGCAGGCCGCATGCGCAAGCTCGACCGCGGCCAGCGGCTTCTCTTCGCAGTGCCGCCCGAGCTGGAGCCCAAAATCATGGAGCGCAATGGCGTCCTTACAGGCCTGTCGTCCTTACACCTGCTCAAGTGGGTCCTGTGCAACACGGCGAATGCCATTGCAGAAGGGCTGCCCGAGTTTTCGATTCAGGCGAGCCATTTCTGCATGACGAAAGACAGCCCGGCGGCGCGCTTGCTCGACGAGAACCTCGAGCTGGCCGACCTGTACGGCAGCGCCTTTGGCGAGGAGAGGGTGGACGACGTGGTAAAGCGCACGATTGAGCGTGACATCAAGCGGTGCAACGGCCTCCAGGTCCAGTACAGCACAGTGGACGGCACGAGACAAGCGATTGAATCGCTGGGGCGCAGGTACGGCTCGGATCTGCGCGTCGTATCGACTGGCGTGGAGGAGGAGTGTGAGCGCGAGCTTGAGAACGAGCGCGAGCTCGACCGAGAAGTCGAGCGGCAAATGCCGAAGCATGAGCCAGTCTCGCCGACTCGATGGAACTTTGAGACGATTCTCAAGGCGTTGAGGCCCACGGAGCTGCGCGATGCCGGCGTCATGGCCCTTCAAGACGCAATCAACGCCTACCTCGACAAACTCCTCGCTGCGATCCAATGGGCACAGTGCTCCATCTTCGTGACAAAGGCGTACATGGTGACGGTGGCCGACAGCCAGGGCTTGCAGCTCAAGGATCAGAGCGAGTACATGCGTCCGCCCGACGCCATCGTCGTCTTCCCCAACGGCGACGTTCTGCTGCTGTCGGAATGGGAGGCCGACGAGGTGCTGCCGCTCCTATGGAAGGCAGCACCATCATCGACTGGGCCGTTCATGGTCAATTTTGCGTACCTTCGGGCGGCGGCCGACGCGAATTCTCCTACCATTCAAATGCGCGTCCCGCCGCCGCCAGCGCCCTTGGTACCGCGTCTCACCTCATCGATGACGAGACCCGCCGTGAGCGATCTTACATTGGCGGGCCTGCAACTCCTCGCCGGTGAGACCATGTTCAAAACGGAGGCGCGCAAGACAGCCATCAAAGCATTGGCGGCGTCGAGCTTGGCGGCCAAGAAGGCGGCGCTGCTGCTGGTGCAACTGCGCGGCCGGCAGCACATGATTCCGTTCAGCGACCTCGAGCTCGTCTGCAACCTCATGGGCGATTAAGTGGTGCTTGTGTGAGATGTGGCGCTGTCGGCACAGGATGTAGCAGCATGTGCGATGAAGGCTACCAAAACTTACGACAGTCGAGCGAGCACTGACGACTACTGTAACGCGCGTAAGGGTTTTTCTGGATTATCAATATTATTAGAGTACAGACTATAGTGCACTCTAGTAAAATACACCTAGTCTGTTACTGACGACATCGAAGTCATAAGACCGGACGGATGCAGCTGAAAATGGCGTCCCGCACGCACTGCCCGCACGTGCCACGATGCGATTTTCGTTTCACGCTGACCTTCGGCTCTCGGGACCAACAAAGGGGACCGTAGGAGGCTCGCGCCATGGCGAGCGTCCGCGGCATTCTAAATATTCAATCCCTTAACGAGCTCACGTACGAGAAAGGGGATATGAAGGAGCTACTGCAC